>Ga0172367_10004265_pt1 | contig 17941 bp, 11 predicted proteins | sample Lak10m_FD_114542 | JGI IMG/M metagenome (GOLD analysis project Ga0172367, IMG submission 114542) | Freshwater microbial communities from Kabuno Bay, South-Kivu, Congo - kab_022012_10m | ecosystem: Environmental > Aquatic > Freshwater > Lake | place: Democratic Republic of the Congo: South-Kivu...
ACGCGCCGCGACTTTCGCCCTCTTGCTTCCACAGTGCTTCCACGGGCGAGCGCAGCGGGTGCCTGGAAGCAGAGTGAGCATCAAGAGCGGATCGCGGGCATGCCGAAACTGACCAAACGCGTGATCGACGCCGCCGAGATTCAGGCGGCCGAGTATTTCATCTGGGACGACGAGCTCCCCGGCTTCGCCCTCCGCGTCCTGCCCAGCGGTCGCAAGGGATACATCGTTCAGTACCGGGCGGGGCGACGCTCCCGCCGAATGAGCCTCGGCCCCAGCACCGTCCTGACCTGCGAACAGGCGCGCACCCGCGCCATCGGCATCATCGCCGCAGCCAGGAACGGCGATGACCCAGCCGCCGAACGCGACGCCGAAAGGAAGACGATCACGGTCAAAGAACTGGCCGAGCGCTTCGACAAGGAGCACGTCTCTGTCAGGGTCAAGGAAACCACGGCGAAGGGTTATCGCCGCCTCATCGAGCGGACAATTCTGCCAGCGCTCGGCCGGCATCGGGTCACCGAGGTCACTCGGGCCGACATCGCAAAGCTCCACCACGACCTGCGCCACATCCCCTACGAGGCCAATCGCTGCCTCGAAGTGATGTCCAAGATGTTCAGCCTTGCCGAGATGTGGGGCCTGCGCCCGGACGGCTCGAACCCGCGCAAGCATATAAAGAAGTATGCTGAGGAGAAGCGGGAGCGCTTCCTGAGCCCGGCCGAACTCAAGCGGGTCGGGGATGTCCTGCGGGAGATGGAGGACGAAGGGATCGAGCTTTCATCGGCTATCGCGGCGGCGCGACTGCTGATCCTGACCGGTTGCCGGCTTGGCGAGATCATGACGCTCCAGTGGGAACACGTGGACCTGGCCGGCAGGGCCTTGCGCCTGCCGGACTCCAAGACCGGCGCCAAGCTCGTCCATCTCGGGCAGCCCGCGATCGACGTCCTGTCGGGCATCAAGAAGATCGACAAGAACCCCTGGGTGATCGTTGGCACCCTCCCCGGCGCCCGACTGACCGATCTTCAGCCCTTCTGGCAGCGCGTCCGCGCCCGCGCCGGCTTGAAGGACGTCCGTATCCACGATCTTCGGCACACGTTTGCCTCGACAGCGGTCGCCGCTGGCCAGGGGTTGCCCATGATCGGCAAGCTGCTTGGCCACACCCAGGTCCAGACGACCGCCCGGTACGCCCATCTCGCGGCCGATCCGGTCAGGACTGCCGCCGACGCCGTTTCCAGCCAAATCGCAGCGAGCTTGTTGAGATAGATCGCCGCCCTCAACGCCGCCCTGACTACTGGCGACTGCAAGCGGAGGGTAGCGCCTCTTGGCAAAGTCTGGCATCCTTTACCCATCACTATAGAGCGAGGGCCGGTTTATGCCGGACGAGATTCTAACGCTGCCCGAGGTCGCCCAATTGCTCAAGGTCGCTGAGAAGACCGTCTACACGATGGCTCAGAAGAGTCAGCTGCCGGCCTTCAAGGTGCGCGGACAGTGGCGGTTCAAGCGCGTCGATATTGACCGCTGGATTGAGCAGCAAAAGAAAGCGTCCCGCGATGAAGGGAGGAATTGACGTGGTATCTTCCCTTTCGACTCAAATTCAGGACGTCCTGCCCAAGACTCAGGATACCTATTACAAGTTGATCCTGGCAGTGGGTCCTGCGCGCACCGGCAAAACCGCCGCCCTAACAGAGTTGGCCGCGAAGCACGAGTGGCCACGGGTCAATGTCAATCTCTGCCTGTCGGAGAAGCTTCTCGAGCTGACCCAACGGCAGCGTGCTGTGCGAGTCGCGGGGATTCTTGACGATACGGTTCGTAGTGAGAAATCCGCCGTTGTATTGCTCGACAACATCGAGCTGCTCTTTGCTGCAGAGCTGGCGCAGGACCCGCTCAAGCTGCTCCAGTCACTTTCCCGAAACCGGACAATCGTCGCGGCATGGCCGGGAAACTTTGATGGTGCCGCTCTGACATATGCGGAGCCTAGCCATCCGGAAGCTCGGAGATATCCGACGCCTCAAGCGGTGATCGTAAGGGCCGGCGAAACCGACCAGCAAGACATTGGGTCGCCCGGGGAGGAGACAAAATGAAATACTCAGACCTCATTCAGTTCGAGCCGATCGAAACGGTCGTCCAGCTCCGGGAGGCCGACACCGCCGCAGATGCCCGTCGTCTGGTCGAAACATTCGTCATCTCCGACCGCATGGCCGAGATGCTCGGCGAGCTCGTGTTTCCGCAGTTGCAGTTCAGCAAGCCCGCCGACAATAAGGGCCTTCTCGTCGTTGGCAATTACGGCACCGGTAAATCTCACCTCATGGCCGTCATTTCGGCGATCGCCGAGCATGCCGATCTCGTTTCGCGGATGACGAATCCAAACGTCGCTGAAAAGGCCGCGAATGTCGCCGGCCGATTCCGCGTGATCCGTGCCGAGATCGGCTCCACCACGATGTCGCTGCGCGACATCGTGTGTTCGGTCCTGGAGGATGGGCTGGCGAGGCTCGGGGTTACCTACGAATTTCCGTCTACCGCTGATCGACACGAGAACAAGTCGGCCTTTGAGGAAATGATGGCCGCGTTCCAGGCCAAGAACCCTGATCGCGGTCTGATACTCGTCCTCGACGAGCTTCTGGACTATCTCCGGTCGCGCGCTGACCAGGCCCTGAGCCTCGATCTTTCGTTCCTTCGGGAGCTTGGTGAGGTCTGCAAAGGCTCTCGCTTCCGATTCATCGCAGGCGTCCAGGAAAGCCTGTTCGACAATCCGCGCTTTCAGTTCGTCGCCGATACGCTCCGGCGCGTGAAGGATCGGTTCGAGCAGGTTCGCATCGCTCGCGATGACGTCGCTTTTGTCGTTGCAGAACGAATTCTGAAGAAGGACGCTAAGCAGCAGGCGCTGATCCGTGAACACCTGAAGCAATTCGCGCCGCTCTACGGTTCGATGAATGAACGAATGGAGGAGTTTGTTCGCCTCTTCCCCGTACATCCAGCCTATCTCGACACCTTTGAGCGCGTGTACGTGGCCGAAAAGCGCGAGGTGCTGAAGACGCTCAGCGCCGCGATACGCCGCATCATCGACGTCGATGTACCGGCCACTGACACTGGGCTGATCGCCTACGACTCTTACTGGGGCGTGCTGCGCGACAATCCCTCATTCCGGTCCGATCCGGCGATCAAGGAGGTCATCGATCGCAGTGGCGTTCTCGACGCGCGCGTCCAGCAAGCCTTCACCCGTCCGCAATACAAGCCCGCCGCGATCCGGATCGTGCACGCATTGTCGGTCCACCGCCTGACGACATCCGACATCTATGCTCCGATCGGAGCGACAGCGGAGGAGTTGCGAGACGATCTTTGCCTGATGCTACCCGTCCCCGAAAAGGACGCCGGTTTTCTCCGCACGCTGGTCGAGACGGTGCTGAAAGAGCTGCTGCGGACGGTCAGCGGTCAGTTCCTGAGCTTCAACAAGGAAAACGGCCAGTACTTTCTGGACCTGAAGAAGGATGTCGATTTCGACTCCCTCATCGAGAAGCGGGCTGAGACCCTTAGCGATGCCCAGCTGGATCGCTACTACTTCGATGCCCTGCGGCGCGTGGTCCTCGAAGACCCGGATGCCGCCCCCTATGTCACCGGCTATCGCATTTGGGAACACGAGATAGAGTGGCGGGAGCGTCGCGCGGGCCGAAGCGGGTACCTGTTCTTCGGTGCGCCGAACGAACGCTCGACCGCGCAGCCTGTTCGCGACTTCTATCTTTATTTCCTGCAGCCTTTCGATGCTCCCTATTTCAAGGACGAGAAGAAGGCTGATGAGGTCTTCTTCAGGCTGAAGGACCGAGACGACGCATTCGACCGGGCGCTACGTCTCTATGCTGGCTCGCGTGAGCAGGCCGCTGCTGCCTCCGGCAGCAACAAGAAGATCTACGAGGACAAGGCCGGCGACCATCTGCGCACACTCACATCCTGGCTCCGCGAACATGTACCGACGGCTGTCGAGGTTGTGCATCAAGGGCGGTCCAAGGCGCTGCAGGAAGTGGTGCGCGGCAAGCTCCCCCCCAACGCGACGGTCAAGGATTACGTCAACACGGCGGGCTCGGCGCTTTTGGCGCCCCACTTCGCCGATCGAAGCCCGGAATACCCGATCTTCAGCGTTCTGGTCACCCGGCAGAATCGCGATCAGACCGCGCAAGAGGCATTGCGCTGGATCGCCGGTGGCGTGAAGAGCAAACAGGGCACCGCAATTCTCGATGCTCTGGAACTGCTGGACGGCGAAACGCTCAAGCCACGCAACTCGCGCTACGCCAAGCACGTGCTCGATGCCTTGAGCCAGAAAGGCCAAGGCCAGGTTCTAAATCGGTCCGAGATGGTCGCATCCGAGGCTGGCGTCGATTTTTGGACGAAGTTTCGCGTCGAGCCTGAGTTTCTGAGCGTTGTCCTGGCCGCACTGGTTCACAGCGGAGACATCGTCCTCAGCCTCGCCGGCAAGAAGGTCGACGCAGCCGGCATTGATCAGTTTGCCAAGGTCGGCATTGCCGAGGTCACGGAGTTCAAGCACATCGATCGCCCGCGCGATTTGCCGCTAGGACCGCTCCAGGACCTGTGCGAGCTGCTCGATGTGCCCAAGGGACTCATCGTCAATCCTGCGAACCGTGACGACGGGGTGGCAAAGATTCAGCAGCGCGCCGGAGAGCTTCTCGGCAAGGTCGTCGCCGCCCAGGCGCGCATTCCCGATCTGATCTTCTGGGGCCGCCCCATTCTCTCCGATCAGGAGCAGAAGGATTGGAAAGACCGGCTCGGCAGCCTGAAGGGGTTCCTTGAATCGCTGCAGCCGTTCAACACATCCGGCAAGCTGAAGAACTTCCCACACGACTCTGCGGCGGTGCTCGGCCAGAAACCGGCGATCGATCTCTCCCGCGAAGTCGATGAGCTTGGCGCGGTACTGCAGCAGACCAACCCGCTGACGTCGTATCTCGGCAAGGCGGAGGCGCTGCTCGACGCCAGCCATCCTTGGCAAGATGCGGTCCGAACCGCGCGTGCCGATCTCATGGCCAAGATCGCAAGCCCCAAGCAGCGCTCGGAAGCCGATTTCAAGCGGCTTCTGACCCAAACGCTGGCCAATCTGAAGTCCAAATATCAGGAAGCCTATCTGGCCGCGCATGAACGTGCCCGGCTCGGCGCGAACGACGACAAGCGCAAGGCCAATCTCGCCAAGGACTCACGCCTTGCTCAAATCCAGAAGATCGCCAATGTCGAAATGATGCCAACGCCGCAGCTGCGGGATTTCGAGAACAAACTGTTTGCGCTGAAAACCTGTTTCCAGCTTGGGCGTCCAGACCTCGACGGCGATCCTCTTTGCCCGCATTGCGGCTTTCGACCGGCAGAGGAGCCGGCCGGTAGCGCAGCCGCAAAGAAGACCCTCGCTGATCTGGACGAGACGCTGGACGCCATCGTGCGCGGATGGACAGACACGCTGCGCACAAATCTCGAAGATCCGACCGTGTCGGGCAACATCGAACTGGTCAGCGACCCTGTCGGCAAGAGGGAACTGCAAGGCTTCCTGAAAAGCAAGGTGCTGCCAGACCCCGTCAGCCCGGCCTTCGTAAAGGCGCTGCAGGAGGTCCTTGGAGGCCTGCAGCCGGTCACATTCGGCGGCGCAGAGATGCAAATCGCACTCTCCGAGGGTGGGCTGCCGTGCACCATTGGCGATCTGAAGGAGCGCTTCGACCGCTATGTTGCCAACCTGACCAAGGGCAAAGATGCGGCCAAGGTCCGCATCCTTATCAAGCGAGATTGACCAGCATGGCGCAAGGGCGGAAGTCGAAGGGTGGCGGCGGCGATCTCTTCATCGAAGGGTCGGGGCAACTTCGTTTGGTTGATAAGTCGGCGGAGCAACAGGCCTTGGAGAAGAGAACGGTTGAATGTCTTGGGATGACATTCGACAGTGAGGACGCGCGACGGGCCTATTTCACCGAGCGGCTGCGGGAGAAGCTGGCTGATCCCGAGTTCCGCAAGACCCCAGGATTCCCCAAAGGGACTGACGAAGACATCGTCCGGATGTCCGATCCGCCTTGGTACACCGCCTGTCCCAACCCGTTCCTTGCTGACTTCGTGCGCGTGTACGGTAAGCCTTACGATCCGAAGGAGCGCTATGAGCGCGATCCCTTCGCTGTCGACACGAGCGTCGGCAAAACCGATGCGCTCTACAAGGCGCATGGCTACCACACCAAGGTACCGCATCTCGCGATCGTCCCGTCGATCCTCCACTACACCGAGCCGGGCGACATCGTGCTCGATGGTTTCTCAGGCTCGGGTATGACGGGCGTTGCCGCCCAGTGGTGCGGTTCGGCGCCTGCGCAATATCGCGAGCAGCTCGAGAGAGAGTGGTCGAAACAGGGGCTACCGAAGCCGAAATGGGGGGCGCGCCGAGCAGTCCTAAACGATCTCGGGCCGGCGGCAACCTTTATATCTGCAAACTACACGTTGCCCTTTGACGTGGCCACTTTTTCCAAAGCCGCGCAGCGCCTCCTTGCCGAAGCCGATAAGGAACTCGGCTGGATGTACGAAACGCTCCACACCGATGGAAAAACGAAGGGACGAATCAATTTCACGGTTTGGAGCGAAGTATTCTCATGCCCTGAGTGTTCTGGTGATGTGGTTTTTCTTGAGGAGGCTCTCGATGAGGAGACAAATGATGTTCGGACGGTCTTCCCATGCCCTCACTGCAGAGCAGAGCTAACTCGGCGTCGGCTACAGCGCGGAACAGATACCACTTTTGATCGCGCGCTTAATAAGCTCGTATCTGCTCCCAAACGGCGTCCAATCAAGATCAATTATTCGATTGCTGGTACCGTCCACGAAAAAAACATCGATCAACACGACAAGGCTCTGATCCAGAAGATTGACGACCTAGGCATACCAGACGGACTGCCAATCGACAGAATGATGCACGCACCCGCTGAAACCGCCAAATGGGGCGATGAATGGCGTGCTGGTGTTGCTGCATTCTCGCACATTCACCATTTCTTCCTGCCGCGGCCCGCGAGGTCGCTTGCTAAGCTCTGGCAACTAGCGTCAAACGAAAAAGATCGCTCTCTCAGAAATGCTCTGCTCTTTTTTGTAGAGCAAGCGATCGCGGGAATGTCATTGCTTAATCGCTATGCTCCCTCTCATTTCTCTCAAGTCAATCGTGTGATGTCTGGTCGCATCCGAGCTTTCTCCCAGCATTCGGAGTGTAGCCCTTGGTACGTTCTTGGAGGGAAAGCGAAGAGGCTCGCTAGCGCCTTTTCTGGCTTCAAGAAGCACTTATCGAAAAGCATGATTACGACGGGATCCTGCAGCTCAACTAGTTTGTCGTCTGAATCAGTCGACTACATTTTTACAGATCCACCATTTGGCTTCAACTTTGCGTACGCTGAGCTCAATTTTTTGGTTGAGGCTTGGCACCGTGTTTTTACGTCTGTATCGACAGAGGCGATTGTAAGTGAATTCCAGAGAAAGGGCGTTCAAGAGTACCAATCTTTGATGCACGCGTCATTTTCTGAGTACCACCGAGTTCTCAAGCCAAATCGTTGGATGACAGTTGTCTTTAGCAATTCATCAAATGCCATCTGGCGAGCAATACAGGAGGCGCTGGGCACTGCAGGCTTTGTAATTGCTGATGTACGAACGCTGGACAAGCAACAGGGCACCTTTAATCAAGTCCATGGCATTAGCGTAAAGCAGGACCTGATTATTTCCGCCTACAAGCCAACGCAAGCGCTAGCTGATCGATTTAGCCTGGGTACTTCAACGCCAGAAAATGCTTGGGCCTTTGTCGGTGAACACCTCGGTCATGTGCCCGTATTCTATAGCTTCGACGGCATCGCCGATGTGATCGCCGAACGCACGGCTCAGGTGCTCTTCGATCGGATGGTCGCGTTCCATGTGCAGCGCCAACTCTCCGTGCCGCTTTCGACAGCGGAGTTTCTGGAAGGCCTGAAACAGCGCTATCCCGAGCGTGACGGCATGTATTTCCTGCCGACGCAGGTGGCTGAGTACGATCGTAAAAGGAACACGGCTGCCGAGCTGCGGCAGCTGAGCCTCTTCGTGACCGATGAGGCAAGCGCCATTCAGTGGGTGCGCCGCGAACTTCAGGACAAGCCTCGCAGCTTTCAGGACCTCCAACCCGCGTTCATGCGCGAGATCCAGAACTGGGCGAAGCACGAGCAGACGGTAGAGCTCAAGGAAATTCTGCGGCAGAACTGTATCCACTACGACGGCAACGGACCGGTCCCAAGCCAGATCCATTCGTACCTGTCCACGAACTTCAAGGAGCTCCGCAATCTCGCCAAGGATGATCCGGCACTGACTGCCAAGGCAGCAGATCGTTGGTATGTGCCCGATCCGGGAAAGCAGGGCGACCTGGAAAAGCTGCGCGAGAAGGCGCTGCTGACGGAATTCGAGACCTACAAGAGCGCTAAGGAACGCAAGCTGAAGCTATTCCGCACGGAAGCCGTGCGCGCCGGCTTCAAGACCGCCTATGAGGGGCAGGACTACAAGACCATCGTCAGCGTCGCTGCTAAGCTGCCAGAGAACGTCCTCCAGGAGGACGAAAAGCTGCTGATGTACTACGACGTCGCAAGCATGCGTCTCGGTGATGAGTGAGGTGACGCATGCAGACGGGCGAATGGTGGCACAGCATCGATCATGATGAACCCTGCCGCGTGGTCGATACCGACACGCTGTGGGGTCAAGCTACCTGCCTGGTCTGGCTGCCGCGACGGGGGACAGCCGTCCGGGTGCTGCAGAAACGTCTCGCCCCGCTGAAGTCGGGCGAACCGCACCTCCTCGACCGCCTTTCCTATGTAAGCGCCGCCGCGCGCATCGCCGACTCTCTGGAACGGGACGCGTTGGTCGCCCCGCTGGAAGGCACGGTCATACCACTGCCCCACCAGTTGCTTGCTCTGCAACGCGCGATCTCTGGTGACCGCATCCGTTATCTGCTGGCGGACGAGGTGGGCCTCGGCAAAACGATCGAGGCTGGCCTGATCCTGCGCGAGTTGAAGATTCGTGGCCTCGTACGGAGAATCCTCGTCGTCGCCCCTGCGGGATTGGTGCTGCAGTGGCAGTCGGAAATGAAGAGCCACTTCAATGAGGATTTTCGGCTCATTCTTCCGAGCAGTCTGAGTGCGCTCCGCCAGGCGGGCGCCATCGACGAAAACGAGAACCTGTGGCGCATGCACCAACAGGTCATCTGTCCACTCGATTCGGTGAAGCCCATCGACTCGCGTCGTGGCTGGAGCCAAGAACAGCTTGCCCGCTACAATCGCGAACGGTTCGAAGATCTAGTTTCGGCCGGATGGGATCTGATCATTATCGACGAAGCCCATCGCATTGGCGGCAGCACCGAGCAAGTCGCTCGCTTCAAGCTGGGTGATGCCCTTTCGCAGGCAGCACCCTATCTGCTGCTGCTTTCGGCCACACCCCACCAGGGGAAGTCGGACGCATTCCGCAGACTGATCGGGTTTCTCGACGCCGACGCCCTTCCCGGCGACGACGCGATTTCGCGCGAAGCGGTCGCCCCCTTCGTCATCCGTACCGAGAAGCGCCGCGCGATCGACTCCGAAGGGAACCCGCTCTTCAAACCGCGTTTTACGCAGCTCGTGCCGATCGCATGGGGAGCGGCGCACGCTGAGCAGCGCGCACTCTATGACGCTGTGACCGAGTATGTCCGTGACGGCTACAATCGCGCCGTCAAGGAAAAGCAGACCGCTGTTGGCTTCCTGATGATCCTCATGCAACGGCTGATCACATCCAGCATCGCTGCCATCCGTACATCCCTGGAACGAAGACTGGCGGTGCTCGATCTGCCCCAGGGCCAGCTTTCGCTATTCCCCGAGGATGTGGGGGAGGACTGGTCCACGCTGGATGGTCAGCAACAGCTTGACACCATCCTGAAGACGCGCCTGAAGGGTCTCAAGGACGAGCGCAAGGAGGTAGAGCTTCTCTTGTCGGCCGCGCGCCGCTGCGAAGCCAGCGGTCCGGACGTCAAGGCTGAAGCGCTGCTCGAACGCATTCAGCAGCAACAGCGCGAAGAAAATGATCCGACCCTAAAGGTACTGATTTTCACGGAGTTCGTCCCTACCCAGATGATGCTTGCCGATTTTCTCGAGCGTCGCGGCTTCACTGTCGTGTCGCTCAACGGCGCGATGGATTTGGAGGAACGGCGGCAGGCGCAACGTCGCTTTGCGGCTGACGCGCAAATCATGATTTCGACCGATGCCGGCGGCGAAGGTCTGAACCTCCAATTTTGCCACGTGATCGTGAACTACGACCTCCCATGGAACCCGATGAAGATCGAGCAGCGCATCGGTCGTGTCGACCGCATTGGGCAGAGGCACATCGTGCGGGCCATGAACTTTGCGCTCGCCGATACGGTTGAGCTTCGCGTCCGGGAGGTGTTGGAAGAGAAGCTCGCAAGAATTCTTGAGGAGTTTGGCGTCGACAAGCTGGCCGATGTGCTCGATTCCGAGGACGGCGGCGTTCCATTCGAGGCTCTGTTTGCGCAAGCGATGATCGCGCCCGAGGATGCCGAACAGCGAGCCGCCGGTGTCGCGGACGAGATACGCCGGCGAGCGGAGGAAGCCCGAGCTGGTTCTAGACTGCTAAGTGCAACCGAGCGGTTGGATCCTGCTGCGGCGCAGAAGATTGCAAACCATCAAATGCCATATTGGACCGAGCGGATGACCCTCGGCTATTTGCGCAGTCAGGAGTCAGCGGGCGCATCCGTTAAGGCGGCCACTGTCGGCTACGACCTTCGCTGGCCTAATGGCGAAACCTGCTTAGCGGCCGTGTTCAGCCGAGATGATGCGGAGCGGCCAGGTGCCACGCTGATTTCGCTCGAAGACGAGAAGGTCCGGGGACTCACGAACAGCTTGCCCGTCTTCGCGCCCGGCCAACCGATACCGACCATCGTCGTCCCCGATGTCTCCGACAAGACGAGCGGGTTCTGGTCGTTGTGGCGGATCAGCCTGCACACGTCCAGTGGGCGGGAGCAGCGATTTCTCGCTCTTTTCCTGGCGGAGGACGGCCGCGTGTTTGGACCGACGGCCCGCACGATCTGGGAACGGCTGATCGACCAACCCATGGGCTTGAGCCAAGCGGGAGAAGAGATTTCCGGTTCCGCCGCAGCGGATGCGTTCGATGCCGGCCGCAAAGCCGCAGAAGTTCAGGGCGCTGCGGTCTTTGAAGAGCTAGCCGCCGCTCATCAGATGAGCATCATGCGTGAGCGCAAGAAGGGCACGCACGCGTTCTCATCGCGCCGACGTGCCATCGAGCGGCTCGGGTTGCCTCAGGTCCGGGCGCATCGACTTCGGATTCTAGGGGAAGAGGAGCAGTCATGGATTCAAGAGCTAGCGGCTCGGGAAGCCGCGCTCCCTGATCTTGCCGCCGTCCTCATGGTCCGCGTGGCACCGATGGGAGCCGGCGCATGAGCACCCCGTCGCCTAGCGGCACATGGCGCGAGCCCATTCTGGCGCAGTTCAGCCGCGACATCGCCAGTGTCGCGCGTCTGACCGTCGTGGCCGATCCCGACGAGCTACTGACGGAACAGGGTGTCGTTGATGGCATCCGCCAGCGCGGATTCGAAATCGTACCGTTCGAGGACCACGTCGCCTTTCGATACGCCTATGAGCGGCGCTTTCGGGAGGTCTGGGATAATGGCAGCGACACAAATCTCGTGGTCGTCCTTCGAGCGGCGCGCTCGGACATCAGTGGCCTGCCCTATGACCTGCTTCAGCAGGCGGAGCGTGACCGGCGGTTGCTCTCTTTTAGTCTCGCTGAGCTTTTCCCTTCGCTCGCCCCTCACGTACTTTCGGAGCTCGACCGGGGTGAGCTCGACGCCGTGTCTGCCGCCCAGCAGCTCTTCAAGCCAGAGCCCATGGGCGAGAACGCGACACGGGATTTTCTTCTACGAAACGTGTTTCGCCTCGATCCCGCACAAATCCAAAGCGATGCCGACCTGCTCCGAGCGCTTCTGCGCCGCCACTATAGCGGCAAGGTAATTCCAAAGTCGCTGGATGATCGATTGATCCATCTGTTGCGGTCCACCGGGCGATGGCACGATTGGCCGCTCGATCAGATTTTTCCCAGCCGCGCGATCTTTCTGGAGTTCCTGCAAGAGAGATGGCCGATCTTCGTTCAGGATCATTTGAGCGCGCAGGCAGGTGGCCTGCGCGAGGAGCCCGAACCCTACGATCTGCGATTCTCAGGCCCCAAGAATCTCCCCTTCGACCACGACGATGTGCGGGTCTACGTCGATAATCTATTCACGGACGGTTTGCTAACCCCGACGAACAGGGTCTCTCGATCGCTCGTCGAGGGAACTTGGATGGCCGTTGGTGTGGCGGGATCCCAGTCCGCCGACCACACATCGCGCTTCCGCAGGCTCCTTGAGTTGTTGCACTCCAACAGTCCAACGCCGAGCAGCGATCATCATGTGTGGGTTCAGGCGGCGGTTCGGTGGGCCGAAATTGTCGCATTGCGTTGGTCGCTGCCCGGAGACGTGGCGTCCGAAGACAAGGATCGCTTCAACGCCGCACACCAACTGATTGAGCAGAGCTTCTATGCGTGGATGGTGGCCCACTACGCATCTTTGCACAGCCTCGCGTATCTGCCGCGACCGGTCATGCTCCATCAGATTCCGAGATACATGGCCCACCGACTTGCTGCGAAAGGACCCACAGGGAAACTTGCCGTCGTCGTCATCGATGGCCTGGCCATGGATCAGTGGGCGGTTGTCCGTCAGGAACTGCCGCATCAGAAGTGGGTGATCGAGGAATTCGGTGCCTTTGCCTGGGTTCCGACCCTGACGTCGGTGTCGCGCCAATCGATTTTTGCGGGTGATCCTCCGTTCTTCTTTGGGCAGAGCCTCGACACGACGCGCAAGGAAGAGCAGCACTGGTCTCGCTTCTGGGAAGATCGCGGCCTGCGGAAAGGCGACGCCGTCTATGCCTGTCAAGGCACTCTTGAGGACGACGACGCCTTCATCGGCAAAGTAATTGGCCGACTTGACGAGCCGCGCTGCAGGATCGCAGGCATCGTGGTCGGGACAATCGATCAGATGCTCCACGGCATCGTTACTGGCACCGACGGCATGCATGCCGGGGTCCGTCATTGGGCCAAGAGGGGTTCACTTTCGCGGCTCCTGGACGCTTTACTCGATCGCGGCTTTGAAGTTGTCGTCACCGCCGATCATGGAAACGTGGAGGGCATCGGCATTGGAAAGCCGAACGTGGGCGCGACAGCCGATGAGCGAGGCGAGAGGGTACATGTGTTCCCGGACACTCTGCTGCGATCAAATACCTCTGCGAAGTATCCGGGAACTCTGGAGTGGCCGAGCATCGGGTTACCCGATGACTATCTCGCCTTGATAGCTCCGCCACTGCGCGCCTTCATTGGTGAAGGGAAGCGGACAGTGGCGCATGGCGGAATATGCATCGAGGAAGCCATCGTGCCCTTCGTGACGGTGGCGAGATCGAGTTGAGCATGTTGGACAGAACAAAGATCGGATTCGACCGGACTATTCGAGCCGAGTGGCTTGATGCTGCAGCAGCACGTATTTCGAACGGTGATTCAGCAGATGCGGCGCGAAAATTCCTTTGGGGGTTTTTGGAAGACGTTGAACCTGGGGATACAAACAACAGCGGTCGTGGCAAAACCCTGACAGTCTTGACGAGAATTTGGATCTCAGTCCCTGAGCAAGCACGGGGGCTCAGGCAGGCAGCACTTAAGCAGATAGCCTCGACGTCAGGCGAACAAAGAATCGCTGTCCATTGGGCCATGTGTGCCGGGACCCACCCGTTCTTCTTCGACGTGGCAACCCATGTCGGCAAGCTCATTCGATTGCATGGAAATGCCAATCGTACACAAATCAAACGACGAATGACCGAGACATGGGGCGACAGGTCGACATTGGAGCGAACGATACAGCATGTGCTGCGATCGCTGACACAATGGGGACTGCTGCAAGCCGGATCGGAGCATGGTTCATTGGTGGGCAATAGCTCGCCAATTCGTGTCAACAATAATGTCAGCCAACTACTGGTTCACGCCGTTCTTCTAGGGCAAGGCAAGGGGCTGGCCTTCTCACAAATCCTTGAGCACCCCGCTTTGTTTCCGTTCAAACTCGACTTGCCCATTCGCGATTTGATTGCGAGCCCATCCTTTCATGTGCAGCGGCAGGGCGACCAATCCGACTTTGTTGAAATTGCGTAACCGGCACAACGATACGCCGGAGAGGACCTATCGCAATCGTGCACATGCTCGCGCTTGATCGCGCATGACTTGGTAGTCAGCTAGCATTTGCTCGATCGCCGCACCGGTAGGTAGCCCTGCTAACTCTCCCGCCGCCCGCGCGAGGAACTCCCGACTGTATGCCGGGACCGGCGGGCACCCTCCCCCATCAGAACGAGCCGTCGCGCATCCGGCGAGCAAGCTCGTCGCGATCGCGAGGACGGCGAGACGCGGCATCCAGTTGGTCATGTTGCACCTCGATGGTTCTGCGCATGCGCTCGACACGCTCCGCATTGCGCCCGGCCTGACGCGCGCCGAGCAGGATCGCGGCGACGGCGCCGATGATTGCAAAGAGCCCCGCAAGCTTGAGGGCATAGGGGGCGAGCAGTCGGCCGATGATCGCGATCACCGGAGCCCCCTGCGCCGGTCGTCGATCCGGGCCCAGATCATGTAGGCGATGCCGGCGAGCGCGGCGGCGCCAACAACCCAGGGCGCCACCTGAAGCAGCGACTGCAGCAGCGGGATTGCGGGCTCGACCTGGCGAACGGCCTCGGCCGTCAGCCCGAGGACCGTGGCGCCGGCGGCAACTTGGCCGCCTTGCACGGTGCGCGTTTGCGCCAGTGGTCGCTGCGGGGGCTCCACCCCGGCCAGGACCAGGCCTGCATCAATTTCGGCATCGGTGTAGGGCTGCTGGCCGTTCTCGTGGCGGATGATTGCCAAGGTGAGCGGGCGCAGGATCGCGTAGTCATGAACGTCGATCTCGTCGTCCGCCCCAACGCCCACACTCGCGGCCACCGCCCGCACATAGGCGCCGGTATCGTTCTCGTTCGGCGGTGCCCAGCGACCGATCATCTGCTTGATGGTCTTGAGGCCGACCCTGTCCTGGTAGGCGATCAGCGTCCGCGCAAGCGCCCGGATGCCCCATTTGGCGGAGGCGAACTGGAAGAACTCGGGATCCGTCTGCTCGGCGGCCAACCCCTGCCAGGGATCGGCGGACCGGCGCAGATTGCCAGGATTGTGGTTGCGAATGCCGCGCGGCAGCGCGCGGCCTCGTGCGATCGAGGCAGTCATGGTCGTTCTCCTGGGATGAATGCCGCCGCGATGGCGGCGGGGTCAGGCGGCGGCGAGTTCCGCCGGCAGTGTGATCACGGGGATACGGGTCGGCAGACCGTCACGGCGCATGACCGGCCCCTCGATTTCAACGAGGACGAGCCGGGTGAGCCAGTAGAGGGATGCCGCGAGGACAGCGAGATTGTGGGTGAAGCTGTTGTCGCAGGCCTGCCGCCACAGTCCGTCTTCGAGGAACAGGCAAGCCCCCTGGCAAAGCTGCAGCACCGGACAACTCCGGCACTCGGCGCGCGTCGACCAGTGATGGGCCGTGGTCAGGCGAATGTCCTCGAACGCCTCGATCGAACCGATCCGGTGCTTGGTGGCCGCACTCGTATTTTGACAGGTCAGGGCATTGCCCTTGAGATCGACGGCCAGATCGGTCGGCCGGTCCATGCCGCATTTCTGGCCGAGGGAGGACGCGGGCCGGGCTTGCGCGATCGAACGGAAGAACTCCTCGCTCTTCGAGCGCAAGGTCGAGACCGGCATGCTCTCGCCGCGCACCGCCTCCCAAAACACCGATTCCAGATAGGCGCGATGCTCGCCCTCGGTCCGGGGTGACAAGGCGACACCGCCCTGATCGTAGGGCAGCAGAATTTCCTCGGTGGTGAGCGGAATGTCGTCGACGGGCACGCCCAGGCGCTCGGCGATATGCCGCCGCACTGCGGCTAGCGACGTGTTGTGCTTGTGCAGCACGCAGTTGAACCCGATCCGACCCCAGGGGCGCAGACGGTCGTAGAGCTTGCGGATCGCGGCGCGCTGGTCCGGATCGTCGAGCGGGTCCGGCCCGCGATAGCGCATGGCCGGGCCGTCATGGCTGATGCCGACGCCGAAGCCGAGCTTGTCCAAGAACTCGATCTTGTCGTCGTCGATCAGCGCGCCGTTGGTGATGACGTTGAAGCGAGCCTTGGGATAGGCCGATCGCAGCGCGCCAGCGAGCACGCGAAAAGTCTTCCAATAGACGAGCGGTTCGCCGCCCCAGAATTCGATCCGGACACCACTGCCATCGCCCGTCTTGCCGCCGTCGAACCATGTCGGCAGGCGGCGCAGGAAGGACTGAACATCGCCCATGTCGCCCTGGATCTCGTGGGGCTGAGACGCTTGATTGCAGTAGGTGCAGGCGTAGTTGCACTTGAGCCCCATCTGAATCTTCAGCACGCGGATGTCGCGGCTCTTGCTCCCCGGATTCGCCGGAGACACCGGCTCCGCAGGCGTCCAGTCCGGCGGCGACGGGTCGTAGCCCGTGCCGACCGCCCGCAGATCGACGGGCTCGCCGGTGTCTTCCCAACAAAGCTCCGAGGTGTGTGGGCGGTAGAGCAGCGCGCGCGCGTATCCGTTCCGGCCCGCCATCGCGAGCCGGTATTCGAGCATTTCAGTCATGTCAGGGCACCTTGATCTGATTGCGCGCGAGGGCGCCGTTCTCTTGTTCGTCGAGCCAGGCAAAGACCCGATGCTTCTCGCGGGACAGCCGGCAGTCGAGTTCGTGGGTCTGGGACAGATGGCAATTGCCCCGGCACCAGGCGCGCACCGGGCAGGCTTGGCACTCAGCACTTTTCACCCAGCGCCAGGCATGATCGAGCGCCGCCTGCTCGACCTGATCTCGCGGCCCGGTCTCGTCGAATAGATGGCCGGTTCGGAAGCCGCGCTTCACACTGTGGTGGCAGGCATAGCGGTTGCCGGCGAGATCGACCGACAGATGGCTGGCGCTATGGCACAGCGGCTCGACGGGAGCCGCCGCGCGCGCCAAACCGCGCCGCCATTCATCGAGATGGCCGTCGAAGAACAGGCTGGCATGACGGTGTCCAGAAAGCCGCATTCGCGCGAGTTCCCAGAGATGCTCGACATGGCGGTCGAGGCTCTCGGGCGTGAACCAGTAGCGTGGCGCGCACCCCCTGGTCGTGCGGACCCAATGGGCATAGGGCCAGAACGGGCGGCCGTATTCCGCTTCGAGCCGGTCGAGCTTTTCGAATAGCGGCCAGATGACCGGGTTCTCGGCGGTGAACAGAAAGGAAATGCTCGACCGCTTGAGCCTACGCACCATGTCCCATACCGGCTGGCCGAACTCGCCATGGTCGCTGACGACGACGTAGAAGCTCCAGTCGTTCATCGGCCCAATGAAGTTCGGTGCCAGCAGACTGCCGTTGGTCGTGATGCGCACGAAGTCGAAAGCCAGACCCGCCCGCTCGAACGCCGTATGAATGGCGCTGATCTCGCGCCAATAAAGCAGCGGCTCGCCGCCCCAATAGTCGATCCGCTTGATCCCTTTCTCCCGGACGAACGGGACGACGCGCTCGATGAAGGGCTCGATCGGATGACGCCGCCGCACGGCAGCGGGCGCATCGAGTTCTTGAAGGCAGTAGCTGCACGAGAAATTGCAGGCATAGCCGAGGAAGATATTGAGCATGGCGGCTCAGACCACGCGCACTGTCAGTTCGGCCACGCTCGTGAAATGCCTGACACCCACCTTCACCCTGAAGCTGTCGCCGACCTCCAGCCCCAGTGCGCCGACCCGGAACTTCGCCTTTCCCTTCTCGGTGGCGATGCGCTGCTTGGGCAGATAGCCGCCGATCGGCTCCAGATAGAGCTCGGC
>Ga0172367_10004266_pt1 | contig 17934 bp, 29 predicted proteins | sample Lak10m_FD_114542 | JGI IMG/M metagenome (GOLD analysis project Ga0172367, IMG submission 114542) | Freshwater microbial communities from Kabuno Bay, South-Kivu, Congo - kab_022012_10m | ecosystem: Environmental > Aquatic > Freshwater > Lake | place: Democratic Republic of the Congo: South-Kivu...
AAAACAAAACCGACCTTGGCTCCGCTCCCCGCCCACATCGTCTCACCGCGTGGTGCATATCAGCGGTGTGACTATCCAATGCTAAAAGGCGGTGGTCCGGTTAGATTAACTGCGACCCAACAGTTGGCGCGACCAGCACATCCTGGTCGTTACCGAGAACGATCAACGCCTGGATTTCACTGAACGAGAATTCATCCGGCGACTGGGTGAACGATTGTATGGGGAGAGACGCCGTGGCTGAATGGACATCCGATGACGTGGCCGCCAGATTTGTCGAGGCGGTCGAGACAGGCAGGCGGCTTCCCGTCGTCAAGGCGCAGGGATACTTCAACGTCTGGCCAGTGTTCGTCCGTGAAGCGTGGGAGTCGCATCCTGATGATGAGCACGTCTATCACCATCTGCCGCCGACTCCCGCAGCCATCGATCGGATGATGGAGACCATGCGCTGGGTGCAGTGGCTAGAGGTGGAGCAACGTCACCTGATCTGGATGCGTGCCAAACGGTTCGAGTGGAAGATCATCTGCCGCCGTCTAGCCTGTCACCGCACGACCGCCTGGCGCGCGTGGCAGAAGGCATTGCTGACGGTGGCCAAGCAACTGAACGCCAGCCTTCATGCCGGCCATTCAAAACACCCTAAACTCGTGGGGCAAGGCGAGTAATGATTTCCGTGCATGTCCGCTGCTTGATGCTCATGGCCGTTTTTGTGATGAATGAACATGCAACAACTACCCCGTGTTTTGGGTAGTATGACAGCTATGATCTGGACAGAGGTGCGAGCCGATCCGATCGATTCGTAGGGAAGATGGAATGCCCAGATTGTCTATGCGTGAGAGTGAGAAATTGGCTGTACCGCCAAACGCATTCCCATAGCTTTCAAGATTGCTGTGAGTGTTTTGAGCTCAGGATTTCCTTGCTCTGACAAGGTGCGGTATATTGTATTGGCGTTCACTTCGGCCTGGCGAGCCACTTCTTGCACGCCACCGAATGCCTTGCTGAGATTGCGTAACGCGAGCATGAGATCCGTTTCGTCACCATCCGCTAACACGGAGTTTAGATAGTCCGCTGCAAGATCCGGATCGCTACGGAACATTTCAATCGTGGCTTCCTCGTGACTTCGATGTGTCTTAGCCATTTCGTTTCTCCCAATCCTTGAGTAATCGGATTGCCCGCTCGATGTCGCGGCTTTGGGACTTCTTGTCACCGCCACTGGTTAGCAGGACCATCATGTTGCCCAACTGCGCGAAATAGACGCGATAACCGGCGCCAACGTCAATTCGCAGTTCTGAGATGCCATCACGCAAGTAGGCGTGATCACCAAGCAATCCTGCCTCGACACGTGCAACACGACGGATGATGGCAATCTTTGCGACGCGGTCGCGGAGGCTATCGAGCCAAGACTGATACAGGTCGTTGCCGTTCTCGTCGAGGTAATGAACGATTTGGTGCATGAATGTAGTTTAGCTTAAAAGCGAAAATAAGCAATGGTATTTTCAATACTAATTCACGGAGAATTCGATCAATGAACCATCGATTGATCATATTTTGACGGGTCCTTCCTGGCCAAGAACCCATGCGGGAGGCGCGAGCCCGGCATTTCGCTAGCGACAGCCCCCGAATAGTGGTTACCACCCCAGGTGGTAACCGACCCAAGTTACCACCCTGATATTTCCAGTCTGCCCGGTCACTGGCCGCGCGGTCTCGCTCATGCCATGACCCAGACGCTCAATCTCGAATACCGCCCGGTCGAGACGCTGATCCCGTTCGCCCGTAATCCGCGCACGCATTCCGATGCACAGGTCGCCAAACTGGCAGCCAGCATTGTCGAGTTCGGCTGGACCAATCCGATCCTGGTCGACGGTGCGCAAGGAATCATTGCCGGCCACGGCCGCCTGGCGGCAGCTCGCAAGCTGGGCCTGGCCGAAGTGCCGGTCATTGAACTTGCATATCTGACACCGGCTCAGAAGCGTGCCTACGTGATCGCCGACAACCGGCTGGCGCTCGATGCCGGCTGGGACGAAGAACTGCTGGCCCAGGAACTGGCCGAGTTAACCGAGTCGGGCTATGCCCTCGAGATGACAGGATTCGATCCCGACGAGCTAGCCGATCTACTTGCCGGTGAAGAAACTTCCGTGGAAGGGCAATCCGATGAGGATGACATTCCCGAAGATAACGGTCCCGTGGTCTCGCGGACGGGCGACGTCTGGATCTGCGGTGAGCATCGTGTGATCTGTGGCGATGCCACAGATGCCGATGTCTATGCAACATTGCTCGGTGATGAGATCGCCGACATGGTATTCACCGATCCGCCATACAACGTCAATTACGCCAACTCGGCCAAGGACAAGATGCGCGGCAAAAGCCGGCCGATTTTGAACGACAACCTCGGCGACAGCTTTTACGATTTTCTGGTGGCGGCACTGACACCGTCCCTAGCACATTGCCGGGGGGCGATCTACGTAGCGATGTCCTCATCGGAGCTCGATACGCTGCAATCGGCATTCCGGGCAGCCGGTGGCCACTGGTCCACCTTCATCATCTGGGCCAAGAACACCTTTACTCTGGGCCGCGCCGACTACCAGCGTCAATACGAACCGATTCTCTATGGCTGGCCGGAAGGCGCCGACCGTCACTGGTGTGGTGACCGGAATCAGGGCGATGTCTGGCAGATCAAGAAGCCGGTGAAGAATGACTTGCACCCAACCATGAAGCCGGTCGAACTGGTGGAACGGGCGATTCGCAATTCCAGTCGCCCGGGCGATGTGGTAATCGATCCCTTCGGCGGATCAGGCACCACGATGATTGCGGCACACAAATCCGGACGCAAGGCGCGGCTGATTGAACTGGATCCGAAGTACGTTGATGTGATTGTGAAGCGCTGGCAGGACTATGCCGGTGCGCAGGCACTCCGGCAGTCCGATCGCGAAGCGTTTGATACCCTGGTGTCAGAACCGGGTGGTCTTGAACACCGTGAAACCGTTGGGAGTGTGACGAACAAAACGTAGCCATTGGCCGTTTCCGCTCCGTTCGGCAGTGACCCAGATGGTCATGTCGCCGGAGATGCGGATTTCCTGGCCGGGTTGCAGGGCATTGATGCGTTGGTCGAGGGTAGCGTTCATCGTTGTCTTCCTTAGGCCATCTCGTAGCCGGCGCGTTCAAGGCGTGATGCATCGGCCGGGGTTGCTACCCAATATTCACCGCACTCGCCGTCGTGGTCACCCAGGACGATGCGTAGCGGGTAGATGGCTCGGTTTGCGAAACTCGCGGCGTGGGCCAGGGTATTGAAGCGGAACACGGTGCTCTTGGTCAGGGTCTTGAGGGTGCTGGTAGTCATCGTTATCTCCTTCGTTGATTTTTGTGACGCCTGTATGAACGCTCTGTTAAAAAATGAAGTCAAGCAATATCGCAAAATATTTGCATCAATTTTCGGTGGCCAATTGATCGAGCAGTTTCATCGCGTTGCGGTCGCCGCACAGCGCAACCCGCAAGGTGTGCAGGGCTTGGTCGATGCTGATTTCCGGCCGGCGGTTGTTCAGCAGCCAACGGATGGCGCTGGCCTGATCTTCAATAGGTTTTAGCACTTCGGTATCGACGCCAACGTACCGACCGTAGGCACTGCCGGAGGGATCGACAAACAGTCTCATCCGCTCTGGAGCGGTGACCAACACGGCGTTGCGCACCTCGCGGTTGATCCAACCACCCAGGCCTTGCAGCCAGGTGCGGTCGGCCAGGAGGTTTTTACCAAACTCGTCGTACTCGGCGCTGCTCAGTACGACATGCTTTTCGATCACGACCTGGCTGGCCGTTTGATCGGGATCGGCGTTGTGTAGGACTTCTTCGATGCTGCAGGGCTTGCGGACAAATCGGACTTTGATGGTTTCGGTGTTCATGCTGATTTCCTTTTTCCTTGACGGTGTTGATTAATGGCACCATGAACGCTCTGTTCAAAGTTGAAGTCAAGCTATATTGCAAAGAAAGAATCAGTGGCAGAATCGCGGTTTTCCAACCCCATAAAGGAACTCCGCCATGAACAAGTCCGAACTGATCGATGCCCTGGCTGCCAAGACCGAACAATCGAAAGCTGCCGCCGGCAAGAGCATTGATGCCCTCGTGGAAATCATTATCGGTGCGGTCACCAAGGGTGACGATGTCGCCTTGGTGGGGTTCGGCACGTTCAAGTCGGCCAAGCGTGCTGCGCGCACCGGCCGTAATCCGCAGACCGGCAAGGAACTCAGGATCGCCGCATCGACGGTGCCAAAGTTCAGCGCTGGTGCAACCTTCAAGGCTGCAGTGTCCGGCAAGAAGGCTGCCGCCAAGAAGCCAGCGGCAAAGAAGGCCGTCGCCAAGAAGAAGTAATTACTGATCTGGAGAAGTGACCGGGGCGGGGATCGCAATTGCCGCCCGGTTAATATCGCTGGTCAGGAACTGGCGTTCAGTTCATCGCTGCACGGCGCAGGCCGAGAAGGACTTCGAGCAAATCGGTATCGAAGCCATAGCGTTCGATATTGATTCGGTCTAGCCCCTCGCGCTGCAGTATTCGCCAACGGGCTGCTTCGCTGTCTGTTTGTCGTATCTCGCTGCAGAGCTGATCGAGGTAGAGATTCTCCTCGTCTGTAGCGGGTCGTGGTTTTTGCTTGAGAGATTCGAGGATGGTGATCAGTTTCATCGTCGTGGCTTCCTTTGGTCATGCGATCCGGTAGAAGCGCTCGCCGCCATCTTCTTTCGCAGAGACCAGATCGAGCCCCAGCTTCTTCTTGAAAGCGCCGGCAAAGGTGCCGCGCACAGTGTGCTGCTGCCAGCCGGTGGCATCACAAATCTGTTGAATGGTGGCACCCTCGGGACGTTTGAGCATCTCGATCACAGTGGCCTGCTTGCTGTGCTCGCGGGTGCGCGACTTCGTTTGCGATGATGTGGCAACGGACTGATCTGGCGCCGCTGTCGCCCCTGGTTGGCCCACGACGGCCTCCTCGACAGGCTTTTGCATGGTTGGGGCAGGTGCTATCCGTTTGCGCCCCAAGGCCTCGTAAGCCGCATCAGTCAGGCAATAGCGGGTTTCGTTGGCTTGCTGAACGATTTGGATCATCTCGCGCGTCAAGAGTCCTTCAATGACTTTGACGCGAGCGCCACCCCGTAGGCTGCTTGGCAATGGTTCGATATTGCCGTCGGGGCGGTAGACCGCAACTTTTAGTATCTGGAGTTGCGTGTCGGTCAGTTTGATTTCGCTGTTCATGTTGATCTCCTTGTGGGTGGGTTGAGGTTCAGTCTTCCAGGACGATGCAACCGTCCAGGGTGATCCAGAGGCGCGCGTCCTCGTCGGTAGCCATTTCGCGCGTTTCGCGTCCGGTGGCCATCCAGACGCCGTCCTTGTCGGTGTAGTGGTAGGTCTTGCCGTTATGGACGACTTCGACCGGCAGGTTCTTGTGAAACTCGACATCGACAGTCATCCAGCCGCGCGGGCGACGGTTGGTGTCGATGACGTTGGCCTGGATAGTTTGTTTGCCGTTCATGCTGTCTTCCTCCCGTGTGTTGATGACGATGACATGAACGCTCTGTTTAATCAGGAAGACAAGTGGAATCTGCTGCAATACCCAGAAAATGCTTGATATAGATCATGGGTCTGTCGCTACGCGCCTACGCCCGGCATCGCGGCGTCTCGCATGTTGCCGTGAAGAAGGCCATCGATACCGGCCGCATCACGCCGGAAGCGGATGGCACCATCGAGCCGAACCGGGCCGATCTGGAATGGGCACAGAACACGCTGTCCGTTCGTAAGGCGGCCACCGCAGCGAAAGCAGCTGCGCCGTCCGCCGAGCGACCGAAGCCGACGCCCCGTGAGCTCCCCGATCCGGTGGTACCGGCCACGCCAGGCGGCGGCACTTCATTACTGCAGGCCCGGACCATCAACGAGGTGGTCAAGGCGCAGACCAACAAGGTGCGCCTTGCGCAACTCAAGGGTGACCTGGTCGATCGCTCGCAAGCCATCGCCCATGTCTTCCGGCTGGCGCGCACCGAACGGGATGCCTGGCTCAACTGGCCGGCACGCATCACGGCGCAAATGGCTGCCAAGCTGGAAATCGATGCCCACGAACTGCACGTAGCCCTGGAATCCGCCGTCCGCGATCACCTGATCGAACTGGGCGAACTACGCCCCCGGGTTGATTGATGGAACAGGAAGACTACGAAGGCGCGCTCGACATCGAACGTGCCTGGCGGGAGGGTCTTGTCCCGGATCCGCTGCTGTCGGTGTCCGAGTGGTCCGACCGGCATCGCATGCTGTCGTCGAAAGCCTCCTCGGAACCGGGACGCTGGCGCACCAGCCGCACCCCGTATCTGAAGGCGATCATGGACTGCCTGTCGCCGACCTCACCGGTCGAGCGGGTGGTGTTCATGAAGGCCGCCCAGTTGGGTGCCACCGAGATGGGTAGCAACTGGATCGGCTACGTGATTCACCACGCGCCGGGTCCCATGATGGCGGTCTGGCCCACCGTGGAAATGGCCAAACGCAACTCCAAACAGCGCATCGATCCGCTGATCGAGGAGTCACCCATCCTCAAGGAATTGATCGCACCGGCCAGGAGTCGAGATTCCGGCAACACCATACTCGCCAAGGAGTACCGTGGCGGCGTGCTGGTGATGACCGGGGCGAATTCGGCAGTCGGTCTGCGCTCGATGCCGGTGCGCTACCTGTTTCTCGATGAGGTCGATGGCTATCCGCCCGATGTGGATGGCGAAGGCAGCGCGGTGGCACTGGCCGAAGCACGGACCAGAACCTTCGCGCGCAGAAAGATCTTCATTGTCTCGACTCCGACGCTTGCCGGTGTCTCCACCATCGAGCGCGAATACGAGGCTTCCGACCAGCGTCGCTACTTCGTGCCGTGCCCGCACTGCGGTCACCGGCAATGGCTGCGCTTCGAACAACTGCGCTGGGAGCGCAATGAAAGCGGCAACCGCCCCGAAACCGCGGCCTACGTCTGCGAGTCCTGCGAGGTGCCGATTCCAGAGCACCACAAAACCTGGATGCTTGAGCACGGCGAATGGCGGGCGATGGTCGACGGGGTCACGAAGACAGCAGGATTTCACTTGTCCAGCCTGTACAGCCCGATCGGCTGGCGGTCCTGGCGGGAAGTCGCTGCGGCCTGGGAGAGTGCAATCAACAAGGATTCCGGATCGGCCGCTGCGATCAAGACTTTCAAGAACACCGAACTGGGGGAAACCTGGGTCGAAGAAGGCGAAGCACCTGACTGGCAGCGTTTGCTGGAACGCCGCGAAGACTACCCTATTGGGAATATTCCGGAAGGTGGATTGCTCCTGACCGGTGGCGCCGACGTGCAGAAGGATCGCATCGAAATCTCGATCTGGGCCTTCGGCCGCGGCAAGGCCTCCTGGCTGATCGAGCATCGGGTGCTGATGGGTGACACCGCCCGTGCCGAAGTCTGGCAAGCCCTCGGGCTGGTGCTCGCTGAATCCTGGAGCCATGCCAGCGGGGCGGCAATCCCTCTGGCCCGCTTCGCCCTGGACACCGGTTTTGCCACCCAGGAAGCCTATGCCTTCGTGCGCGCCGTGCGCGATGCCCGGGTCATGGCGATCAAGGGGATCGCCCGTGGCGCGGCCCTGGTCGGTACACCGACGGCAGTCGATGCCACGACAGCCGGCAAGCGACTGCGCCGAGGCATCAAGGTGTTCTCGGTAGCCGGCGGCATTGCCAAGCTGGAGTTCTACAACAATCTGAGAAAGAGCATCGACACCGATGATGAGGGCGTGATCCGTTATCCGGCCGGCTTTGTCCATCTGCCCAAGGTCGATGCCGAATTCATCCAGCAGTTGTGTGCCGAGCAACTGATTACACGGCGCGATCGCAATGGCTTTGCCCATCGCGAGTGGCAAAAGATGCGTGAGCGCAATGAAGCACTCGACTGCTATGTCTATGCAAGAGCCGCAGCAGCAGCTGCCGGCCTCGACCGATTCGAGGAGCGGCACTGGCGCGAATTGGAAAAGCAACTCGGGATCCAGAACCCGGATCCGCCTGAACACCCCATTGAACACGATGCCGAGGCCAGCCCGGGACACCCATCCGACGCTGGCCTCGCTGTTTCTGCCACCCGAAAGCCGGCGCGCCGCCTGATCCGCAGCCGCTGGCTGAGTTGATTCACCCCACCCACCAAGGAGATTGAAACATGAGTCTGCAAACCCAAATCCATAGTCTGGTCATCCGTGTTGCCGACGAGTTCAAGTCGGTCTATGCCAAGATCGGCAACCTCTCGTCGTTGTCGACCACCGACAAATCCACGCTGGTGTCGGCCATCAACGAACTCAAGGCGGCGATTGCCCTGGCAGCGGTTATCAATGATGCGGCGCCCGGCAGTACCACCACGACCTTCTCGGCGTCCAAGATCGTCACACTGCTCGATGACTTGCGGGCCCAGATCCTCGGTGGTGCGGATGCTGCCTACGACACCCTGCTGGAATTGCAGCAGGCTCTCCAAAATGATCAGACCGGCATTGCCGCTCTCACGGCGGCGATCGACAAGCGCGTGCGCTTCGATGCTGCGCAGACACTGACTGCTCCTGAACAACTGCAGGCCCGCAGCAACATCGGCGCGGTGGCGGCGAGCGACATTGGCGATACGGCCACGGACTTCGTGGCAATCTTCGAAACCGCCCTGGCCGCCTAAGCATGAGCCTGGTCTCCAAAGTCAGCGCCCTGGCCACACGCCTGGCCAATGAGGTCAAGACGCTGGTCCGTCCGGAACACCCGGGTATTGCCCGCGCCTGGGTGTGCTTTGGTTACAACGGCAGTGCCATCGTGATCAATGCGTCGCACAACGTCTCCGGGGTGACGCGTCTGGCCGCCGGGCGCTACCGGATCACCTTTGCCATGCCTTTCGTCGATGCCAATTACTGCTGGCTGGCCTTTGCCCGCAGCACCGGAAATACCGGCACGGTGCGGACCGCATTGGCCCGGTCGACCACCGACGTCAAGACCGCCACGTATGTCGAGGTGATCTGCACCACGGCCAGCACGTCGCTGGCCGACACCACGGAAATGAATCTGGTGGTCTATCGCTGATGGCTTATAACGAAGAACAACTGGCGGCCCTGGAGTCGGCACTGACCAAGGGTGAGAAACGGGTCAGCTTTGGCGACAAGACCGTTGAGTACCGCACGGTCGAGGAGTTGAAGGAAGCCATCGCGCTGGTCGAGCGGGGATTGCACGACCAGGCGGTAGGCACGGGACTGTGGCCCAGAGCACCTCGTCAGATTCGCATCAATACCCGCAAGGGGTTCTGAGATGGGCTGGCTGAAACGCTTCTCTCGCCGGCTGTTCGGCCAGACCCCGACCTATGATGGTGTCGGCGGTGGTCGGCGTTCGCTGGCCTGGGCAGTCGGCAATCCTGGCGCGATTGCAGCCCTGATGCATTCGCAAACTGAATTGCGTTCCAAGAGCCGGGATCTGGTGCGGCGCAATGCCTGGGCCAATGCGGCACTGGAATCGTATGTGGCCAATGCCATCGGTACCGGCATCAAGCCGCAGTCGATGGTTCGCGATGCCCGCCTGCGGGAGAGTATCCAGTCCCTGTGGCGCGACTGGACAGTGGATGCTGATGCGGCCGGGCTCACCGACTTCTATGGTCTACAGGCCCTGGCCTGTCGGGCCATGCTGGAAGGGGGCGAATCGCTGGTACGCCTGCGTTATCGCCGTCCCGAAGACGGTCTGGTCGTGGCGCTGCAGATCCAGGTGCTGGAGCCGGAGCATCTGCCGGTGACCCTGAACACCACAGCCGACAACGGCAACCTGATTCGGGCTGGAATCGAATTTGATCGCCTCGGGCGGCGTGTGGCGTATCACCTGTATCGATCCCATCCCGAGGATGGTGCGCTGACTCCGATGTCCGGGAATGGTGGAATCGAAACGGTTCGCGTTCCTGCCAACGAGGTCCTGCATCTCTTCCGGCCATTGCGTCCGGGGCAGATTCGCGGGGAACCCTGGCTGGCACGGGCACTCGTCAAGCTCAACGAACTCGACCAGTACGACGATGCCGAACTGGTCCGCAAAAAGACCGCCGCGATGTTCGCCGGGTTTGTGACGCGCCTGGCGCCTGAAGACAACCTGCTCGGTGAAGGGCTGGCCAACGCCAGCGGCATGGCACTGGCCGGGCTGGAGCCGGGCACGATGCAGATCCTTGAACCGGGCGAGGACATCAAGTTCAGCCAACCGGCCGATGTGGGCGGCTCCTATTCGGAATTCCTGCGCATGCAGTTTCGCGCGGTGGCTGCCGCCATGGGGGTGACCTATGAGCAATTGACCGGGGACTTGTCGCTGGTCAATTACTCCTCGATCCGCGCCGGACTGCTGGAATTTCGCCGGCGCGTCGAAGCGCTACAGCACGGGGTGATTGTCCACCAGTTGTGCCGGCCGATCTGGCAGGCGTTTGTCGAGCAGGCGGTACTCGAAGGCACGCTGACACTGCCGGGCTATGCGCGTGGTGGGGTCTCCCAGCGACGCGAATATCTCGCCGTGAAATGGATTCCCCAGGGCTGGCAGTGGGTCGATCCACTGAAAGAGGCCGATGCCATGAAGGCAGCCATTCGCTCGGGGCTGATGTCACGGTCCGAAGCCATCTCGGCCAACGGCTACGACGCCGAGGATGTCGATCGCGAGATCGCGGCGGACAACGCGCGGGCGGATGGCCTGGGATTGATTTTTGATTCTGACCCGCGTCATGATCAGACGCCGGCAACTCAGGAGCCCGCATCGCCAGCAACTCTGGTTGCAACTTCCAGCCAGGAGAATGGCTCGGGCGACGTAGTTAATGCTTGAGGTCGCGATAGAAATTCTCGTGCGGACCGACGGCTTCGAGATAGACCAGGCGAATGGCGTCGTCGACCGTATAGCCGAGAAGATAGAGCTGCCCCTGGCTCCTGAATTTGTAAACGAAGAGGTCGGACAGATCACCTTTCTTGCGCTCGCCCACCTTGGGGTTCTTGGCCACAACGTCGGTTGCGTTGTCGACATCGGCAGCCACGTTGTCATGAAGTTTCTTGTAGGCCCGCGCAAACCGACGGGTTTGCTTGAGCGCGTATTTCATTTGCGCCGTGACCGGGGGATGAACGCTATCGCCTCTTCACGTGGCTCGGCCAGGGAAGCCAGCGACTCGGCCACAAAACTGACAGGCAAGTCAGGATTGTCCAGCGCGGCACGGCCGACTTTGGCCCAGTACTCGACCTGGCCTGCGATGCTGCGGTGTTCTGCCGCGGCTTCGTTTTTGGCCTGGTCATAGAGCGATTGGTCAATGCGAATGGAAGTCGAGGTCGTCATCGCTATCTCCTGAATTTGATAGGCAGGGAGGATGTTACCACATTTGTAGTAACTCGTGACTCGACTAGGTCAATGCCACTTTTTATCAAACCAACATAGGCGAAATAGTCATGCTGCTACCTCACCTGGCGTCCCGTCTTTACGGGACGCCGCTGCTGCTTGCCCGTTCCAAACTCGAAATCATCCTGACCGTCCTGGGTGAGCGTGTCGGCTGGCCGGACATCAACGCCGCAATCGCACTGCCTCTGTCCAGGCCAACGATAGAAGCACCCACCGGCATTGCCGTGATTCCCATCATCGGCACGCTGGTGCGGCGCACCCTGGGTCTTGATCCGATGTCCGGATTCACCTCTTACACCGAGATCGGCAGCATGATCGATACTGCAGTCGCGGATCCGAATGTCGAGGGCATCTTGCTTGACATCGATTCCCCGGGTGGCGAGGCCGGTGGCGTGTTCGAGCTGGGTGAACAAATTCGCACCGCTGATGCCGTCAAACCGGTCTGGGCAATTGCTTCGGATGCCACCTTTTCGGCGGCCTATGCCATCGCCTGTGGCGCATCCCGGGTGGCGGTGACCCGTACCGGCGGGGTGGGTTCCATCGGCGTGATTGCCATGCATGTCGACCAGTCGGTGCGCGATGCCCAGGAAGGTTATCGCTACACGGCGATCACTGCGGGCGATCAGAAGAACGATTTCTCTCCGCATGAACCGCTCGACAAGAACGCCACAGCCCGTTTGCAAGCCGAGGTCAATCGGCTCTACGGCATGTTCGTCGACCATGTGGCGGGGATGCGCAAGCTCGACAGCCAAGCAGTCAGGGCGACCGAGGCCGGCGTCTATTTTGGATCCGATGCTGTGACCGCGGGGCTTGCCGATGCCGTCGGCAATCTCGATGGTGTTCTGGCCGATTTCAGCAGTTTCCTGGTGGCTCGTCGAACGCGTGGCCACGTGATGTCCGGTTCAACGCGTTCGCTCACCGTTTCCATTCCATCAATCAAGGAGGAAGACCCCATGTCTCAACCTGAAGTTCCCGCAGTGCCTGTCACATCTGATCCTGCCCCAGTACCGGATGCACCCGTACCCGCATCATTGCCCGTTGAGAAGGAGGACAAACCAGCTCCTGCCAATGCGTCGGCATCCATGCCAAACATCGATGCCGTGGCCATTGCCGAAATGTGCCAGTTGGCTGGTCACACCGAGCTCACTGCCGGATTTCTGGCCAGGGGTGCATCGGAAGCCGAGGTCAGGAAATCACTCCTGGCCACACGGGCTGACAGTGTCGAGATCCGTTCCACCCTTAGTCCCGACTCGGCAGTTGCCACTTCAACCCCGGGCGCTGCCGGCAATCCCATGCTCAGCGCCGTTCGCAAACTCAACGGAAAGGTTTAAGCCATGCCCGCCATAAACGAAGGTCTCAACCTGGGTGATCTCCTCAAGTACGAGGCCCCCAATCTTTATTCCCGCGACCAGGTCACCATCGCCGCCGGCCAGAATCTTGTGCTGGGCACGGTAGTCGGTATCGATGCTGCGACCGACAAGGTCAAGGCATTCGATCCTGCCGCCACCGACGGCAGCGAAATCGCCGCGGGCGTTCTGGCCATCCCGATCGATGCCAGTCTGATCGACCGGCCCGACGGCATCCTGATCGCCCGCCACGCCATGCTGGCCGATCACGCGCTGACCTGGCCGGCCGGCATTACCGCCCCGCAAAAGGCCGCCGCAATTTCCAAGCTCAAGTCCCTGGGCATCATCGTTCGTCAAGGAGTCTGATCATGCAGAACCCGTTTGCTTCTCCGGCCTTCTCGATGGCCAACCTCACCGCAGCCATCAACCTGCTGCCCAATCGCTACGGCCGGATGGAAGCCCTGAACCTCTTTCCGCTGAAACCGGTGCGCTTTCGCCAGATCCTGGTGGAAGAGCGCAATGGAGTACTAACCCTGTTGCCGACCTTGCCGGTCGGCAGTCCCAGTACGGTCGGTATGCGTGACAAGCGCACCATGCGCTCCTTCATCGTGCCGCACATCCCGCACGATGATGTGGTGCTGCCCGAGGAAGTCCAGGGCATTCGCGCCTTCGGCTCGGAGACCGAAACCGAGACCGTGGCCGGTGTCCTGGCACGCCACCTGGAAGTGATGCGCAACAAGCATGCGATCACCCTTGAGCATTTGCGCATGGGAGCGGTCAAGGGCGTCATCCTCGATGCCGATGGCTCGACGCTCTATGACCTTTATGCCGAGTTCGGCATCACCGCCAAGACCGTGAACTTTCAGCTCACGGCTGATGCCACCGATATTCGCAAGAAGTGCTTCGAGGTGCTGCGGCATGTCGACGACAACCTGCGCGGCGAATTCATGACCGGCATCCACTGCCTTTGCTCCCCCGAGTTCTTCGAGAAGCTGGTGGCCCATCCGAAGGTCGAGAAGGCCTATGAGAACTACGCCCAGGGCGCCATGCTGCGTGATGATGTGCGCCAGGCCTTCTCCTTTGCCGGATTGACCTTCGAGGAATACCGGGGTCAGGCAACCGACGGCAATGGCACGGCGCGGCGCTTCATTGCTGCCGGTGAGGCGCACTGCTTCCCGCTCGGGACGGTGGACACCTTCGGTACCTATGTGGCACCGGCCGACTTCAACGAGACGGTCAATACCCTGGGCCAGCCGCTTTACGCCAAACAGGAGCCGCGCAAGTTCGAACGCGGCACGGACCTGCACACCCAGTCGAACCCGCTGCCGATGTGCCACCGTCCCGGCGTGCTGGTCAGACTCACGCTGTCTTGAGCGTGCGCTTGCGCTCCGCCGTGTAGTGCCACCAGGGATAGGGTGGCGCACCGGCCATGAAGCGCGTGGCGGCGATGAAGGTGTCGAGCAGACAGGGATCGTGACGGGTCCCTGTCTGGATGCATAGATCCTGGTAGAGCACATAGGGATCCTGGCCGACCAGATCGGCGGGAACTCGAATGTCCAACTGCCTCAGGTCAGCCGCAATCGACGGCCCCACGTTCGGGATCGACTCGAGCGTGGTGGCTTCGTCTGCATGCTTTGCCTTATGACCCATTTCTCCTCCTGTTGCCAGAAAGTTTGCCATGGATGCCGTGACGACACTGAATACACTCTACACCGCAGCCGCCCAGGCCGGACTGCTGACTGCAGCCGTAGTGAATGGCGAAATCGTCATGGTTGATTTCCGTGCCCCGGACGAGGATGTGCTGGATGGTCTGGGCGTCAGCCGGGGATACACCATTCGCTATCCGTCGAGCCGGCTGGCGCTGGCGGCCGGTGCTGAACTGGTGATTGCGGATGCTTGCTATCGGGTCAGAGAAGTGACCCGGTTGGGCGATGGCTCGGAGTGTCGGGCTACGCTTACGCTCCGATCTTGATCCAGCGGTTCCAGTGCATGCGGTTGATGGTGGCGTTAGCGGCCAGACGATCGAAGCGTGCCGGATCGAAATCCGCGCCGGCCCAGGCTCGAAGTTCTTTGGCCTCGTCACTCTTTGGCGAGTTCTTCCAGGTATCGAGCATGTCCTGGTAGCCGGCGGGTCCGCCGGCATCATCCGGGGGACAGGCGCGCTCGCCAGACTCGATCCAGGCTTCCCCATAGTCCGCATCCCCGGTGTCGCTGTCATCAATGGCTTCGACGCGAATGCGGTGCTGCCAGCCGTCGCCGAAGTCGTAGAGATAGATGCAGGTGTCGCCGACATCCAGCAACTGATTGAGCCGGTATTTCTTCTCGTCGAGGATTTCCCATTCGAGTTCGTCGAATTCCGGGTCGGGAATGCCGTAGTGCTTGGCGCGGATCTCGAACTTGTGCAAATGCGCATCCGACCAGCCCATGGCGGCCTGCAGAACGTGATGCAGTGCATCCAGCCGGACCCGGCCGTCGATGCAGAGCCGTCGCCAGATCTTGGGCTGGATACCCAGCAGTTCTATGTGCAGGGAATAGCGGCTCGGCGACGACTGGCTGTGACGGTGTTGCTTCTTGGGTGAGGTGGTTGCCATGACGCTTTGCTTCTCCAGGAAATGAACTTCATATTTTACGAGGCTGACACGCCATGCCAATGGATTTATCGGTTCGGGAACGCATTCTCCAAACACTTTTGAGCACCTTGGCCCCGGTGGCACTTGCCCACGGCGCTTTGCTCTGCCGTTCGCCGCCGACCGGCATCACGCGTGAGCAGTCGCCGGCCTTGCTGCTGTTTCCCGAGTCGGATGGGGTTACCCAGCGCCCCAATGGTCTGGTCGAGCGCAGCCTGGTCATACGGCTGGTGGCGCTTGCCCGCGAGAGCGGGGATGAAGTGCCGGAAGTCATCGCCGATCGCCTGCTGGTGGCAGCGCATGCGGCGCTGTTCGGTCACGCCACGCTCGGCGGCCTATGTCTGAGTATCCGGGAGCTCGAATGTGAATGGGACATCGAGGACGCCGATGCAACGGCGGCTGCGATTCCAGCGCGCTACCAGATCACCTATCGCACTCTGACCAACGATATTTCACAACAAGGATGAATCATGCAGAAACTGGAACTTCTGAAATCCCACACCCATGCCGGCACCTTGCTGGAACCCGGCGACGTGATTGAGCTGCCCGCCGATCTGGCGCGCTGGCTTTGTAGCGCAGGTATTGCCAAGCCGCACAAGTTGGCACCGATTCCCAAACCCCAATCCATCCATGAGGACAACCCATGAGTTACTACGCATCGTTTCAAGGCCGGGTCTATCTCGGCGAGCGTGACGAGAATGGCGAACCGATCAAGGTGCGCTCACCGGGCAATGTCGCCGACCTGAGCCTGTCGCTCAAGACCGACGTCATCGAACATTACGAGAGCCAGACCGGCCAGCGCGCCGTGGATCTGCGCCTGGTCAAACAGAAGAGCGCGACCCTGGCCCTGGCCATCGAGGAATTCACCAAGGAGAATCTCGCGCTCGCGCTTTACGGCAGCCATGTCACCGGCAGCGGTGGCACAGTCACCGACGAGCCGGTCGGTGGTAGCACGCCAGTAATCGGTGATCGCTATTTCCTGGCCCATCCCAAAGTCTCCGACCTGGTGGTCAAGGATTCGGATGCCACTCCCAGTACCCTGACGCTCGGCACCCAGTACACGGCCGATGTCGACTTTGGCGCGATCCAGTTTCTGGACCTGACCGGACTCACTGTACCCTACAAGGTGAGCTACAGCTTTGGGGCAGTCACCGAGATCGGTATCTTCACCCAGCCCTTGCCGGAGCGGTATCTACGTTTGGAAGGACTCAACACGGCACAGGGCAACAGCAAGGTGTTGATCGAGCTTTACCGGGTCGCCTTCGATCCGCTCAAGAAGTTCGACATCATTTCCAACGACCTCAACAAGTTCGAACTGGAAGGCTCGCTCCTGTCGGATGCCACCAAACCCTACGATGCCGTGCTCGGCCAATTTGGCCGGATCGTGCTTATGCCCCGCGGGGCATAAGCACAATTATGCGGAGTGGTTTTTTATGCATGGTTGGTTTCCTTTCATGTTGATGTTTCTGAGTTGTGTAGGTATTCATCGCTGCGCATAAGAACGCAGGTCTACTCAGCCTTTCGACTGGATAGACCTGCATGGGAGTAAATCTATGTCGCGGTCTGGCCCATGAACTTGCGCGGGTTCAACGAAGCGATGAGAGCATCCGAAGCTTTAAAGCGACCTGTTCGTAGTTGTGGCGCGATGACGGCTTCGAGCGCTTCGAGCTTCACCGACGGATCAGCACGCGTGTAGATCTCCGTGGTTCTAATACTGGCGTGTCCCAGCCACAGTGATACCTTGCGCAAATCCTTGGTCGCTTGCAAAATCGTCAGTGCGCAGGTGTGGCGCAACACATGGGGAGAAATACGTTTCTGTGCTAATGACGGACATGTGCCTGCAGCCACCACGGTATGCTTGCTCAAGATGTATTCGAAGCCCGAACGTGTCATGGCGTCGCCCTGCGCATTGACAAATAGTTGCGGTATGCCGATTGGACCGCGGACATCAAGCCATGCACGCAGTGCTGCGGCAGTTTGCTTCCACAGAGGCAGACAGCGTTCTTTGCGCCCTTTGCCGTGGACAACGATGCTGGCGTTCGGCTGCAGCTTCAGGTCGTCAAGTCGCATACCAACTAACTCGGACACGCGCAACCCACCCGCGAAACACAGATGCAACATCGCGCGATCACGAATACCGTCACGACTAGTCGGAATAGGCGCATCCAAGATGGCCTGCATCTCCTCCACCATCAGGTGTTTGACCAACCGTGTCTCGGCCTTCTTGGTTGGAATAGCCAGTATGCGTTGAATTTGTTCCAGCGCTGTGGGCAGGCGGTATTGCATGAAGTGCATGAACGACTTTATCGCTGCCAAGCGGATGTTTCTGGAATTCGTGCCGTTTCTACGCGCTGTCTCCAGGTGCATCAGGAAGTCCACGATCAGTGGTGCATTGATCTGTTCAAAACCGAGCTTCACTGGTTGCGTCTTCAGACGTTCCGCAGCGAACTCGAAGAGCAGCTTGAATGCGTAGGCATAAGACTCGCAAGTATTGCTACTGGCATTCTGCTCTTCGACCAGTCGCCGCCGGAGGAACGCCGTGATATGAGGAGCGATTGGGGTCACGATGCCTCCCGGACGAACTGTT
>Ga0172367_10004267_pt1 | contig 17931 bp, 12 predicted proteins | sample Lak10m_FD_114542 | JGI IMG/M metagenome (GOLD analysis project Ga0172367, IMG submission 114542) | Freshwater microbial communities from Kabuno Bay, South-Kivu, Congo - kab_022012_10m | ecosystem: Environmental > Aquatic > Freshwater > Lake | place: Democratic Republic of the Congo: South-Kivu...
CGAGGATGGGGACAGCGAGGAGGCAGAGGAGGCCGGGCGTGGCCCGGCGGGCTTTGCCGTCGAAACGCAGCCGTTGCCGATGGCCGATGGCGCGGCACCCCCACCGCCGGTGTCCGCCGTTGGCTTGGGCTTTGGCGGGGGTGTCGGCTTGGGTGTTGAGGGGGGGGGCGTCGGGACCGGCACGCCGGTGTCGGCACCGGGTCTGGAGGCGGGGGCCGCCGGTGCGTCCGGGGCCTTCCCGGAGTCGGGCAATTCGGGGGTCGGCGGCCCGCCGACACCCGCCAACCGGGACGCCGGCGCCAATGCACCGGGTGCCGGTGGGGTTCCGGGATCGGCGTCGCTGGGCGGTCCGGCGGGTAGCGGGCCCGCCGGACGGGCGATGCCGCAGGATGCTTCCTGGCTCGGCTCCTTATCCGGGACCGGCCCGGGATCCGGGACCGGCCCGGGCGCGCCTGACGCCGGCGCCGCAAACTCCGGTCCTGCCGAAGGGAACACCGCGACCGCCACCGCCGACACGATGACGCCGACGCTATCGTTGGCGGCTGGGACCGGGGCGGCCGGGACCGGGGCGGCTGCGTCTCCGCATCCCGGGGCCGAGACGCGCCTCGGCTGGCGCGCGGCCGGCGCAGCGGCGGCGAACGCCGGCTTGACCGCTCGACGCCCGGTAGCAACCGCGGCCGGACCCCGTCCCGGGGAGGGGCCTGGGGGGCCGGCGGGGGATGATGCCGTGGCGTTGAGCGCATCCGACGGCTTGACGGGCGCCGGCATCGATGCCGGCGACGCCCTGGGGATGGGACAGCGTGCGGAGGATGAGCCGGGGCTTGGGGCGAGGTTCGAGGGAGGAGTCGCGGAAGGGGGGAACGGTCCGGCGTCCTCCCGTTCGGGTTCGTCTTCCGGTTCGTCGTCCCTGTCCTCTCCCGAGCGTCCGGAGACGATGACCGCAGCCGCGGCCGACCCGGCGGCTGACCGGTCTGCCAGCGCACGGACCGGTGCGGCGGAGCGGTCGCCGGCGGATCCGTACGAAGTCACCTTGGCTGGGGGATCGGAGCTGGCCGAAACCGCCGGCGCAGAGTTGGGCAGCGGGGAGGCGGGTTCGGCCTCTGCGCGGGCCGGCGACGGCGAGCGGATCGGCAGTGGCTCGCGCTCTGCCCTTCTTGCGGGTGAGGGCGGTGAGCAGGGGTCTTCCGCCTTTGCCGGTGGTGACGGCGATGGCTCCGGTGGCGGGGCCAATGGCAACGGCAATGGTAACGGCGGTGCCGGCGCCGGTCATGGCGGTGACGGTGGCCGGGAGGGCGGTCCTGGCGGCGGTGAACGCGCGCGGTTTGGTGCCGCCGGGGCACACGGCCAGGGCGCGGCGGATGGCTCCGGGGGCGTGTCGCATGAGGATGGGCGCAATGCGGCGCTCGCGTTCGTGACCGGCGGCCCGCTCTCGGCGTCCCCCTCCAATCTTGCGGGGGAGTCGCCGGCCGCAGCGGCGGCAAGGTCCCTGTCCGGTGATCCCGCGTCGGTGGCGGTGAGCGGCTCGGGGATTCCGGACGCCGGCGCCATCGGCACGGGCCTAGACCCGATCCTGGTACCCGGCACAATCGCCGATCCCGGGCGGAACGGAATCACCACCCAGCCGGCAGTTCTTGCCGCCTTCCGGGGCGGCCGGGGGGCGCCATCGGCGGGCGTGCATCAGCAGGTTGCGGTCCATATCCGCCGCCAGGTCGCGGCCGGCCAGGACAGCATGACCTTGCGGCTGCAACCCGAGGAGTTGGGCCGGATCGACGTTCGGCTCGATTTCGGCACCAACGGCACCGTGCGGGCCCAGATCGCCGCGGACAACGCATCGACGCTCGAGATGTTGCAGCGGGATGCGCGGGGGTTGGAACGGGCCTTGCAAGACGCTGGACTGAAGACCGACAGCGGCAGCCTGAGCTTCAATCTGCGCGCCCAGGATCACGGCCAGGGGTTCACCCAAGGCCGCGACTCCGGGAGCGGACGGGGGACGGGCCGGCGGGCCGGCAGGGTTGAAGGGCCGGCCGCAACGCCAAGCGCGGCGGAAATTGCCGAAACCTTGTGGCTGACGACCGGCCGATTGGATGTCCGCATCTAGTGGTCTGCGATCCCCTTTGGGGGGCAACCGGTATCGGGCAGGTGTCCGGCCGGCGCTCCCATTGGGGATGGAGCGGTCGCATCGGATTTGGGGGATTTGAGTCATGGATACCACCGCGACCACCAACACCACGACGGCCACCACCACTGCCGCGGCGGCCAAGAAGACGACCGACACCACCGCTTCCAAGAGCACCACGGCGCTTCAGGGCCTAAGCGACAACTTTGACAATTTCTTGCGTCTGTTGGTCACCCAGATGCAGAATCAAGACCCCCTGGATCCGCTCGACAACAACCAGATGACCCAGCAGTTGGTCAACTTCACCCAGGTGGAGCAGGCCATCGGCATGAACCAGAAGCTCGAGCAACTGGTGAATTTCGGTCAGACCAACGAGACGGCGATCAGCCTTTCCTATCTCGGCCGCTTGGTCGAGGCCGAAGGCAACAGCATCCCCTTCACCGGCGGCGATCAGACCACCATCTCGTACGAGTTGCCCAAGGCGGCCGACAAGGCGACGGTCAATATCCTCGACAGCGACGGCAACACCGTACGCACGCTCACCGGCAATACGGCCTCCGGCATGAACCGGCTTACCTGGGACGGCAACGACGAGTACGGCAACAAGCAGACGGCCGGAGTCTTTACATTCAAGGTCCAGGCAACCAAGGGCAACGGAACCTCCGAGGAAGCGGTGGTGGCCGATCCAAGGACCACCGGGTGGGTGAGCCAGGTCGACCTCGACGAGTCGGGTGGCGTACTGGTCCTGGGGACCGCCACCGGCAAGCCGGACGTGAAGGTGCCGATTTCCGATGTCAAGGACATCCGTACGTCCACGTTTATGTAGGTGGCGCCGGGAGCGGGTCTTGAGGCGGTCACCACGTGAGGATGGAAAGCGCCGAGCCGCTCCGTTACACTGCCGGTCCGCGATGACCGGCGGCGCGGCCTCCTGGGGGGGTGACGGACGCAACGTGCGCGAACACCCTGGGTCTCCGGCGCCGGGTCTCCAGCGCCAGGGTCACCGGCGCCAGGGTCACCGGCGCCGGGGTCACCGGCGGCGGGTCTCCAGCGGATGATACCGGCTTGCGCCAGCCATTACCCCGGAGTTCCGGAGCGGAATTCAGGAGTTGCCTCGCTGGCTTGATACCCGAGAGAACCGATTGATGCGCGATATTTCAAACCCGCCCCCGGTGGTACCGCCCCGCGGCGATCGCATGATTGCCTTGTGTCTGCTCGGCATCGTGCTGTTCAACCCGCCGCTGGTGCGGGTGTTCGGGGTTGAGCGGACGGTGCTGGGGCTGCCGCTGATTTACGTCTATCTGTTCGCCGCTTGGGCGCTGCTCATCGGCCTTATGGCATGGTTCGCCGATCCGTCTCTGCCCAACCGGGGAATCACGGCCAAGAGCCGGGGCAAATCATCTTAACGGAGATGCTCAGGGCTGCCCCCGGGGGCATGGTTCTGTTAACAATCCGGCCGCTTGCGCTTCCCGGTGACGTGTCGGAGTTTTCAGGTGCGGCCGAACGCGCGACGGATCATGATGCGCTGCGGCCAAGCCGCCCCCTTTCCCCGGCAGGGGGATAAGGGGGGCGAAAGACATTCAACAAGGGAAGGGCAAAGGGCGATGGTGCTGCGCGGCGTGGTGGGCCTGGCGGTGGCGGCGATGATGGCGCTTGCGCTGTGCGGGGGTGCGGTGGCGCAGTCCGGCCCGGTGGTGTTCGCCACCAGCCGCGTGGTGGTCGAAACCGCCGTCGGCGGGCACTATCCTTTCACGATCGAGCTGGCCGAAACACCCGAGCAGCGCGAACGCGGCCTCATGTATCGCAGCCAGCTCGGCGACGATGCCGGCATGCTGTTCTTGTTCGATGAGCCGCGGGTGGCCACCTTCTGGATGCGCAACACCTTCATTCCTCTTGATATCATCTTTCTGGCCAAAGGCGGCCTCATCCTGCACATCCACAAGAACGCGGTGCCTGGCTCCGGCAAGGTGATCTCCTCCCCCGCCCCGGTGGTCGCCGTGCTCGAACTGAAAGGCGGTGCCACCAGCCGACTTGGCATCCGCCGCGGCGATGTCGTCGTTCACGATCGCTTGAACTGACCTGTATCTCGGCGGGAGATCGCCGAGTCGAGGCGGCGGGATGCCGGCGCGCGGCGCGGAGTTCCGCCACGCTTTGTGTCCTTGCGTCATCGCGGGCCGGCCATTGTGGGCTTGAATGCCGTTGACGCCCTCCCTTTGGCGGGCGTATCGTCTCGACACTTGTCGGTGCTAATAGGGTAGCGGAGGGGGCAATTGTCCGGTCAATATCGCTATGAGCCAAGAGGTGCGGACGCGGCTGGTCGGTGCAAGCACAGGTGGAACCGTTCGTATCCGGGCTTTGTTATTGATTCTTTGGGCAGGCTTGAGGGCAAATGTCCCTCCAATCTGCCACTAATAACCGCCGAGGCGTTGCTCGGGGCAGGTATTCCCTGGTGGCCAGAGGGATGGGATGAGGCGCATCCGAAGGCGATTTACAACATTCATGATGGTGCGGTATACAAGGCCTTCCCGACGGTGAAAGGCGTGTCCTATCATGGGTTTCCTTGTCTTGGATCACGCGGTAGCCGCTTCCAGCCTCGAGGCGACATGCCGGGGTGGGTGGAACGAGAATTGTTGAAGCGTGCGCGCCAGCAGGGATGTGAGGCGGCCGTTAAGGCTTGGCTCCGGGAGCAGCCGGTATTTCAGGAGCACTCGTTATGACTGTGGCCCGCCTGTATCTGGACGTGGAGTGGGATACCGTCATCCCGATCGGGGATGCCATGTCTGCGACCTTGGGAAGGGGAAATCTGGTCTGCGACGGGCGATCAGTCTGGGGGATGCCGGTGGGCGGGACAACCTCTAAGGACGGCCTTCACTGGCACTGGTCGGACGTTTTGTCGTGGTTGTCCGAGAACTGGTTTCCTTTACTGTTCGAGCGTCACTATCCGCTGGAGCTGGAACCTATCGCTTCTCATTGCCTCCGGCGGCAGGCCGAGGAGCGTTGGATGGTGTATCAAAATGCCGGCTGCCTCAGCGAAGAACAGTACTACGACGAAGAGGAAGGCGTTTACGAGTTCGAGGAGCGGCATAACCTGGCCCATGCCTTTCAGGGGCTTTATGTTCCGAACGCATTTATCTTTCGTCGTCAGGAGATGATGGTCATTTCCGGGGACGCGCTGGCGCCGATGGAGATGCCGTGGGCGGAGGCGGTCCAGTGCCTGGAGGCGATCGCCGAGACTATCCTGGCCCGCATCCGGGACAAAGAGGAGCCGATCGCGCGGTCTTTGATGGAGGCGTGGCGGACGCGTCATCGGCGTCCGGACCTGGTCGCCCTCGGGTGGGCGCTTGGCGCACCGGCGGAGTATATCCGGACCGTTGCCGGAACCGCCGGTGAGGGCGCGCTGCCCGCCGCGTTCGGCCTCACCGGCGAGCGTTACGAGGACAACGAATTTCTGGCCGCTGCCCGCATGGGCTACGGGGCGCGGGTGCCGGCCGGCACGGTGCGCATGATTCTGGAACGCATGCGCACGCTGCCGGCCACCCCCACCCCGGAGTTGGATCGGCTGGGGGGCGAGGCTGTCTGTCTGCTCACCGAGCGCTGGGAAAGCGCGCCGCCGCACGGGCAGGGCCGCGAACTGGCCCGATGGCTGCTGAAGACGGGGGTTCCGCAAGAGCCGGAGGAACTCCTGGCGCGCTGGTCGGTGACCCTGGTCAGGATTCCGTTGGCCGATGCGCCGGACTTCGATGCGCTCGGGTGCTGGTCTCGCGACCACGGTCCCGCCGTGCTGTTGAACACCGCCAGCCGGCGCAACCGCCGCGACTCCGGTTGCCGCGCCGCGCTCGCGCACGAACTCTGTCATCTCCTGGTCGATCGCACCGGGGCGCTGCCGTTCGCCGAGGTGATGGATGGCGAGAGCCGCGAGCCGACGGAGCAGCGCGCGCGGGCCTTTGCCGCCGAGTACCTGCTTCCCCGGGAATCCTTCGAGCAAGGCCCTTGTCCGGGGGACGGCGCCATTGCCGACGTGGTGTGCAGGCTGGCGGTCGGCGCGGGTGTCAGCCAGGAGATCGCGGCCTGGCAAATCCGCAACTCCGCGTGGGCACCCCGGTTGAGCGAGCAGGCGCGCCGTACCTTGAGCACCTTTGTCTCGGCGCCGGAGGCGATGGGGTGATCTGGTGACGGCGGAGCAAGGGGAATGCCGACCACCGGTGTTCCCCGCGCTCAATGCACCTTGCCGGGACCGGGGGGGGCGTGTACAACCGGCAGCGGGCTTGCTGCGGGTTTCTCTTGTTTCTTCCCGTCGGACCCCACCAAGTCGGATGGCCTCTCGGCCGGAGCGATCGTGCCATCCCCTGATGAAGGGGACAGCCGTTCATCCTCCAAGGCCAGAGCATGAGCAAGCCCGGTAAGAGCCCAGTCAGGTGCAGCGCAGGCGACCGTCGATGATCGAACGCAGCTTTCCGTTTTCTCTCCGCCTCCCGCGCGTGCCGGGGGGAATCGGGCTTATGGCCGCGGTGCTGTTGATCGCCGCCGGCGGAGGTTTGGCCGGGTGCTCCTCCGACAAGGACGAGTTGCCCTATGTCGAGCGGCCGGCAGATGACATCTATGCCGAAGCCGCTCGGGCCATGGACAAGGAAGACTATACCGAGGCGTCCAAGCTGTTTGATGAGGTCGAGCGCCAGCATCCCTACTCCCAGTGGGCGACCAAGGCCCAGCTCATGGCCGCCTTCGCCCACTACCAGAACCTTAAGTATGACGACGCCATCCTCGCCCTCGATCGCTTTATCCAGCTCCATCCCGGCAGCGATCAGATCGCCTATGCCTATTATCTCAAGGCGCTCTCGTATTACGAGCAGATCAGCGATGTGGCCCGGGACCAGAAAATCACCCGCCATGCCCTGGATGGCCTGCGCGAGGTTGAGCGCCGGTTTCCGGAAACCGGCTACGCCCGCGATGCCAAGCTGAAGATCGACCTCACGCTCGATCACTTGGCCGGCAAGGAGATGGCGGTCGGCCGCTACTACCTGCGGCAGAATCACTATAATGCCGCCATCGGCCGCTTCCGCGCCGTGGTCCAGGACTATCAGACCACCAGCCATGTGCCCGAGGCGCTGCATCGGTTGACCGAGGCCTACATGGCGCTCGGCCTCAAGGAAGAGGCGCAGGCGACCGCTGCCGTGCTCGGCCATAACTTTCCCGGTAATGAATGGTATCAGGACAGCTATGGCCTCCTAGTTGACGCCAACCTGCGACCGCAGAATAGTGAACGCTCCTGGATCGGCAAGGTCTGGCACTCGGTGTTCTGAGCGGGGGGGCGCCTTCGGAGGGCTGGTTTCCAAAGGCCTTACGGCCTTTGGCTGGGGGTATCGGGGGACGGAGTCCCCTGACGGCCGGCGAGAAGCCGGCAACGCCGCTGGCATCGGATCAAACATTACGCACGTCGGTATCAGGCAGCATTTCTGTTTGTTTGCCTTCGGCGACCAGGGGCGCTGCCCCTGGACCCCGCCGGGGCCGTGGCCCCCGGACCCCATGACTTTGTTCTTGCGCGTCGCTCAGGACTCTCACGCGATTCGCGATCGGAAGTCTCGACCCTATGCTGGCCAGTCTGACCATCCGCAACGTCGTCCTGATCGAGACGCTGACGCTCGCGTTTGAGCGCGGCCTCTGCGTTCTGACCGGCGAGACGGGGGCCGGCAAATCCATTCTCCTTGATGCGCTCGGACTAGCACTAGGCGCCCGCAGCGAGGCCGGTTTGGTTCGGCGCGGGGCGGATCAGGCGTCGGTGAGCGCCGAGTTTCTGGTCGGGGCCGATCATCCCGTTCTGGCGATTCTGCGCGAGCAGGGCTTGGCGCTTCCGGGCGAGCCGCCGTCGGGGCCGCCCCCCTCGCGCCCGCCGCTCTCACGCCCACCCGTGCGCGGGCAGCGGGAGCATGATGACGGCGAGTCGCTGGTTTTGCGGCGGACCGTGAGCGCGGAGGGCCGCAGCCGCGCCTTCGTCAACGATCAGCCGGTCGGGGTGGCCCTCCTGCGCCGGATCGGCGAGGAACTGGTCGAGGTCCACGGCCAGTTCGAAACCTACGGCCTGCTCGACCCCCGCACCCATCAGGGCGTTCTCGATGCCCATGCCGGCCTCGCGGCCGAGTTGGCCGCCGTGACCGCGGCCTGGCGCGACTGGCGCCAGACCGAGCAGGCGCGGGCGCGGGCCGCGGCCGAGATCGAGCGGGCCCGGGCGGAGGAGGAGTACCTGCGCCATGCGGTTGGCGAGTTGGAGACGCTGGCGGTCTTGCCGGGCGAAGAGGCCACGCTGGCCGAGCAGCGGGCGATGGCGATGCACCGGGAAAAGGTGATGGAGGCGGTGTCCGCCGCGCTGGGCGAGTTGGGCGGCGACCGCGGCGCCGGCCGGGGCCTCGCGGCGGCGATGCGTGGTTTGGGGCGGATCGTCGACAAGGCCGGCGGGCGGCTCGATGGCGCCATGGCCGCGCTCGATCGGGCGTCGGCCGAGGTGGAGGAGGCGGTCGATGCGCTTGAAGCCTGCGCGCGCGACATGGATCACGATGCCAAGGGCCTTGAGCGGATGGAGGAGCGGCTGTTTGCCCTGAGGGCCGCCGCTCGTAAGTACAGCACCACCGTCGATGAGTTGCCCGCCCTGTGCACCGAGCTGGCCGAGCGCCTCGCGCTGATCGAGGATCAGGGCGATACCTTGAACCGGCTGGCCGTCCAGGCGGCCAGTGCTCGCGAACGCTATCTTGCCGGCGCCCGCCGCTTGAGCGAGACACGGCGCGCAGCCGCCGGCCGGCTCGACCAGGCGGTGGCCCAGGAACTGGCGCCGTTGCGGCTCAATCGCTCCCGCTTCGTGACCGAGATATCGGCCATGAAGGACGCCGACTGGGGGCCTTCCGGGATCGATCGCGTGGCCTTTCGGGTTTCGACCAATCCCGGCGCGCCGCCGGGGGCGCTTGACAAGATTGCGTCCGGCGGCGAGCTCGCGCGCTTTATGCTGGCGCTCAAGGTGGTGCTGGCCCAGAGCGGCACGGTGCCGACGTTGATTTTCGATGAGGTCGACACTGGCATTGGCGGCGCGGTGGCCGCGGCGGTCGGCGACCGGCTGGCCCGGCTGGGGCGTGAGGTTCAGGTGTTGGTGGTAACGCACAGCCCCCAGGTGGCTGCCCGCGGCGCCAGCCACTATACCGTTCGTAAGACCACGCTTGATGAGCGGGTGGTCACCGATGTCGGCCGGCTTGATGACAGCGCGCGGGTGGAGGAAATCGCCCGTATGTTGTCGGGCGCCGAAATCACCGCCGAGGCCCGCGCCGCCGCGCAGGCGTTGCTCAACGGACGTACCTGACGGCCTCAAGGCGACGCGCCGAGTTAACTGATCAGGTTATAAAAAGAGGGGGTTCCGGGGCCGGTCAGGCCCAGGATCAGGGGGCTTTTCGGGGGGCGGAAGCCCCCCGACAATGGGGCGCGACGATCCGTCGGGGGGCTTCCGCCCCCCGAAGGCCCCCTGATCCGGGGCCTGACCGGCCCCGGAACCCCCTCTTTTTATTATAAGGAGGGGTACCTGGGCAGATGCAATGGATCAGCACGGGCTATGCCCCCCCGGCCCCAGTATCCGGGATTTACGAACTCCTGCGCTGCGTTTTCATTCCAGACCAAGCCGGCGCCTTCGACGGCGACCTTCAGGTCGGTGAAATCCCTCTGGATGATCGCGTCGGTATTGACGTCGTGGCAGGTCCGCACGCTCGCACGCAGGCAATCCAGCCGCGTTACGTACTCATCCGCCATGGCGCGCCAGAAGTCCCGTGACGGAGAGTGCCATTTCATGAACCAGGTGCGCAGGCACGAGTCGATGAAGCCCTCAACGTTCCGGTGGACGATGATCCAGGTGGCGTCGGGAAAATGCGTGGCCCACTGCGGCCAGAGCAGCGAGAGCTTGGCATCCTTGTAACCCCAGGGGACGCTGGCGTCATAGCCTTCCGCGTTCAGCGCCGCCCGTAGGCGGCTTTTCAAATCCGGGAGCGCGGGCAGTGTCGCCAGATACGGAAGCGTGCGTACGCCCACTATGTCGGCGCCCAGGTCCCGTAGCGTCGTCTTGATAATATGTTCTCTGATGTATTTGTTTTCGAAGAATCCCTTGGGGTTCTCCGGTCCCGGCGGGACCGTCTCTCCCAGCCACAGGCCACAGGCCGCGCAGAGGCCGGCGACCATCGAGGTTCCCGAGCGGGGGAGACCGGTGATGAAAACCGGGGTATCAAAGGCGTGCGCGGTCTCGACCCCATCCGGGCTGTCAATTATCATGGAAGTCGTCGTTTCTGTCGCTCGGATTATCCCGGGTTCCCGTTAATGGCAATGCTCGAAAACAGGTGTGGTGAGCTCTGGCCGGTGGCCTGTGGCCTGTGGGTGCGGTCAGCCGGGAGAGGGAGGGGAAAGAAAGAGCGCCGCGCCGGCGCTGCTGAGGGCCCAAATGCCGAAGACGGCGAGCGCGAGCGCGGTGTAGCGGTTGATGATCAGGACGTGGTCTTCGCTGACACGGTGGCGAATCATGGCAATGCCGGAGCAGAGCGCCAGCCACCAAGCGGCCGAACCAAGGAAGACGCCGGCCACCAGAGTGGCGGAATGCAGATGGCCAAGCGTGCCGCCGATGCCGACCGTGGCAAACACGCCGACAAACGCAAGGATGGTTACGGGGTTGGTGAGCGTAACGCCAAGGCCGATCGCGAACCCGAGAACGTAGCTGCGGGTATCGGGCACGTCGTCCGGCGGCGCTGGCCGGCTGTCCCAGGTTTTTATGGCAATGACGAGCAGGAACAGGCCGCCGCACAGGCGCAAGGTTGTATCGTAACCGCTGGCGAGTGTCAGTACCGTCGTCAGGCCGAATACTGCAACCGCTCCAAACACGGTGTCGGCGATCGCAGCACCAAGACCGGTGGCGACCCCGATGCCGGGGCCATGCTCGAGGGTTCGGCGAATGCACAGGAGTCCGATCGGCCCGACTGGGGCCGCCAGGGCAAGGCCAAGAAAAAAGCCCTGGATCACCAGGAGAATGCCGTCCAGCAACGGCCCGCCCTCCTCTTGCCCGCCCTGCCCGTTCCTTCCGCTCGCGAAAGCCGCACGTCTTCCGCCCCATCTCGGCCCCGCGTCCCCATGCAAGTCGGTGCCGCCACGGCCAGTCCGATCAATGCGCCAGAACCGCAGCCGACACAAGGCGCAAGCGGAGCGTTATGGACAATTTGTTCCGAGCGTCAGCGGCCGGAAGGACTTTCGGCGGGGCCGGAAGCAATCACCACTCAGGAGAGGCGCGGGAAAGGATGCTCCAACTTCTCCGGTCTTCCCCGTCCGATGATATGGTTTCCAAAGGCGGGGCCGGCCTCTGGCTGGGGGGGGCTTGCTTGTTCCGCATGGATACATACCGCCGCAGTAACAGCCACTGTCTCTGTTACTTGCTATAATTGCGTCTTTGTCGCCATAGCGGGAGCCATCCTTCCTCCTGATCTCCTGAGTATAGCGTTCAAAAACCGACTTCGCCACCTGCTTTAGTGTGGCTATCCGCTTCAGCTTTCTAGACGGCGACAACGGCATCTAGAGTTAACCTCAAATAAATAACAAAAACCTCACAAATGTCACCCAACGACTATGGGGCCGTATTCATTCTGGCGACGTCCTCGCGGATCTCCTCCACCGAGGCCGCCGCGTTTCGCTCCTGGTACGCCAATGCCTCATCGTCGTTGAAAAAGTCGCTATAATTTTGCACAACCTTGCCATCAAGCAAGGCCCGCTCTTCGTCGGTCATATCCGGCCAGTTAACTAGGGCCATTTTCTTTTATCCCCCCCAAGGGGCACAGCGGCCCCTGCCTTGCCATAAGAACAAGGTTACACCGTCGCTCCGCCTCTGGCAACACGCGGAACGCGCAATCCAACAAAAAGCAGCCCGCATGGCAGAGACACTGCCATCCAGGCGTCTTGTCATCGCTCACTTTATGTCCTGTTGGTGAGCCCAACAGGTGCGGCGTAAACACCGCTTATGTACCGACCGGTCAGACCGAAAACAAGCGTTATGTTGCCTCATGGCGTCGTAGCATACCTTTTTGGCGTGAAAACCGAACAACCATCGCGTGGCTTGCCTTTGGTGCCGAGCGCTGCCAACCCTTCACGTCATTCGGGTCTTCACGGTAACGCGGCATACGTTTAGGGACAAGATGGTTATGACGATCCCGCGGGAGTATGGGGGCGGCTTGGCGACGCCTGCAACAGGGCACGGTGTCTCACGTTTCACCCCTCTCCCTCCAGATAGCGCCGTTCCAGGTGGCGCCGATACGGCGCCACCGACAGCGGCTGGCCGGTTGCCGCTTCCACCAGCGCGCGGGTGGAAAGGCGGCTGCCCTGGCTGTGGATGTGGGCGCGCAGCCAGCCGACCAGGGGCGTGAACTCCCCTTGGCCGAGGGCCGCCAGAATCGGGGGTTCGTCGCGAGCGGCGGCCTGGAAGAGCTGGGCGGCAATGATGGCGCCCAGCGTATAGGTGGGGAAGTAGCCGAACGAGCCACAGGGCCAGTGGATGTCCTGCAAGCAGCCGGTGCGGTCATCCGGGGGGGTGAGGCCGAGCAGCGCCTGCATGCCTTCGGCCCAGGCGGCCGGAAGGTCTGCGACCTCCAGCGTGCCGGCCAGCATGGCCTGTTCGAGCCGCGTGCGCAGGACGATGTGGGCGGGGTAGGTCACCTCGTCGGCGTCGACTCGGATCAGGCCGGGCTCGACCCTTTGATAGCGCCTGATCAAGGTCTCGGCCGACCAGGCCGGTGAGTCTTCCGCCGCGAAGGTTGCGCGGAGCAAAGGGGCAAGGAAGGTCAGGAACGCCCGGCTCCGGCAGGCCTGCATCTCCAGCAACAAAGATTGCGACTCGTGCATTGCCATGCCGCGCGCGTCACCCACCGGCAGTCCCGCCCAGGCCGCCGACAGTCCCTGTTGGTAGAGCGCATGGCCAGTCTCGTGCATCATGCCCATCAGCGAGGTGGTGAAGTCCTGCTCGTCATAGCGGGTGGTCAAACGGACATCGTCGGTGGCACCGCCGCAAAACGGGTGCAGGCTTACGTCGACCCGCCCGTGGTTGAAATCGAACCCTGCTCGCGTGATCAGGGCGAGACCGAGTTGCCGCTGGCGTTCGATCGGGAACGGTCCTCTTAAGGGGGGGATGGCCGGTTGCCCGGCCTGCCGGGCGCGAACCGCCTCCAGCAGCCCCGGCAGGGTGGCCGCGATGTCCTCGAGCAACGGCGCGATCCATGCCATCCGCCCGTCCGGCTCATAGGCGTCGATCAGGGCATCATACGGTGCGATCCCGAACGCGTCGCCTTTGGCCGCGGCCACTTCGCGGGTCAGCGACACCACCACCGCCAGCGCCGGCGCGAGGGCCTGGAAATCGTTGTTCGGCCGCGCGTCGCGCCAGATCAATTCGGCGTGGGAGGTGGCGCGCGAGAGCGCGTCGACCAGCGGCTCGGGCACCGCCGTCGCATGAAGGTGGAGGCGCCGCATCTCTGCGAGGTTGGCGGCCTGCCAAGCGTTCAGGGCTTCGCGGGGATTGTCGGCGTGCGCAGCATCCGCGGCCGCCGCCAGCCACGCCCCGACCTGCGGCTCGGTGAGAAGCCGGTGATGGAGGACGCGCAGGGTGGCGAGTTGCTCGCCACGGCGGCTGCCGGCGCCCGGCGGCATCATCGTCTGGCTGTCCCAGTCGAGCAGGCCGATGGCGTCGCCAAGCGCGCCGAGTCGGGTGAAATGGTGGACAAGCGCGTGATAGGCGGTGGCAGTCATGCCGGAATCCTGGCTTTCGGGACAAGGGTGGGCGGCACCCCTAATGGAAAAGAGGGGGTTCCGGGGCCGGTCAGGCCCCGGATCAGGGGGCATCGGGGGGCGGAAGCCCCCCTAAGATCGGGCATACGATCCGTCAGGGGGCTTTCGCCCCCCGACCCCCCCAACTGGGGGGCCTGACCGGCCCCCCCAGGCCCCCCCTCTTTTTACACTTTCGGATCAGGCCATCCCTGCTCGGTGCCCAACGGTTCAATTCTAACGCGATTCATGCGGCTTCGGAAGTGCTTGAATCCCGTGGCCGGCTCCGGTCCAGCCTTCCAAAGATCGCGAACCGCTCAAGATGACATTGACCATCGTGTGTGCCCGGTGCGATAAGCGCTCTGGTTGCTACCTTGCATTCGCAATCCTTCACGACATGGAGATTGGTTCATGCGTCGTTTGACCAACCTTGCTGCGGTCGGCGCTGCCGCCCTCTGCCTGATCGCCGGCGATGCGCGGGCCGATCAGATGCTGCTCGCGCTGAGCTGGTCGCCAGCGTTCTGCGAAACCCATCGCACTACGTCGGAATGCGCAACCCAGACGCCCGACCGCTGGGACGCCGGCAACTTCATCCTCCACGGCCTGTGGCCGCAGCCGCAAGGCAACGATTACTGCAACGTCGCTGCGGCTGACATCTCCAACGACAAGGGGGGCCATTGGGAGTTGCTGCCGCCGGTGGTGGTCGACGAGGAGACCCGCAAGGACATGGACGTCCTGATGCCGGGCAGCCAGTCCCACCTGGAGCGGCATGAGTGGACCAAGCACGGAACCTGCGCCAAGATGGGGCAGGACGCTTACTATGATCTGGCCTTCTCCTTCGTCCGCCAGCTTGCGGGCATGACGACCGGCCGGTTCATCAGTGCCCATGTCGGCAAGATGGTCCGTGCGCAAGAGGTGTGCCAGGCCCTGGAGGCCGATTTCGGCCCCGGCATTCGCGCGTCCGCCCAGTTGCGCACGTCTTCGACCGGCGCGGGGCAGACGCGTAAGACGGTCCTGACGGAGTTGTGGATCGACCTCAAGACCGACGCCAGCGGCGTCCTGGCCCTCGACAGCGCCCACCTGGCGCGTGCGTCCAAGCCCTTGACGTGCAGCGGCACCTTTTATATTGACCCCGCCGGGTTCGGGAATTAGGCGACGCGCCCCTGCACCGGCGTCTCTCTCCCTAAATGAGAAAAAAGAGGGGGGTTCCGGGGCCGGTCAGGCCCCGGATCAGGGGGCATCGGGGGGCGGAAGCCCCCGAAAAGGAAGCCCCCAACTGGGGGCCTGACCGCCCCTCCAAACTCCCCCTCTTCTCTATACAACCTCTGATCAGGCCACCTGGGAAAATGTCCCGCATTTTTTTTAGAATTCGGGCTGTCCCGCTTGTTCGGGCTTCTCCCACGCGCGCTGGAAGTGCTAAATGCCGGGCGTTCCTCAGCCCTGCCACCAGACTTGGCTCGCCATGATTATCGACACCACGCAAGTCCGCTGCCGGATCGCCGAGATTGACCCGTCCACCGCCGAAGCTTGGCTCGCTCGGGTGCATCAGAAGCAGCGGCGTCCCTCATCGCCGCTGGTCCAGGCCTATGCCCGCGACATGAGGGCCGGATTGTGGAAACTCAACGCGTCGCCGATCATCTTCTCGGACCGGGGCACCTTGCTCGACGGGGTTAGCCGGCTGCGGGCTTGCCTAGCGGCGGAGCAGCCTTTCCGGTCACTGGTGGTTGAGAATATCAAGGCTGAGTTTTTCAGCACCATCGACACCCTGCGTCGGCGCACGCTTGGCAATATTCTTTCGATTCGCCATGAGCCGAGCGGACGGGCGGTCGCCTCGGTGCTCGGGGTCATCTGGCGCTATTATTTCAATGAGCGCGACACTTGGCGCTTCCGGCCTTCGACCCAAGAGCTGCTTTATGCGCTTGAGGTTCGCCCGGAGCTGCGCGACGCGGTGGCCTTCGTGCACTCCATCCGTTCGCCGGTCCCGGAAGCAGCGCTGGCCGCGTTGCGCCATCTCACCTGCCGTGTCTCATACGAGGATGCGGACCGGTTTTTTCGCGATTTCGCCGATCCGGCCACCACCAGCCCCGAACTGGCGGTGGTACGCTGGCGGGTGGCGGCCGAGGCGGCACGGCGGAACCGCGAGCGGGCGCTGATCGATCACTGCCTTGCGCTCGGCATCAAGGCCTGGAACCAATACTGCGGGGGGGGCGGCGCATCCGGGGTATCCGGGGGCGACGCTCCACTGGTCTGGCGTGATCAGGATCGGGTGGAGCCGATTCCCCGGTTGCTCGGGCTTGACGCTAATGATGGTGAGGACATGATCGGCGCCTCCAGCTTGGCCCGTGACGACGAGGGCGGGCTGCATACTGGTGGTGAGGACATGACCGCCTCGGTTGAGGTAATCACACCCCAGGTGGCCGAGCGGTTGCTCGCCAACAACCCCAACAACCGGCCGATTCTGGCCGGGGTGGTCGAGCGTTATCGGCGCGACATGGTCAACGGCAAATGGGCGCTGAACGGCCAGACCGTCAAGATTGGTCGCAGCGGCCGGCTACTCGATGGCCAACACCGCTGCCGGGCGGCGATCGCCGGCAACTGCTCCTTTTATGCGATCGTGGTTCGCCAGGTTGCCGACTCGGTTTTCGACACCCTTGACATCGGCGCCCGCCGGACGCTGGCGGTGGCGTTGCAGGGGCGGGGCGTCAGCAATTCGATCGTTCTGGCCGGCGCGTTGCGCCGGTTGGCCGCGTTCGAGTTGGGCCAGACGCGGGCTCGCTATCTCACTAACAGTGAGTTGCTGGCGGTGCTGGACCGTTACCCGGAGGTGGCGACCAACGCCGCCCGGATTGCGGCCAAATCCAAGAAGCTGATCGAGGGCACCTCGGCAGTGGCACTGCACTACTGGCTTGGCCGAGAGGACCCGGCCAAGGCGGACGAGTTCTTTGACCGCCTGCACGACGGCATCGACCTCAACCGCACCCACCCCATTCTGCATCTGCGCAACCGTCTGATCGACGGCCGCTCAGCCGACGGCCGGCCGCTAACCTCGGACGAGAAGATCGCGCTCGCACTCAAATCGTGGCGTGCCTTCGTCCAGGGCCGGCCGATGCGCCAGTTGCGGCTCGACCAGCGCGACGAGGCGGGCGCCCGCGCCGACGCCGGCGAGTTGGACCTGCGGTAGGCTTGACCGGACGCATGGCTTCAGGTCTTGGGAACGCCGTCCGCGGATTTCGTCTCCCGCCAGCCGGCGTAAGAGCCTGTCCCGAAAGTCTATTCATGATTCCAATGGCATCCGGCGAGCCAGTCCATCGAGATCAAGGCCCGCCGCCCGTAGCAGCGCTGCGGGCAAGGGACTTGGTCCGATGGATGGCCGCCGGGGCCAAGGCGAAGCCGGTTGGAATCATGGATAGACTTTCGGGACAGGCTCTAAGCCGGCAACGCCGCAGGCAACGGATTGTATCTGCCCAGGTGGCCGGTCCTGAGAGTGCTTGAGGAAAGGGGGGGGGCTGGGGGGGCGCCGGTCGCCCCCCAGAAGCCCCTCCATTGGGGGGCCTGACCGGTTCCCCCAGGCTTCCTTCTTTTCCCCAATACTTTTTGACCAGGCCACTTGGGCGGATACCCTCCGTCTTTCCTCCCGCCCCTGGAGACCACCAATGCCAGTTGACGCTCCGCCTCGGGCCCTCGCTACGGTTGCGGGTGGGGCGCGCCCGCGCCGACACCCCCACCGGCTGGACGGGCCGGTCCTTGCCCTCGCCGGTGCCGCCTGTCTCTGGCTGGCCGCCGGAACGGCCGATGCGGGCAAGATCGCGTTTTCGTTCGCCAACCGGATGCCGGTGACGATTACCTCGATCCGCCTTGCTCCCACCGGCAGCACGTTCTGGACCGCCAATCTGATCGAGGGCCACCCGCTTGCCGATCGGGCCGAGGCCGCGCTCGGCCTCGAGACCATCGGAACGGGGTGCCGGTTCGATGTTGTGGTGATCTTTCAGGACATCGAGGAAATATTTTTCGAC
>Ga0172367_10004268_pt1 | contig 17930 bp, 17 predicted proteins | sample Lak10m_FD_114542 | JGI IMG/M metagenome (GOLD analysis project Ga0172367, IMG submission 114542) | Freshwater microbial communities from Kabuno Bay, South-Kivu, Congo - kab_022012_10m | ecosystem: Environmental > Aquatic > Freshwater > Lake | place: Democratic Republic of the Congo: South-Kivu...
GCAATGTTCTAGCGGCGGCACCCCACGGGCGGATGCATTGACTGCTTCCACCACCGACTTACCTGCCGCCACCGGCAATATCGCATTGATCGTATTCAGTGACGGCATAGACGAAACCTCTCCTGTGCCTGCCGCTGAAGCATTAAAAGCTCAATACGGCAACAGATTGTGTATCTACAGCGTATGGGTAGGTAACGAGAACGAAGCGAGCGGCCAGGCTGACTTACAACAAATCACCGATGTGTCCGGCTGCGGCTTTACTACAACAGCTGCCGCAATCTCCACTCCGGCCGGCATGAGCGATTTCGTCAAACAAGTGTTCTTCAAACCAGGCTCACCTGTTCAAGACTGCTCGGCAAAAGACGACGATAACGACGGCATCAATAACTGCAACGACAAATGCCCTGATACACCGAAAGGCGCCATTGTCGACAAAGACGGTTGCTGGGCGTTCCATGGCGTTCTATTCGATTTCGACAGCGACAAAGTTAAATCAACCTACACTCCGCTGATTCAAAACGCGGTTGAAGTGATGAAACTGAACCCAGGTTTGACCGTTGAAGTTCAAGGCCATACCGACAGCTACGGTACCGATGCTTACAACCAAAACCTGTCAGAACGCAGAGCCAAATCCGTTAAAAATGAATTGGTCAAACTGGGTGTTGACGGTAAACGCCTAACCACCAACGGTTTCGGCGAATCTCAACCGGTAGACACCAATGAAACCGACGCCGGCCGCGCATACAACCGCCGCGTTGTTTACAAACGTACCGATAAATAAACTTATCGACAACGCTTAGTAGGGAGGGCTGTTGCCCTCCCTTTTTTTGCCCCAAAGATTACCGTGCCTTATTGTGTCAGCACCTTGATGTCCGCCGGATGACGAACGAGCATGACATATCGCTGTTGTTGCTTATTGATCCAGCCACGGGCTTCCACTTGCTTGCCGACATAAGCGTGCAAATCGGGGAACAAAGGCAACAACTCATTCTCGATTTTCAATTCAAAATCGTCGGCAAACTGTAAGTAACTATATTTTTTGCTGCGTTTTAACGCCGAAATCCTACCACTGACTCTTTTCCAGCCCTTGTAATTGGCATCATTAATCGCTTCGAATGACCTTAAGCCATATTCGTTTTCAGCCCAAATACCCAGCTTTTGTTTTTCAGCGCGAGATTGTGCCGCCAACAACACGTCCAGAAATTTCAGATTGGGTGGATAAATATTCACGGTCGCCAAGCCACGTTCAACCAATTCAAGATTGATATGCCGCTTGTCCTCGGCAAACACATAGGCCAGCGTACGCCGGTATTTGTCTTCTTTTTCGACATCAAACTGCAAGCTGACCTTTTTTCCCTCCAAGGCCTGTTTTAGCCAAGCTTTGGCCTGCTCGCCGCCAACTTCCGCAGACTTATTGCGACCGGCGACTTCCGGGGTATTGACCCCCAAAAAACGAATTTTTCGACCATCGGATAACAAAATGGTATCGCCGTCGAAAACCTTGTCCACACGGTAATAACTAATCCCCGGATCAACATTTACCCGTCTGGCATTATCATGTTGCCGATCGGAATAATGACTTCGGCCATTTTGATCCACCCATTCATAAACGTCCGCATGTACAATTCCCGACAACAGGGAAAGCGCACAAAGCTGACAAATTACACGCGTCTTCATAAACACACTATCTTCTCCATGACTGACCAAACAATAATTGCCGCCATACAAAAATGGCTGACTTCATTTGTCATTGCCTACAATATCTGCCCATTTGCGAACAGAGAACAACAAAACAACAGCATACGTTACCAAGTTTGCGATGCGGTTGATTTAGAACACGCGCTGGAAAAGCTAATCGTAGAGTGTGCCACCCTGGACAGCCATCTGGAATCGGCTACGAGTTTGATCATCTATTCCAAAGGATTTGCCGACTTCGACGATTATCTTGACTTGGTGGCCATAGCCGAACAATTACTCAGTGACCGCGGCTACGACGGGGTTTACCAACTCGCCAGCTTCCATCCACATTACTGTTTCGAAGGCAGTGACGATCAAGACCCCGCAAATTACACCAACCGCTCACCCTACCCCATGCTGCACATCATTCGAGAATCCAGCCTGACAGCGGCATTGGCCTCCTATCCAGACCCCGATAAGATCCCAGAGCGAAATATCCAGCTGACTCGTCAATTGGGGTTAAAAAAATTAATATCGTTGCTCGAGGAATCAAAAAAACAACGCTGTGAGCCTTAGCTTAAACCCGCAACGTTTCATCAAGCCAACCTAGCCACAACCTAAATTAAAGTTGCTAATCTGCTAGGCAATAGCCTGTATTTGCGACAAACAGCATAGGGCACAACCTCGTCTGTAAAGCACATTTTGAGTCTTTTCGGAAAACCTTCTAAACTCCAATGCTCATCCCTGCCCTGATAAGGATCCTCTGATGCGATTTCCCTTTCCATTTATAACACTACTTCTTGCACTCAATGCCTGTTCAACCGACTCCAAATCCGAAACACCGGCCATGAATCAATCAACACCCACCGAGATTGTCGCCAATACAGGATCACCATTGGCATCTAGCATCGAAGAACCAATCATGCACGCGGTGCACAACAACAGGCTCAAGGAAATCATGAAGGAACTTAATGCGTTGGCCTATACGCAAATGCTCGGTGAAATCGATACGAGCAAACACAATCAAATCCGCACCAAAGAAATCGCTAAAATTGCCGGCCAGCTGGTCGCTAATCAAAAAGCGGTGCTCGCAACCCTACCGTCTTTGAATTTAGAAGCCAATGAAGAAAAGACCTTTATTGCTTTAGTGCAAAAATTGAGCTCTAGCGCGGAGCAAATGCAAACCCTTGCTAATCAAGATAATGTTCAAGCCTTACCGGCCAAAATGGATGCCATCGCCAGCACGTGTACTTCTTGCCACACACTGTTCAGGAAAGCTCCAAGTATTTTAGAACGCTGTAAAGATCCCAGGTCGACTTGCTAATTTAACAGCCAAAATGCGCCGCCAGGCCTATTTCCGACCTCGTAGCTAACAGCCATGGGAGATTCCACCATGTATTATCCTAAAAAACGACTCATCGCACTCTCAGTTGTCGCCATACTGAATTCGGGCCTCATTTGCGCACAAGAAGCTCACTGGAGTTACGGCGAACAAGACAAATGGGGCGAAATAATCAACGAACTCTATTCACCGCCATACCCTTACGCCGACTGTGGCAATGGCCAAAAACAATCGCCCGTCAACATCGAGCCGGAGAAAATCACCGCCGCAAAGAATTTCGATTCCATTGAACCAGAATACGGCGAAATTCCACTCAGCGTGCTCAATAATGGTCATACCATCAGGGTCAACACCACTCAGGGAACGCTAAACATCGGCAAAAGCGTTTACGAATTGGCGCAGTTTCATTTTCATGCGCCTAGTGAACATCTGATCAACGGTATCCGCTATCCGATGGAAATCCACTTCGTCAACGGTCGAAGCGATGGGCGGGCGGCTGTGCTAGGGGTGTTCATCAAGGTAGGTAAAGCCAATCCAGTGTTTCAAGCTATTCTCGACAATGTCCCGACTGCCATCGGCGAACTCAAAGAAGCATCACAATCGATACGCCCCGAACAATTATTACCGGCGCATCAGGAAGAGTTTTATAGCTACGCTGGCTCGTTGACCACGCCGCCTTGCAGTGAAGGTGTTCAATGGTTTGTGTTTAAAGATGCGATCGAGGCATCCGATCAGCAAATAAAAGAATTCACCGACAAATACTTTCGCGACAATGCCCGTAGTGAACAAAAACTCAATGGCCGCAAGCTTGATTTCATGGATCAATAGCGAGCACCCAGGCGCCATAAAATAAAATTGCGGCGGCCCAACACATTCAAACGGTTGAGCTTTTCCATATCTACCCAGAGCCCTTAAGGCTGATTTTCCTAAACATTGCCTGGCTGCTTTCCTACCCGACTGGTCAATTTTCAAAACTTTCTAACTTTCAAGCCGCTTTAAAGTTTCCAACATTGAAGTTAGGGTTTCACGTTGGTCTTGAGTTAAATTCGAAGCGTCTTGCAAGATTGTCAGCTGACTTTCAAGACGAACAATAAGCTCACTTTGTTGCTGGCGATGATCACGTAAATTTATCACCATTGTCGAAAAGGCATGAGCAAGTTCATGCAACTGATCCGTTTCTCTTAATTTCGGTAGATCATCGAAATTGCCGTCGGCAATTTTCTGACATAAGACCTCAAAGCGGTATAAGGGACCTGCCAATTTATGAGATGCATGCAACATAGAAATAACAGCGATTACACCAGCAACAATCATGGCGACTAAATTACCAATCATCATTGCTACGCCTAACCGTTCGGAGGCTTGCGCCGTATCTATATGCGCAGAAAATGATTGGGCCTGAATATCGTCGGCCATCAGCACGTAAGCCAGCATGACCGAGCCGACCCCGGACATTACAACGATAAGCAAAACTCTAATGACAAATCGAAGCTGAAAATCTTTATTGATATATACCCGTCTCCGTTGCTGCTGGTTATTATCAGTCATCTTTCTAACCTTCATTGGGATTGTGGCAGGTTAAACAAAGCTCACCATTGCTGTTATTACGGCGTAATAAGAAACTTTTGTGCAAGCGATTAGCGTCAAGCAGCCTGTCCATAAAACTAAAGCTACATTGTGGCCTGTCACTACTGAGCGAACCATGAGCGAAGTGACAGGTTAGACAAATCATCTCCTTGTCCTCAGTCAAAGGCAGATCGTCCGGCACAGGGAAATCGACGCTAATGTTGACTTTATGGTATGCCGTAGCATCATGGCAAGATGCACACATGGTCACGCCGTTCTGTTTGAAATCATTAAAATTGGTCGCCAAGTATTTGGTAACCAATAATTTGTCATCGCTCAAAGTTGGCACTTGATTGTGACAAACTGAACACATTTCCCGATCATGTTGCTGAGTTACTTCATGCGGATTACCAGCAGCATGAGCATTCGCAACCAACAACGCCGCTAAACTAACGCCACCGAGCCAATACCGGAGAAATAACTTTTCCATATCAAAAAGACATCACAATCTGGGCGATACCCAGCCTTTTATCGAAATACCGCTCCGCTATCCAGGTTCCAAATGAATCATCGTATTCCAATTTCAACCGCAGATGATCGCTAAACTTGTAATTAAACCCAAGACTTAGCATCGAAATATCATTGAGCGCGATAGGACCACTGCCATCGAAATCCAATCCCAGGGACTGAGAGGGTTGCCAGCGGCTATACCGAATAAAGGCTCGGATCGGCCGATTGATGAAACTGTCAAGGTCGGTAGTCAACGTGGTGTGATAACCGAGTTGATGTCCCTTGCCAACAGGCAACCCCCGAGTCCCGACAACATCCAGAACCATATCTTGATGCCCCTGGATTAACATCAATTCATTCTGCAGATGCCACATGCCGTAATTGAGGGTCAAATCGGCACCATAAACAGTATTACGAATGGCATTGTGGCCATCCAGGTCGCTGAGGTGGGACACACCAATTTCAATGGCTTCACGATTTCGGTAATGAATGGTATAGGTATTTTGTCCCAAAGACAGGCCTAATCGACCACCGAAGGCATGCCCGGTATTTCCATAGACCGAATCCGTCCAGAACGCCGAATAGTTGAGCATACCCCATGAACCATAAGAACGAATGCCATCACTATTGAAGCCGCCCAACTGCATTCTGGACGTTGTTAGCGGCGCGGTAACAGTTACTCTATCCTTATTGGCGAAGAACTGGTAATCGGTGCCAAATGGCAAGTCAAAGCGACCGGCTTGAATGTGTAAACCTTGGTTATTGAAAATCCGGCCTCTAGGCGGAATGCGATCATCAAACAGATGATAATCAACCATAGCCACGGCAATGCCTGCCATCGTATTCCCGCCACTAAGTCCTCCTGCGCCGCTATTGCCGCATTTGATATGATCAGGCGCGCCATTTTCTGCGCTGGCTGAGTTGCCGCAGAGCACCAACGCCGTACTGGCGCCGAAATGACCGTCATGAACATAATCGAGGTCCAGCTCCACGGAACCAACGCTGAAAGTTTGATCGGTCGAGTTGCTGGTCTTGGCATTGATATCGAAGAAACCACTCATCAACAAACCTTTTGTTTCAGCAGTGGTTTTTAATTCATCGACTTTTTTACTCAATTCCTTCAGTTTGCTGTTGACTTGAGGATCGACATTTTTTGCATTATTTGCTTCGGCCGATGCAATAGATTTGCCTGTTTGAGACACATAAGAGCTATTAACTTGTGCCTGCACCTTCTGGTTAGCGACTGCTTGCTCGCCAGGAGCACGTTGCTGTTCGAGCTGCTTAATTCTGGCTTCCAGTTGTTCAATCTGCCGATCTTTTTCACGCATCATCGTCGAAACGATTTGGCGGATATGTTCATCATCACGGCTACTTCCAGCGTGCAGATAAGGCGAATGGCTCACGCTAAAAACCAGAACATAAATCATGCGGGATACAAGTCTGCCAAAACTCGACGAACTTTGCCGACCCCCTCCTCGCAATTTGTGTATCATCATCGCAGTCCCCATAGCGCAGTTTTGATGGTACCCATCAGCCGTTTTGTGAGCACCGGCATTAAATAATGCCAACTACGCCTTAATACAAGTCATTATTCTTGAGAAGCAGCTAGGGAATTTAACTGCGATAGTTCATCCAAAGACAATACTCGATTTATCGCTAGCAATATGATGAAAACTTCACCGACCCGCGCCATCGCTTGAATAAAATCGGTGCGAATATCGGCGCCAAAATCGGGTGCCGGTTGAATATTGTTAGGCGGAATTTCCAGTATTTCCCGAACTTCGTCCACCAACATGCCGATTAAATGACTCGTCTCACCCGCAGTAACTTCAACCAAAACAATGCAACTGCGTTTACCCACCTCGGCAAAGCGATGCTTGAGCCGGGCAGATAAATCGATGACAGGCACCACGTTACCCCGCAAATTGATAACACCATGAATGTAGTCGGGCGTTAAGGGCACATGAGTGACATTGGCAATTTCGATAATTTCTTTAACGTCGAGAATATTGATGGCGAAGTTTTCCTCCGCGACCAGAAAGGTTAGGTATTGTCCAACCGCCTCTTGGACAGCCAAGGCATTAGCCCCAGTCTCTTTTCGTATCAGATTGGCCATGGCCGCTTCTCCAGGCATTAGAAACGTTCAAAATCCGCGTCATTGAAATCCAGCGACGCATCCGATGCTCGGCTGCCCCCCACATGCTTGTTAGCTTCCTTAATCGGTGCTCGATTTTGTCTGATACTTGGAGGTGTCATTCTGCCACCGCGCGTTCTAGAAGAACTATTGTCCAGTTTGAAAAACGCCACGGCTTCTTGCAATTGGGTAGCCTGACCATTGAGTTCTTCTGCGGTTGCCGCCAACTCCTCGGAACTGGCCGCGTTTTGCTGTGTAGCTTTGTCCAATTGACGCATGGCTTCGTTGATCTGACTGATACCACTGGATTGCTCGACGGATGCCGCATTGATTTCCTGGACCAAATCGGCAGTTTTAACGATATTGGGTACAACAGTATTAATTAATACGCCCGCTCTTTCTGCAATTGCAACACTGTTAGTCGCCAGCTCATTAATTTCCTCTGCAGTCACGCGGCTGCTTTCCGCCAATTTGCGCACCTCTGCTGCAACCACGGCAAAACCTTTGCCATGCTCACCCGCAGAAGCGGCCTCAATCGCAGCATTGAGCGATAACAGATTGGTTTTGTAGGCAATATCTTCGATCTGGCCAATTTTTTTGGCAATTTGTTTCATCGCACTCACGGTGTCGTTCACTGCTGCTCCTCCGTCCTTGGCTTCTCCCGCGGATTTGGTAGCCATTTGCTCTGTTACGTGGGCATTCTCGGTATTTTGTTGAACAGACGCATTCAGCTGCTCAATCGAAGAAGTTGTTTCTTCAACGCTGGATGCCTGTTCAGTAGCCATTTGACTCAAGGATTGCGCGGTTGAACTGACTTGTTGTGAAGCGCTGGAAAGATTATCAGAGTTGGATCGGACCTGTTGAACCACTTGCGACAACTGATCACGCATATCGCGCAATGATTGAGCAAGCTGACCGATTTCGTCTTTGCCGTTAACGTCCAACTGGGCAGTTAGGTCACCCTCGGCTAAAGACTTGGCAAAGACAACGCCCAACGAAATAGGAGTCGTGATTAAATTAGCAAGGAACATTGCAATAATAATTCCTAGAATCACAGCTACAATGATGGTGATAATGATGATTTTGTTGGCTTCGCTGACCAAATTTTCTGCTTGCCCGCGGGCAATACCTAACTGGGTGTACCCCGAAGCTTCTGCATCTTGTGCTTGCTTAATAACATCATCTGCCAACGTCAACAATTCTTTGCGTATACCTTGTACGAGATTATCTTTTTCGATCCACAGTTTAGCGGATTGTTGATAATCTATAGTGCTGTTGCGCGCCGATTCTATCAACCGCAACGCTTCCTCACTATTTACGATTTTTTGCAAATCATCTAATTGTTTAAGTAAGTCAGGCAACAACACTTCCATCTTTTTCCAAGCAACTCGGTCTTTATAGTTGACCTCCTCTTTCTCGGCGCGCATTATTTCCATGGCGGTAATATAGATATTGGTCGCAGCTATATAACGTTGAACGTATTGATCCAGTTCCTGAGCGTTAGCCCCTTTTTTCATAGCATCCTGATATAGTCGTACCTGACGACTAAGAAAATCATCAGCGGCTTTTGCCACAACACCACCTTTGATAGTCATTTCCTCGACGGCTTTCTTGCTTTCTTTATATTCATCAACGACATCTTTAAATTTTTCGCCGAATTTCAAACTACTATCACGAGCGGATTTAGATTGCGCCAACAGTTCAGTGTTGTTGAACCTCTTGGCAACCTGATCTACCTCGTCGAAGTACTGCGAGAGTTCTTTCAAATGTTCAAAGACAATTTGAGCATCTTCATCCTTTTGCGATATGCGATAAGCTCTTTGCGCTAAAACAGTTTCTAACGCCGTGCGCTCAACGGCCGTAGCTGTTTCGACCGATTTACCGTTATTATCCGTTATATTGAATAAGGCAGAAGAAACATTACCAATATATACTCGAGAAAGCATGCCAAAAACTACAGTGATTAACACCAATAGCATCGCCCCTGTGAGTATTTTAGTTTTCACCTTAAAATCATTGATATTCATAAATTTCTCCGTAACTAATTATTTAATTATTGTAGTAGTCGTTGTGGTATTGAATTTAAGGCTCGGTGGGAGTGACTCGGAATTTTGATAGCAGCCTGAATCAAGCCCTGTACATCCAGAATAAGCGCTACATTTCCATCGCCTAGCACAGTAGCACCAGTTATACCCTTAAGGTTTTCAAACACCTTTCCCAAGGGTTTAATTACGGTCTGATGCTCACCATGGAGTTCATCCACCACGAATCCGGCCTTGTTCTGACCACACTTAACAACAACAATGCTTTCTCGTTTTTTGTCAGCTTTCTTATGTTTACTGAAATATTCGCCGAGACGTAAATACGGCAAAACTTGCCCACGCAGATTGATGTAATGTTCAGCTTCGTCGATTTCGCATTCGCTAGGGTTCATCTCGACACATTCATCGACCATACTGAGCGGTATGATGTAGCGATCCTGATCGCAACCAACCATAAAGCCATCGATAATAGCCAGCGTCAACGGCAGCTCGATGCTGATAGTCGTTCCCAGTCCAGCTTCACTATCAATACTGACCGAGCCACGCAAAGCCTCGATATTTTTTTTCACCACATCCATGCCCACTCCGCGGCCAGAGAGGTTGGTGGCTTGCTCCTTGGTACTCAGTCCGGCGGCAAAAATCAGGTTGTAGATTTCCTGCTGAGAAAGATTTTGATCAGCGCTGATCAAGCCATTGGCAATCGCTTTGGCAACAATTTTCTCGCTATTGAGACCAGCGCCATCGTCAGCGATTTGAATCACAATATGCCCAGAATGATGGAAGGCATTGAGATGAACGCTACCTTGCGCAGGCTTACCGGCGGCAACTCGCTGCTCCGGAGTTTCAATACCGTGATCCAAAGAATTACGGATTAGGTGCATCAATGGATCGTTGATTCTTTCGACGACGGTTTTATCGAGTTCGGTTTCGCCACCGCTAATATACAGTTCGATATCCTTGCTTAACTCTTTGCTGACATCCCGAACCACACGCCGGAACCGCGAGAAAGTCTCGCCGATTTGGACCATGCGCAATTCCAATGCCGTGTCACGGATGCTGCTGACCAAGGCATTCATGCTGGCAGCGACTTCCCCGGCATCGTTTAAACCGTGCCGCTCCACGATCAGGTTCATCGCCGCACTAGAGATCACCAACTCGCCAACCAAATTGATCAGTTGCCCTAATTTGCCGGCATCGACACGAATATAGTTGGCCTCGCTGGCGATTTTCTGTTTGGTTTGCTCCTGTTTCAATAGAGCCTGTTCAACGACGGGTTGTTGTATCAGTTGCTGTTCAACCAAGATCTCGCCAAGTGGCTTATTGGCTGCTTGATCGGGAGAGTTTTGCGCGCTTTGTTGACTCATCAAAGCGTAGCGGACATCGTTTTCCGTCAGCGCGCCGATCATCACTAACATATCGCCAAGACGACGCAGCTGTGTTTCATCCTGAGCAGCCAGCAGTTTCAGATAGTCATCGACCTTGGAGTTGGGAGGGAGGATTTTGATCTCGCAGTCGTCGGCGGCAAACTCGAAGACCGCTTCGATGGCTTGCTTGCTGGCATCGCTTTGAAAGGCAATCTTGAAATGCAAATAACAGCTCTCGGGATCCATGTCATTGCCGCTGGGCATAGTCGGTGCAATGGTCAGAATCCGTTTGATTTCACCCAAGGTTTTTAAGTAGCGAATGAACGACAAAGGGTCCATGCCGTTACGAAAAGCGTCCTGTTGAAATTCCAGTGAAATTAGCCAGTTGTCGTCAAAGGCTATGGCTTCACCACCTTCGCTTTCCAATATACTGGGCGGAGTCGTGCTGGGTAAGTGTGTGGAGGTATGGTTGCCAGTCAATTTTCGAATCAATTGTTCGCTGACATCGGCCAATTGATCCGGTAACGGTGCGTTATTATTCTCCAGGCAATGCTCAATAAGCTTGGCAGTATGATCTTTGCTCTCGAGCAATACGGAAATCAATTCGGCATCGATACAGCGTTCGCCATTACGAACCTTGTCCAAAACCGATTCGGCTTCGTGACTGAAGGCGACGACGGCATTGAAACCAAACAACCCGGACGAGCCTTTAATGGTGTGCATGGCTCGAAACAAGGTGTTGATGGTTTCACTGTCATCGGCATTCGCTTCCAGTGATAGCAAGGCGTCTTCCATGTCCGCCAGCAATTGCTCGGCTTCCTGAGAAAAGATACTTAATGTGGCATCTAAATCAGTCATGAGGATGTCCAGTCTGCGGAAATAACAATCGGATCGCCGAAATGGGTAACAAGATCGAGCAGTTCCAATACTTCAACCACCGCTTCGCTGTGCCGTACCAGAGTGAATTGAGTACTCTGCCGCGTTGATTCTTGCTTTATAAACATCAACAATTGCAGGCCTGCACTGTCGATTTCGGTAACCCCGGCCAAGTCCACCTGAATCTGGCGAGCAGACTTTAAATACTCGGTCAATTGCTGTTTTTGTTCCAAAACCGTATAGATGGTCATTTCATCGCGAATGGCCAGCTGGATCGCACCTTTTTGTTTTTTGATGACATCAATAGCCAAGGAGACCTCCCCAAGAGTGGGTAGAAGTATTTAAGGTAAAACCAACTTCGATACCGCATCAAGCAAAGTAGGTGCCTGAAAAGGTTTGGTCAGCCAGGCTTTGGCACCCGCCGCCTTGCCGGCCTGTTTTTTATCATCCGCGGCTTCCGTCGTCAGCATCATCATCGGCGTAAACTTATAAGCTGGTAATTTCTTTGCTTCCGTGACAAAGGTGATGCCATCCATATTAGGCATATTGACATCGGTAATGATGAGATTAACTTTTTGTCCTGTCAGCTTATTCAGGGCATCTTTACCATCGACCGCTTCGATTACCTCGTAACCGGCACCTTTTAAAGTGATCGATACGACCTGACGAATTGACGCCGAATCATCGATAATCATGATGGTTTTTGCCATTAGGTTTCCTTATCTACAACTTAGAAAAATGTGAGGTCATCATTCTTCGCAACGTCGCTGGACGTGGAAGAAGAATGGTTGATCAACTCTTCCGGCATGGTGTAAACCAATTCCATGCTCGACAAGACTTTTTCGATGTTTAAACTGTTTTGATGGCGTAAGCCTTGGCTATGAACGCTATCGACAGCGCCATGCAAATTGCTTAGGTTGTGCTCGACATGGGTCAACATCTGGCTGACGCGATCCTGAAACTGGAATGCAGCCAGCACCGAATAAATCTCGTCGCGGATATGGGTGCTGTTGCTGCGGAGCACTTCTGCATCGCCCTTGAACACATCCATCGCCACCCGCAAATCGGCCAGCGCTAAGCGGATGGAATTCTCTGCGTTACTAATGGCCTTGTCATCCTCGGTGCCTGATTGCTCCGACATTTTCAGCGCCGAATCCATTGCCGAATTGATTTCATTGATTGCCCGGCTGATTCTTTCCCCAGTGGATGACGAAAAACCGGCTAGTTTGCGCACTTCATCCGCTACCACGGCAAAGCCACGGCCATTTTCGCCGGCTCTGGCAGCCTCGATCGCGGCATTCAACGCTAATAGATTGATTTGTTCGGCTACTTTGCGCACTTCCTGCGCCATGGAATCCAGATTTTGAGTGTGTGAAGACAATTTACGAACTTCTTCAACGACTTGATGCTCAACTGTCTGAATATCGAGCAGCACATGCAACACGGCTTTTAACGCATTTTGACTGTCGATAAACAATTCATCGACGCTGCGGTTGCTTTGCGTGTTGTGGCCAGTTCCAGAAATAATCTGCTCTAGCTGGCTGCACATCGAGGCAAAACGGCTGGTCAATACCGTGATTTCCTGCTCGGTGTGGGTTCGTGAGGTTTGAATTTGCCGGAGTAGAATCGGCATAACTTTCAGACATAATTGTTCCAGTTCGCTGGCATAGGCATTGATGTCATCCAGTTTGCTACGTTCATCATCACCCCAGTCGAGGTTGACTTTATTCAGGGCAGCCTGACATTTCCCAAACAAATGCATACCGATAAAACCGCCTAAAAGTGGCAATATCACCGCTATGCCAATACTGAAGAAATTGATCCCGGACTGCAGGATACTCAACAGGCCAGCAACCCCGCCAAGCAAAACGGGCAACATGTAAAAACCAATCGGGCTGACATTTTTAGCAGTGGATTCAAGGTCTGGACGACTCATGAGGATTCCATATAGAATTTAGGTCAATGGCTACAGGATAGTACGGATTTAGATATGCAACAACCCTTCATTTTCCTAGGTTTAGCATTTGACAAGTTCATTTTTCGTGGTAAATAAATTGCAAATACCGACATCGACTTACAGGATTTTGACATTAGCATTTCACCCATTACAACCGAAGAATTCGAACGATTCAGAAGGTTGATTTACGACCATGCTGGCATCGCATTGTCCCCAGAAAAAATTTCTCTGGTTTCCAGTAGGTTAGCCAAACGCCTCGACCATTATCAACTCGATAGTTACAGCGATTATTTTCGTTTAGTGACCAACCCAGACTATCCGAATGAGTTTCAGGTAGCGGTCAACACGCTCACCACCAATGAAACTTATTTTTTCCGTGAACCCAAACATTTCGAGTTTGTTAGCGACCACATCGTGAAGACTTGGCGCGGCGAGGTTTTCCGAGCATGGAGCGCGGCCAGTTCGACGGGGGAAGAGGCTTATAGCTTGGCAATGATACTGGCCGAAAACTTGGGCATGCGAAGATGGGAAGTATTTGGTTCCGATTTAAGCACACGCGTATTGGAGGTTGCCGACAGAGCAGTCTATCCCATCGATCGACTCGATCATATGGATAACCGCTTGCTGGAAAAATATTGTTTGAAAGGCGTTAATTCGCAAGAGGGCTTTTTTCGCGTCGGTTCTAAGATACGCGAACACGTCAAATTTGCTCAAGTTAACTTGATGGACCCCGTCCCCGCCCATCTCGGCAAATTCGATATGATTTTTTTGCGTAATGTGTTGATTTATTTCAACCAGCAGACCAAGCAACAGGTTGTGGAACGCTTAACGACGGCATTGAAACCCGGAGGATATTTCTTCGTTAGTCATTCAGAAAGTTTGTATCGCGTAACCGACAAATTGCAACAAATCAAACCGTCGATTTACCGCAAACCATGAGAGTGATGCCTTTTAAGAGCACCCGGCGCATCATTATCGATCCTGGCGAATATTATGCCAGCCGAGAGCAAGTAGTGATTTCGACCTTGTTAGGCTCCTGCGTAGCCGCTTGCTTGTTTGATCCGGTTAATCATGTCTTCGGCATGAACCATTTCCTATTGGCTTACCACTATCACGCCCACAGCCAACCCATTATCCAATCCGATGAAGGCCGCTATGGCATCTACTCAATGGAATTATTGATTAATGCCATGATGAAGCTGGGAGCTAACCGCGAAAATTTAAAAGCCAAATGCTTTGGCGGCGGCAACGTGCTAAAACTGCGCGAGGATAGAGAAAATCAATCGACGGTGGGCGATGTCAATGTCGAGTTTATCAAGGCTTTCTTAGCCAATGAGAACATACCCATTTTAGGCCAGTGCTTGGGCGGCAATCACGGCAGAAATGTGCATTTTGTCGGAACGGACTATTCTGTATACGTTAAAAAGATCGCCTACCAACAAGAAAAATTACTGGCAAATACCGAACGCTATTTCTGGATGAAGAATATTCAGGAACAGCAAACGATCAAAGGCTCGGTCGATTTTTGGTAAATTAAACGATTACACAACATTAAAAACCACCATGGCAGACATAAAAGTTTTTATCGTCGATGATTCTGCGGTTGTCAGACAGGTACTGAGCGAAATGCTGGATAGTTTGCCCGGCATCAAGGTCATCGGTTCGGCGCCTGATCCAATTTTTGCGATGAAACACATGGAAAAGCAATGGCCCGATGTCATTGTGCTAGATATTGAAATGCCGAGAATGGACGGCATCACTTTCCTGAAAAAGCTGATGCAGGAACATCCCACACCGGTGGTGATTTGTTCCACGCTGACGGCCAAGGGTGCCGAAGTCACCATGCAAGCGATGAGTTCGGGGGCGGTAGACATCATCACCAAGCCGACCATCAACCTAAAAGGTTTTTTAATGGATTCCAAGACGCTGCTGGCAGACGCCATTAAAGCCGCATCGCGTGCCAAAGTCGGAAAACTGTCTTCAATGGCCAATTCACGGCCAGTGGAAAGCCACGCTAAATTAACTGCCGACGCGGTCATTGCACAGAGCCGATCGGCACCAATGTCGGAAACCACCGACCGCGTCATTGCCATCGGCACGTCAACCGGCGGCACCCAGGCCCTTGAATATGTACTGACACGATTACCGCGGACCATACCCGGTATCGTCGTAGTGCAACATATGCCTGAAGCCTTTACAGCAGCCTTCGCCAAGCGGCTCGATAGCCTGTCGCAAATTACCGTAAAGGAAGCGGAACAAGATGACCGCGTCATTCCTGGGCTGGCGCTCATTGCACCGGGCGGCAAGCACATGTTGTTGCGTCGAAGCGGCGCTCAATATCGGGTTGAAATTAAGGACGGCCCGTTGGTAAGCCGTCACAGACCGTCGGTTGATGTATTATTCCGCTCTGTGGCTCAATCTGCCGGCAAGAACGCGCTAGGGATCATCATGACCGGCATGGGCGATGACGGCGCTCGAGGCATGAAGGAATTACATGACACAGGGGCTTTGACCGTTGCACAAGACGAAGCCAGTTGTATCGTCTACGGCATGCCCAAAGAAGCGGTGAAATTGGGCGGCACCGATGGCGAACTCTCGCTCAGCGACATTCCCAACCTGATTATTCAATCGCCAAGCCGCGCCAAATTTTTAAAGGCCAGCTAACCGAGTCTTCCGGTTAAGCCATAAGTCCAAACTGGTTGCAACAACAATGTGCCAGGCCAAATCAGCTAAGGATTTGTTATGAATAGGCAACAAAAATACCTCTTGCTGCTGCTAGCTTGGACGGCATTGCTTGGCTTTTCGCTACATTGGAATCTTAAACAAATAGACCAAAACACCTTAATCGCCGCCGAAGCGACTGCCAGAGCATACATCAGCAAAGACTTGGCCTTTCGTAGCTGGGTCGCCAGTCATCACGGCATCTATGTGCCGACAGACCAAAACACTCCGCCCAATCCTTACCTGAATACACCCGATAAGAATGAAGAAACCATTAGCGGTAAGTTGTTGACGCTGATGAACCCTTCCTATGCCTTGCGACAGTTACAAACCGATTTTGCTAATGAATTCGGCAAAAGCCACATTACCAGCCTAAAATTGGTCAACCCGAACAACGCCCCCGACCATTGGGAGCACGAAGCTCTTCAGCTTTTCGAACAAGGTGACAAAGAACGTATACAAGTCCAAACCATCGATGGCAAAGCCGTTTTGCGCTTGATGATACCTATCTTTGTCGAGAAAGAATGCCTTAGCTGCCATGGTTATCAAGTCTATAAGGTTGGCGATGTCCGCGGCGGCATTAGCACGTCCATTACACTGGCACCCTACCTTACTGCCAATAACAACATAGACCAAGGGATCAAATTCTTCCATGGTTTAATTTGGCTCCTGGGCCAGATTGGGCTAGGAGTTAGCTACCGCCGGGAAACCTACATTGCTGCTGCGCAGCTGAAAGCCAAAGCCAAACTGATAGACCAAAACACCTGGCTGGAAAACGAAGTTCAGCGGCGTCAACAGGAAAATCTTCAGGCCCAGATCCAGATGATGCAATCTGAAAAACTAGCGGCTATCGGCCAACTAGCCGCCGGCGTCGCGCACGAAATCAATAATCCCATCGGATTTATCACCTCCAATCTCAACACCTTGAAACAATATGTCGGCACGCTTTTCGAGATCATTCGGCACTATGAGAAAATTCTCGATGCGATTGCCGTTGAACCTGAAATCCGCCAACAGATCGCAAACTTGAAAGTTAAAGACGAGTTGGCTTATCTGCTTGACGACATTCCGCAATTAATTGCCGAGTCGCAAGATGGCTTAAATCGGGTGCGAAACATTGTGCAAGATCTAAAGGATTTTTCCAGCGTCGACAGCGAAGCATATGAAATGGCCGATTTGAACAAATGCTTGGAATCGACCTTGAATATCATCTGGAACGAAATCAAATATCGCTGTGAAATCGTCAAACACTACGGCGACATACCTGAAATTAGTTGCATGCCCGCTCAACTCAATCAAGTATTTATGAACTTACTGCTCAATGCGGCACAAGCCATCAAGGCAAAAGGGACGATTACCATCAGCACCGGTACCAGCAATGATCAGGTCTGGGTTGCCATCAATGATAACGGCTCTGGAATATCGCCGGAACACATCAATCATTTGTTCGAACCATTCTTCACCACTAGACCGGTTGGCGAAGGCATAGGGCTTGGACTTTCTGTGTCGCAAAAAATCATCCAAAATCATCATGGCAAAATCGAAGTCGACAGCACGGTTGACCAAGGCACAACCTTCAAAGTGATTTTGCCGATCCACGTTCAGCCGGAAACCGCACAGTCCGGCCTATAGATTTTCTTTTCTAAGCCTTCAACGAAGGCCTTAACACCCGCCCGCTAACCAGAACTTCTGCGATGGACAAGGTAAGCCCCGATGCGAAAAGCAAAGAAAAACAAAACAA
>Ga0172367_10004269_pt1 | contig 17929 bp, 18 predicted proteins | sample Lak10m_FD_114542 | JGI IMG/M metagenome (GOLD analysis project Ga0172367, IMG submission 114542) | Freshwater microbial communities from Kabuno Bay, South-Kivu, Congo - kab_022012_10m | ecosystem: Environmental > Aquatic > Freshwater > Lake | place: Democratic Republic of the Congo: South-Kivu...
GCATACGTTTTATTTGCATCTGAAAGAGACTGAATTCCGCTTTAACCATAGGGCTGTTAATATGTACCTTGAAATACTCAAATTATTAAGAAATAAACCGCTTTAGCTTCCTAAGACCCAAAAAAATTATTTGACTTATAAATCGAAAAACCGGAAACCTTATCTCTGAAATCAATAAGTTGTAAAGTTGAACAGTTCATTAAATACACAATCACTCTATAGCAGTTAACTTAAGTATGAACTGATGTTGCAAAGCATACGTTCAATATACTCATCCTTTTCACCAACAGGCGATACATAATGCATTGCATTTTTTGCAGCATCCACTCCCTCGGATTTAGCGATAATCCAGCTAGCAAGATATTGTGAGCTAAGACAACCTCCGGCCGTAGCAATATTACCCTTCGCATAGAATGGCTGGCTAATCACATCAACACCTGCTTCTTGAACCCATGGTTTAGTCGTTAGATCGGTGCAGGCAGGGACATTATTGAGAAGCCCAAGTTTTGCCAAAATTAAAGTACCAGAACACTGCGCTCCTATTAATTGCCGTTCTGAGTTTAGGTTTAATTTATCCATGATAGATGGAGTTCTTACTATTTCCCTTGTTTCAACTCCACTACCAATAATAACTGCATCCGCACTTTCTACATTTTCGATTGAGATATGTGCTTCTATAGTAACCCCATTCATTGAACGAACTTTAGGAGAGGGGCTTGCTATGGAAACACGCCAGTCTGGCTTTTTTATACGATTTAGAATACCAAGAGCTATTATTGAATCTAGTTCATTAAAGCCATCAAAGGTAAGAATTGCGATGTGCATAATAAATTAACTTGAATTGATATAGTTTAATTGCTACTTACTTAAAGAAGAACAGCTGGTAGTGAGCTTCCAGCTGTCTTAATGACTCAACAATTACTCAATATTCGTATATTGAGTAATACATCAGAATTATCTTGATCATGCTAGCGGAGAAGGTTTCCAATAATTGAACAAACAACCTTAGTGACACAGCTGCAATCTTTATAAAAGACATGATTCTCTCCCTAAAGCTTTTAATGCATTGAACTAGCCAAGTACGTGTTGAATAAATGTACAGGCAATCCACATAAAGCCTACTGAAGAAACTACAAAGCTAAGCGCAGTAAACACTTTCCACTTCTTCTTTTCCCAGAAGTTAGTATCAAATGCTGCAATCGTAAAAATGGTCGGATTTGTAAATCCACCAATTGCTACACACCAACAGGCAATAACTGGCAGGTTTACACCTGAACCATAGAACCCTACACAAAATAACGCCATTAACGCGTAGTCCACGTGTGCACGGATCATTGTTTTATAGTCAATCAAGAATTCATCTACACCTGGAATCGGAAACCACTTGGCAAAAGTCATTAACCAAGCCGATAAAATTAAAGCTGTAATACATGCTGCAGAACCTACTAATAAAATCTCCATTTGAATCCTCCCTATTTTTTTGAATAAAAGTACCGCATGGAAATAATACAGAAAGGTCTGTCTGTTTTCAACTGCTATTAGATATTTTTTTGCATTCTTGAATAATGCTGGAGATAGACTCCGTAGACACGTGACCCCAGATCTTATTGCCTGGTAATAGTTTGATATTCGGCCCATCCTCACAACGTAGCAAGCATTTAGTAGCAACAATCTCAACATCAACACTATTGCTCAATGCCTCCTGCTTTAGTGCATCTAATAGCGCGTTGCTACCTTTATTAGCGCAGCAATTAGGATTGGGAGCATGCCGCTGCTGTGTGCAAACCAGAAGCTGAATTCGTTTGGTTCTTGGAGAATTATCCATAACTATTTCTTCCCATACTTAAACTTGCTGATGACCTTCAGTGAAAGTATGTCTGGTGCATAAATGAGCAGCACCATCAGAATAGACAGTGCCAGATACAGCCACTTTAGTGAATACGCCGTCACAAAACTGGCAGATGGCTTTTGAGACTGGATATATGAATAAAACTCGGCGGTATCCTGGCCTTCTATATAACTTCCCTTGATTTCTGCTGATACCTGCTTCAAATAATCAGAATCCAACTGAGATAGATAACGATCAAATTCGGCATAAGCGACAACTGGGTCTGGTTCGTCTTTACTAGTGTCGCTGTAGGTATCTCCGACAGCACCTGCTGAGTTCTCTTTAGTTTCTGATGACCAATAATGTTGTCTTACCAACACCGACACCACCCTCAAGCAAAACATGTCCACGTGCGAAAATAGCGATGTTCATCAGCTTGATCGCCTTATCTTGACCGACAATGACCTTCTTAACTTCTGACTCCAGCTTTAGGGCCTTGTCGCGCCAGTCAGCAAGCTGATTATCAATCGTTGCAGTTTTCATAAATTCCTCAGAATAATAAATAGGGTTATAGTTGCGATTATCAAAATAATCGTTTAGTATGCAGACAGGTCTGTTCATTTTTTAGTTTGCTATATTACTTTTTAGTTTGCAAGTGTTTTTTAAAAATAATTTGAGATATCGAAAATCATGGCTTCTGAGTTCCTAAAGTCAGATAGTTTTAATATGCAGTTCCAGAAAACCGGCAAATCCCCGGCTGCCAGGTTAATTGGCCTAGCCGGCATTTTAAGCAACTGGAACAAACAGCGCGTTGGTAAAGTTACTAACGGAAAAGAGGCTGACCTTTCAATTGATGATATTCAGATATTGAAAAACCTGATCGAGAAGGAAACATCCAGACTGAGGCTGGACAATGCCGAAATCGTAGCCGACCAGATTCTTTTTTTAGTGATAGGTGCTATCAAACTTCAAGTTCAGAATAGATCTGAAAAGCCTTGGGAACTGGTCAATCAGTCCATTACCAATTTTTTGGCTCCGCAAAATCAAACCAGGAAATTATTGACCTCAGTATATTTCCTGACTTTCATCGTAATCATGGGATTCGCGATTGTTTTATTGAGACCGCACACCAATAATCCAGCAAGTGATGGCGCCAATCCACTGGACATCGCTGCGGACACTACAATAAATCAGGCAGGCAGCAAAACGGTTTCCAATCTCGTTGAGCTATACAAAGCGATGAAAAATGGTGACTGCCAGCTACCGCAGGCTGCGATGCTGCAACCTCAGGAGCGTGAAGCATTTATTTCATTTGTAAACGAGGGAAAGGTCGATATCAACACGGCTGAGAGCCTTAAAAACGCACTTACTTATGCAAATTGCCTGTACCCGCAAAAGTTGATGAACAGCCCATTGTAGAGTGGTAAATACAAAAGGATTAACAAAGGAATTGATATGAAAAACATGCGTGAAAAGATATTAAGCGTAGCAACAACATTATTTGAAACCCGTGGCATCCATGCTTCTGGAGTGGACACAATCATCGCAGAATCAGGAATAGCAAAAGCCACTTTATACAAATACTTTCCAAGCAAGAATGAACTGATTATTGAATACCTGAAAGAAAAATCCAATCGCTTCTACGCCTGGATAAATGAAAAACTTGCGGATACAAAAGGCCAGTCCAGAGATGTGCTTTTTCAGTTATGTGATTTATATGAGCAATGGATAAGTACGCCAGAGTTTAACGGCCTGCCATTTCATATTGGTTCTATAGAGTTTCCTGACCCAGCGCATCCAGTGCATCACTACTCAGTTGAGCTTTCAAATCAACTCCAGCAATATTTATCGAAACTGGCTGAGATGGCAGGTATAAAAGATGCCCAAACATTAGGCCAGCAATTAACGATTATATTTGAAGGCGGCGCACTGATTGAAAGATTAAGTCCGGGGTCCGGGGCTGCAAAACGCGCCAGGAATGCTGCCATTACATTAATCAAAGCTTCAACATAAGCGTGCTCAATGGACTTAAATCCGTCCAGTCCAAGGATCACTTATGTATATACCAGAACAGTTCAGTGAAGAACGTGAAGATGAAATTATCAGGATCATCAATACGCACTCACTGGCCACTCTCGTCGCAAATGGAAACTCTGACCTAGTTGCCAACCACATCCCTTTTCTATTGGACATTACTGATACCAAGCAAAAGGTTCTGACTGGGCATGTGGCTAGGAACAACCCGATAGTGGACGAAGTAAGAAGCGGGAGCGAGGTTCTTGTTATATATCAGGCATCAGATTCCTATATCAGTCCCAATTGGTATCCAACCAAGCGTGACACACACAAACAAGTGCCAACATGGAATTATCAGGCTGTACATTTGTATGGAAATCTTGAATTTATTGATGATGCCAGATTCATACGGGGTGTAGTTGGCCGGCTAACTAAACTGCATGAGGAAAAAATTGGTGAAACCAAGCCCTGGAAAATGGATGATGCTCCATCTGACTACATTAACGAAATGATTAATGCTGTTATTGGTATAAAAATTAACATTACCAAAGTAAGTGCAAAGTCCAAGCTAAGTCAAAATAAAGCGAAGCTAGATTTTGAGAATGTGACGTCAGAACTCGGAAAAAGAAACCAAAACTTAGCTAATGCTATGCTCCTACTCTCGAAATCTACATCATAAACTTCAGTCTGCTTTGTCCGGCATCTCGGCCGGTCATTTATACAAATGCTTCTCTGCATCTTTACGATATATAAATCGCTGAAAGCTCTGGTTATCCGCCCTCGGAAACCAGCTAACCTCTACCTGCACGGCCTCACTGCGTTTAGTAACATCATAGTGTTTCAAGTTGAGGGTTAAGGAATCGCAACTTATGGTCTATCTAATCGCAGCTTATGCCTCACCCCACAAAAAAAAGGAGCCGAAGCTCCTTTTTTCTATCAACCACATTTAGACTCGCCGCAGTTGAGACATGTGAGACACCCGTCCATAATAATGCTGGCCTTGGTATTACACTTCTTGCAAAGCTGCGCACCTTTAGGGAAGCCTTCTTCGTTCATCTCTTCGCCTGATTTAGCGTGCTTTTCCAGGTATTCAGCTTTTTTCTCTTCTACCAGTTTTTGCTGATGTTGATCCAGGCCCGGTTTTTTCAGCATGCCGATTTCTTGCAAGTGCTGCTCTACTACCTCACCAATCTCAGCGACCAGACTAGGTACAAACTTGCCACCTTTTTTAAAGTAGCCGCCACTTGGCTCGAATACACTTTTAAGCTCTTCCACCAGAAAGGTCACATCACCGCCTTTGCGGAACACAGCAGACATCACGCGTGTAAGCGCAACGATCCACTGAAAGTGCTCCATGTTTTTAGAGTTGATGAACACTTCGAATGGGCGAAGGTGTTCTTGCGGCGTACCCTCGTTCATCACGATGTCGTTGATGGTGATGTAAAGCGCATGTTCGGTCACTGGTGTTTTAATTTTATAAGTATGACCCACCAGTTTTTCCGGACGGCCTAGGGGTTCACCAAGCTGAACCACATTAGACACTTCCAGGGCTTTGGCCTCTTCTGCCTTGGCTTTTGCTTTGTCTTCTTCAGTGACCAGGTTGTAACTTACGATTTTCTTTTCGATTTTAATTGCCATGTTGTTCTCCTGTGGAGAGTTTCCCCTCTCCCTTACCCTCTCCCACAGGGGGAGAGGGGGTTGTTATTTGTAATTTAGCTAATTTCAAACGTTGCTGGTGAAGCTAAAACTAGGCGTATTTGAATTTTTAACCGGAATGTACATGCAGTACATGAGGATTGAAAATTCAAATGCAACAACGTGTTAGCGAAAGAAGCAGTTTGAAAAAGCTAAATTTAGAACTTGCCGTAATAGCCTTCTTTCAGCGCGTCATACAAGTTCGCCGCGCTATGAATCTCGCCATCGTACTCAATCTCTTCATTACCCTTCACTTCAACTTCCGTGCCATCTTCAAGCGTGAATTTGTAAGTGGTGTTTTCCAGATCTTTCTCGGTCACTAACACGCCCTGGAATGCCTCCGGGTTGAACCTGAATGTGGTGCAACCTTTGAGGCCTTTGTCGTAAGCGTACAGATAAATGTTTTTGAAATCTTCAAAGTCATAATCTGTTGGCACGTTAATGGTTTTTGAAATCGAGCTATCAATCCATTTTTGTGAGGCGGCCTGAATATCCACATGGGCTTTTGCCATGATGGTGGATGAGTCAAGGAAGTAGTCTGGCAGTTGTTCTTCTGCCTTGTCGCTGAACGGCATCGCATTCGGGTTCACCAGTTCACGGTAAGCCAGCAACTCATATGAGAACACGTCGACTTTTTCTTTGGTTTTTTTGCCTTCGCGAATCACGTTACGTGCATAGTGGTGGGCGAATGATGGCTCAATACCGTTACTTGCGTTATTGGCCAGTGACAATGAGATGGTGCCAGTCGGCGCAATAGAGCTATGGTGCGTGAAACGCGCACCTTTCGTTGCAATCTGGTTGCGCAAGCCCTCAGGGAACTGCTGCATATAACGGCTGTATTTACCCAGCAACACCTTACCTGCAATCTTTTGACCTACTTTAATGCCATCTGCCGCCATCTCAGGACGTTTGGCCAGCATATCTGCGGTTACCTCGAATTTCTCGTCCATGATCGGCGCAGCGCCTTTTTCTTCAGCCAGCTGCACACCTACATTCCAGCCTTCCTCTGCCATCACGCGGGTGACTTCTTCCGTGAATTTGATTGAATCTTCTTCACCGTATTTCATTTTCATCATGGTCAGGCTGGAGCCTAAACCTAAATAGCCCATGCCATGGCGACGTTTACGCATGATCTCGTCACGCTGCTGTTGCAATGGCAAGCCATTGATTTCAACCACGTTATCCAGCATACGGGTAAATACAGCCACAACTTCACGGTATTCTTTCCAGTCGAAATAAGCTTCATCGGTGAATGGTTTCCTTACGAAGCGGGTCAGGTTGATAGAACCTAACAAACAAGCACCGTAGGGTGGCAGTGGTTGCTCACCACATGGGTTGGTTGCACGAATATTTTCGCAGAACCAGTTATTGTTCATTTCGTTCACACGGTCGATCAAAATAAACCCTGGCTCAGCAAAATCATAGGTTGAGGACATGATTACGTCCCACAAGCGACGTGCCTTGATGGTTTTATACACACGGCAAGCCACTTTACCGGCATCTTTGCCTTCTGTTTTTGCCAAATATTTGCCTTTGATTGGCCATTCACGCCAGACCACCTGGCTTTCATCATTCACGTTCAGGCCATCGACAATCGCTTCTTTTTCAGTGACCGGGAAAGCCAGTTTCCACTCGGCATCTGCCTTAACCGCTTCCATAAACTCTTTAGTGATCAGGCAAGACAGGTTGAACTGACGTAAACGGCCGTTCTCGCGCTTGGCCTTGATGAAATCCGTCACATCAGGATGAGAGATGTCAAACGTGGCCATTTGCGCACCGCGACGGCCACCCGCTGATGACACGGTAAAACACATCTTGTCGTAAATATCCATGAATGACAACGGCCCGCTGGTATATGCGCCGGCACCAGCCACAAATGCACCTTTTGGACGCAGTGTCGAAAATTCGTAACCAATACCGCAGCCTGCTTTTAAGGTTAAGCCAGCCTCGTGTACTTTACCGAGGATGTCATCCATGCTGTCTGATATCACGCCAGAAACAGTACAGTTAATGGTAGAGGTCGCTGGTTTGTGCTCTAACGCACCAGCATTAGAGGTGATACGGCCAGCTGGAATGGCACCGCGACGCAATGCCCATAAGAATTTTTCATGCCATTCGGCACGTTTTTCATCTGCGGTTTCTACATCGGCCAAAGCGCGCGCTACGCGTGAAAAAGAGTCGTCCATATCTTTATCGACATGTTCGCCAGTTTTCGTTTTTAAGCGATATTTCTTATCCCAGATATCAAGTGAAACAGGTTGAATTGGAATCTCTTTTTCCGCATCTGCACTTGTATTCTTAGCAGTATCAACAGCCTTTAGCATGGACTTAACCCCTTATTGTTCACTTCAAACAGCCAAGCTGGGCTGCTTGAAGCCTATATTATTTAACGGTTTTACATTTAACTTTATGTGAATCAGGTCCATTTAAGCTTTAGTGCTTAAATGTAACTAAACCACAACATATTGTGTTTTTTTGTTAATTTAATCATTTAGTAGTGGTAGGTCAAGCGCTTTTTATGAAATTATTTTTACAAATCAGGCATAAAACCACTTGCGAAAATCACACATCAGACTGGCATTGGCTTGCGGGATGGGTGTGCATAAAAACACGAATCGCGCACCTGAAAAAATATGTGCGAAAATACGACAATGACGCGTACCGTTTACACTTTATTACTCTACTTACTACTGCCTTTCACGCCGCTAAAGTTGCTGTGGCGCGGCAGAAAGCAACCCGAATATCTGGCACACTGGCGCGAACGCTACGGGTTTTATACGCAACAACTCACCAAGCCCGTGATTTGGCTGCACTGCGTATCGGTAGGTGAAACACGTGCAGCTCAACCGCTGGTGAAAGCCTTGCTGCAACATTACCCGCAATACCAGATCCTGCTCACACATGCCACGCCTACCGGTCGCGCCACCGGCGAACAACTCTTTGGCGATACTGTGACCAGAGTGTATTTGCCATATGACCTGCCATTTGCAGTCACGCGTTTTTTACAACACTTCAAACCTGCCATCGGCGTGCTCATGGAAACCGAGCTTTGGTTCAATTTGATTGCCGCATGCAAACAACGCGCCATTCCATTGCTGCTGGCAAACGCACGGCTGTCGGAAAAGTCTGCACGAGGGTATGCAAAACTAGGGCGACTATCACAAGAGGGCCTGCAATGCCTCACTGAGATTGCCGCCCAGACAGCTGCGGATGCACAGCGCTTGCGAAATCTGGGTGCGCAAGCGGTTCACATCGTAGGCAATGTGAAGTTTGATGTTGTTCCGCCAGAAAACGCAACCGCACAAGGTAAACAAATGAGAATGCTGCTGGGTCAGCAACGGCCTGTTTTTCTGGCTGCCAGCACCAGAGATGGCGAAGAGCGCCTGATCATTGAAGCTGTGGCCAAAGCCCATATTCCCGACTTGCTGACTATTATCGTACCACGCCATCCACAGCGGTTTGATGAAGTTGCCGAACTGCTGCAGAAGGAGGGCTTAGCTTTCAGGCGGCGCACAGCATTGGGCCATCAAATCATCCCACACGACATCTCTTACCTGCTTGGCGATTCCATGGGTGAGATGTTTACTTACTATGCCGCTTGCGACGTCGCCTTTATTGGCGGCAGCCTGTTGCCACTGGGCGGACAGAACCTGATTGAGGCCTGTAGCATGGGCAAACCAGTGCTGATTGGACCGCATACTTTTAACTTTGAACAAGCAACAGAGTTGGCAATTGCTGCGGGCACAGCAGTACGTGTGCAAAACACGACCGAACTCGGCCAGCGCATCAAGATACTATTTGAAAATGAGACGGTACGACATGGCATGGAGAACGCCGCTGTCAGGTTCAGCGCGGAGAGTCGTGGCGCAACAGAACGAACATTAAACCTGATTAAAGGCTATCTATAGGTTCTTCGCGACTACCGCACAACGAGGCTAACGCCCACGCAGCCACTTAATCAGCGCTTTGCTAGAGCACGCTGATCTTTTTCACCAGTACGACTTCACATGCGCCGTAGCCGGTATCGTTTCGTGTTAACGAACTTTTCCAACGCCAGCCATCATCTGATTTAGCTTCCACCAGATAACCCTCAAATTGAATCACTTGCCCCACACGCACGGACTTCAATCTTTTTTCTACCGAATCATTGCCAGGAATCATGTGCATATTCGCACTGTGCGTTTCAATGTCTTTTCGCGGGATGGGAAATGCATCGACACGCCAGTAGTAAAACCGGTTACCTTGACTGATGTCGATTTTATCGAGCACCGCTTCATCTGACATCGGCCCCCAGCCCAAGGCAAGGTCCACAGGTGCCAAATCAGCCTCCCGACCCATATAATAATTTTTGCTGGCGAGTACGCGTGCGGTCACGCTGAATGTTGCCAGAGGGGTGAGATTGTAACCATTAACTTGCTCTACACTTGCACTGCCAATGTTGCCTTGCTGCGGCTCATCCTGCGCCACAACTCCCGCGCCATGAATGACTTCTCTATCTTGATAATGCTGAAATGCGCCAAACCCTAAAACAGAAAGAAAAAGAAGTACTTTCCAATTCATTGGGTAATCCCGCCAAATTAACGGATAAGCTTGCTGATCGCCTTAAAGACATCACCTTCAGCGACGCCTAACCACTCAAACACCACGGACTCTGTATTGGTAATCGTGCAGCCGGCATCACGCAGCCTTGCCATGGCATTGGCTTTATTTGCCGGATTGCGTGAAATAACAGCATCTTCTACGACAAACACCTGTTTACCTGCGGCGATTAAATCCAGTGCGGTCTGTAGAATACAAATGTGCGCTTCCATTCCGGCTAAAATAATTTGTGGATGGTCACTGGTAAGTTTACGTTTAAATTTAGACTCGGCCAGACATGAAAAGGCGGTCTTTTCTACCGGCTCAAATACAGAAATGCATGCTGACAATTCTGGCACTGTATGACCAAGACCTTTGGGATACTGCTCGGTAACCGTCAGCGGAACATGCAACATACCTGCTGACTGCGCCAGAATACCACAGTTCTTTATCACTTGCGGCATCGCCTCAGCTGGCATCACGGCTGCAAGACGCACCTGCAAATCCACCAATATCAACTGGCTGAGTGCAACGTTCGCCTTTTGATAAAGGGCAGCCATTTATTGAACGCCATCTAACAGCAGTTGTTGATTGATATCGGCCAAATCTGCCTCGGCCACCACACCGGAAGCCGCTTTTAATCGAATGATATTCACAAGATAGCTGTATCGTGCCTGCAACAGATCTCGCTTGGCACTAAAAAACTGTTGCTGCGCATTAAGCACATCCACGCTGGTTCTTACCCCCACCTCATAACCAAGCTTGGTTGAATCCAGCTGACTCTGGCTAGAAGTGAGCGCTTGCTCATAAGCTTTCACCTGCGCAATGCTGGTGTTCAAATTCAAGTACGCTCGCTGCGTTTCCAGCTCTGTATTACGCCGCGCGATTTCGACATCATCTTTTGCCTTTTGCTCATTCAGCACCGCCTGCCTGACGCGCGATGTGATAGCACCGCCCTGATAAATCGGTACCTGCAGTTGCAAGCCAATCACGGCGGACTCAAGATCACTGCCTACCCCACTTGCACTACCGTTCGCATAAGTGTTGGTGTAACTGGCCACCGCATCCAGTGTGGGCAAATGTCCGGCATTCTGACGTTCGACTTCCTGCGCAGAAAGTTTGGCAATATCCTGCTGAATCTGTATGTTCAGATTGTTTTGTGCTGCCACTTCCAGCCATTTTTCCATATCCTGTTCCAAGGGATTGGTTTTAATGTCAGCTTTTACTGTTGCCAATTTTTGCGGAAGTGCGCCAGTGATAGCCTGTACGGCGTGCTTTGCAACCTGATGCTCATTGACCGCGGCGATTTCCTGCGCAGTGACCAGATCAAAACGCGCTTGCGCCTCGTTCACATCGGTAATCGTTGCCGTACCGACCTCGAAATTGGCCTTTGCCTGATCAAGCTGACTCAAAATGGCTGCTTTTTGTGCAAGGATCAAATCAATTTTGTCCTGTGCGATCAGCACATCAAAATAAGCCTGCGTGACACGCAGCATCAAGCCCTGCTGGCTCAGATGCAACTGTTTGTCTGCCTGACTGACCTGCGTTTGACTTTGATCCATCTGCACCAGATTTTGCTTACGATAAATCGGCTGACGCGCATCAACGCCGTATGTGTACCCTTGGAAATTAGACGTACCCTCAGCACGGCTGAACGGATTAACACCACCACCGACGTAACGGATATCTGTCTGGGTAGCGGTAGCACCTGCCGTAAAGTTAACCGTTGGGCGATAAAGCGCCTTGCCTTGCTCAATGATTTCCTGCGCAGCCTGGTTGGCACTCAAAGCAGAAGCCAGCGCAGGGTCATGCACCAGTGCCTGCTGATACACATCGAGCAATGAATACGGTTTTTCATCGGCATTTGCCTGCAAGGCCAATGCCGAAAGAAAAAAAGCTAACGCAATACTCGTGGTTTTTTTAATCATTCAATTAGTCTGGAATCCAAATCTAAAACTCAAATTTAGTTGCCTGCGGTGCGTTTTCCAGCTGCGGCAGACAAGTTTCAAAAATAGTTTCGTGACGGTAAGCCTCTTCGCTGATACGGTGCGTCAAAGTCGCCTGCATAATCGGCATTTCGCCAACAACCGCAAATAGCCGCCCGCCCACATTCAACATCTTCTCAGCTGCAACAGGGCGCAAAGGCAACGAGCCTGTAAACACAATCACATCATATGGTGCGGCCCCGGCATAACCATTCGCTGCATCACCCACATGTAGAGTCACATTGTGAATGTTTTGTTCCTGCAAACGGTATTGGGCAACATTTGAAAGACTGGGGTAGATTTCAACCGCGTGCACATGCTTGGCCAAAGTCGCCAGCAACGCAGTCAGGTAGCCACTGCCAGTTCCAACCACTAACACTTTATCTGTCTTTTTAACACCTACCGCCTGCAAGATACGTCCTTCCAGCTTGGGCGACAGCATCGTTTGATCTTCCCCGATCGGCAGTTCGACATCGGCAAATGCCAAGCCCACCTGTGATTCAGCTACGAATTTTTCGCGCGGCACCTTATCCAGCACCGCCAGTACTACGGGATCCAGCACCTCCCAAGTGCGAATCTGCTGTTCAATCATATTAAATCTAGCTTCGGGTATATTAAAACGCGCGGCTTCATGGCTATCAACTGCTTTTGCTGTCTGTGTCATATCAAATGGCTCATCAAATTTTATTTAGTCTAATTATAACGCAAGTACTTATTGTTCAAGGCGCTTTTACTCTGAACCAGGCCGCATATAATGCCGGCAAGAATAATACCGTCAGCAAAGTTGCAATCGTTAAACCGCCCATGATTGCGACTGCCATCGGGCCAAAAAAAACACTTCTGGTTAACGGAATCATCGCCAGTATCGCTGCAGCGGCTGTCAGCACAATCGGCCTGAACCTGCGAATCGTAGATTCCACGATCGCCTGCCATTCAGGCAATCCGGAGGCTTTATCCTGATCAATTTGATCGACCAGAATCACCGAGTTACGCATAATCATGCCTGACAAGGCAATTGTACCCAACATGGCGACAAACCCGAACGGTTTATCAAATACCAACAATGCGATAGCGACGCCAATCAAGCCTAGAGGCGCAGTTAATATCACCAGGAATACGCGCGAAAAACTCTGCAGCTGGATCATCAGTATCGTCAGCACCACGATCAGAAACAGAGGGATGCCCGCCGCGACCGACGCGCCGCCTTTGGCAGACTCCTCTACAGCGCCGCCGGTTTCCACACTTACCCCTAACGGCAGATTCTCTTTAATCTTCACCAGCTGTTGTTCAATCTGCTGCGAAACCACAGGGGCTTGCAAATTACCCTGCAAATTAGCGCGAACGGTGATGGAAGGTTCACGATTGCGGCGCCAGATGACGCCCTCTTCAAAATCAGAGGTAATTGTCGCAAATTGTGACAAGGGCACACTTTTACCACTTTGGGTATTAATCATTAAATCCGGCAAGCGCGAAAGACGTGTGCGCTCGATCTCTGTGCCACGCGCTACAAGATCGATGCGCTCATTGCCTTCTCTGAACTCTGTAATATAGAGCTCCTGCATCGCACCGTTAAGCATATTCGCAACATCTACGGAACTGACGCCCAGCAGACGTGCCTTTGCCTGATCAACTTCCACATGCACGACCTTGCTTGGCTCTTCCCAACCTAACTGCACGTTTACCAAATTAGGATGCTGACGCATCACGTCTGCAATTTGATGTGATATATCGCGAATTAGCGGAATATTGGCACCAGAAACCCTGAATTGCACCGGAAATCCGACGGGCGGACCATTTTCCAAACGCAACACCGAAGCACGCAGTTCCGGGAAATCCTTTTCAAAAAGAGCCAGCAAGTCTTGGCGTAAGCTCTCACGAGATTCCAGCGACTTGCTTAAAATCACAAACTGCCCGAAACCCCGATGCGCCAGCTGAATATCCAACGGCAAATAAAAACGCGGACCACCGGTACCAATGTAGGCGACAAAATTATCGATGCCTTTATTTGCAACGTTCCAGCGTTGCAACCATAACTCCAGCTTTTTCGCCTGTGCATTGGTTGCCTCGTATGAAGCGCCTTCCGTCATGCGCAAATCTACAATCAACTCGAGCCTGGTAGAGTCGGGGAAAAACTGCTGCTGAACTTTTCCAAATCCGATGACCGAGAGTACAAAAGCCGCCAATGTCACGGTAATCACTGTCTTGCGATAACGCACGCAGGCGGTCACAAGCGAACGGAATGCCCGGTAAAACGCCGTGTTATAAATGTCATGGTGATGACTATCCGATTCCGATATTTTTAGCCGGCTGAATAACCATTGCTTCAATTTTGGAGGTTGCGGCATGTGCGTATGATCAGGCAACAGGTGGTAACCAAGATAGGGCACAAAAATTACTGCGGCAAACCATGAAATGACCAGTGCGATCGCTGACACCTGAAAGATTGAACGCGTATATTCCCCGGTTGATGAAACCGCAGTGGCAATTGGCAAAAAGCCGGCTATTGTGACCAATGTCCCGGTCAACATCGGCATGGCCGTTGACTTGAAAGCAAATGATGCGGCTTTAATCCTATCCCAGCCTTGCTCCATTTTTGAGGCCATCATTTCCACTGCGATAATCGCGTCATCTACCAGCAAGCCCAGGGCAAGAATCAGCGCCCCCAATGAAATTTTATGCAGGCCAATATCCAGCAGATGCATCAATAGAAATGTACTGGCCAGCACCACAGGAATCGTAATTGCCACGACAATGCCACTACGCCAGCCTAGCGAAAGCAGACTCACCCCCAACACGATGATGAGTGCTTCAGCCAGCGACTTTACAAAATCGTTGACTGAGTGCGCCACGATCTCTGGCTGCGAGGTGACGGTATTCAATTCCAGACCCACCAGCAATTGTTGCTTGATTTCAGCTATTTTTTTATCCAGCGCGCGCCCCAGTGCAATGACGTCGCCGCCCTCTTTCATGCTTACCCCAAGCAACAGCGCCTCTTTACCCTGAAAGCGAATACGACTTTTTGGTGGATCTTCAAAACCGCGATAGACCCGTGCTACATCACCCAGGCGAAAATCCTGATTATTCGCACGCAAGCGTATATTGCGCAGATCTTCCAGCTTGTCATAACGGCCCGACACCGCTACGCGGATATGTTCTGCCTTTGAATCATAGCTACCGCTTTTCACCACGGCATTCTGCATCTGCAGAATATTCATCAGCGTTGTGGTGTTGATGCCAATAGTAGCCAGTTTGGCATTGGATATTTCAATAAAGATACGCTGTTTTTGTTCACCAAAGAACTCAACCTTGGCAACGTCCTTCACTTTCAACAGCACTGAGCGTATTTGCTCTGCCTGTTTTTTTAACGCCGCATCATCAAAACCGTCACCAGTCAGTGCGTACATGCTGCCGTATACGTCACTGAACTCATCGTTGAATGTCAGGCTCTCGATGCCCTGCGGTAAAGTATGACGAATATCGCCGATCTTTTTACGTACCTGATACCAGACTTCTGGAATGTCCTCTGAAAAGGTGTCATCTTTGGCAACGATAAAGATCATGGACTCGCCTGGCCGCGAGTAGCTGCTGGAAAAATCCAGATGCTGAACTTCCTGGATCTTCTTTTCCAGTTTATCTGTGACCTGCTGCTCAACTTCCTGTGCGCTGGCACCCGGCCAAGTAGCATGCACCAGCATCACCTTAAACGTGAAAGGCGGATCTTCAGACTGGCCTAATCGAGTGTAGGAAATCAAACCAGCAACAGTGAGCACTAACATCAGGTACAAAACCAGCACCTGATGCCTGAGCGACCAGTCTGACAGGTTGAACCGGTTCTCGCCCAAATGATTGCCCCCTAATTCAGTCATGGAACTACCTCAAACACGGGTTTCACTGGTTGCCCATGGGTAAGCGTGTGCGTACCCGCGATCGCAATTTGCTCCCCCATCTGCAAACCACTGCGAATAAACACGCCATCTTCGGTAAAATCACCGGCTACTACTTCGCGCTGCTGCGCCTTGTTGTTACGGTCTATCACCCAGACAATTTTTTTACCGTTAATCTGCGTCAGTGCTGCTGAAGGAATCAATAAGCCGGATGTTTGCTGTTGCATCTGCTGATCAAACCGGACACCCGCGGTCATACCCAGCTTGACCGACTCATCAGCATCCTTGATACTCACTCTTACGTTGAATGCCCGTGTTGCAGAATCTGCCGCCGGTGAAATCTCGCGCACGATGCCTGCGTATATCTTCTGCGGGGCTGCCCACATCTTGATCGACACCGAAGCATTGATTTTCACCTCGTTCATGCGCGATTCCGCCACGGCAACCAGCACTTCGGTTTCCTTCAAATTAGCGACTTGAGCAATCGCCTCCCCCGCCTGAACAACTTGTCCGGGTTCAGCACGTATCATCGTCACCACGCCATCCTGGTCTGCGACCAGATTTGCATATTGTGCCTGATTTCCGGAGACGTTCGCTCTGGCCTTTACCTGCGCCAGTCTCGCACTGGATGTCCTGAATTCAGCTTCACGCATATCCAACGCAGAAGCTGATATGAATTTTCTTTCAAATAGCTGCCGCTGCCGGTCCAGTTCCGCTGCAGCGAGGGCGTGGCTTGCTTCGGCAGCACGAACATCGGCAATTGCCGCCGCAACATTGAGGTTTGAATCTGTGGCATCCAGCCGGGCTAGCACCTGTCCCTTTTTGACCACTGCACCAACATCCACTTTACGCTCGATGACTTTTCCGCCGATTCTGAATCCCTGACTGGATTCATATCTTGGCCGCACCTCTCCCACCAACACCATCGCGCTTGATGCAGACGCGTCGCCAACAGTCATCACCAGCGCAGGGCGCGGGGGCTTGAAAGGTGGGGGCGCTTTTTCACATCCAGGAAGCAGAACCATCAATATCAACAAGCCTCTGATTTTCATTTAATTCCCTCCTGCTATTTTGCCGCGAGGCTCACGCAACAAACCATACAAGATTGCATTTTGCATCAGCTCAAGTCTGGATTGGATGCTACTCCATTGAATCCAGGCCTCACGTCCCATTGAAATCTCCAGTGAACAGACCCCGTGTATGCTTGCCCACAAGGTCTGCGCGATCAGTTCATCATTTGTGAGTTCCTGCCTGAACAAGCCGGCCTCAAATGACTCTTTGACCACCAGCTTCAATTGTGCATAAGCGTCCTGCTCTGTATTGCCCTGTTGAATAAGCGTGATATCAAGGTTGCAGGGAGTGCGCGGCGTCATAAACATCAATCGATAATGATTAGGGTTTTGCAATGCAAACGTAGCATAGCCATGCGCCAGCGCCCGGATACGCTCAACCAGATCGGGCAGCTTCATGATCTCGCGCATGCCATTGGCAAGTTTGAGAAAATCCTCATCACAGACTGCCTGCAACAAGGCCTCTTTATCTGCAAAGTAATGGTATAGAGTCGTTGGCGAGTACTGGATTTTTTTAGCAATCTCGCGCATGGATACTGCTTCAATGCCCCGCTCAACAAATAACGCACGTGCAGCATCCAATATACTTGAACGCAGCTTTTCACGGTCTTCAGCTGATTTAATTCTTGGCGGCATGAGTAACATTCCTCAACTTAACAGTGTTAATTTAACAGTGTTAAGTTGATAAGTAAAGCCAGGTGCGGGGATGAAGCAGAGGGATAGATTAAATTGCCTTTTGTACGCTCTGTTGCAATAGCGCCTCAAACTCTTCGATAGGCACTGGCTTGGCAAACAGGTAGCCCTGATAGGTATTGCAGCCGTTAGTCTGCAGCAGCTGGCGCTGCTGTTCGGTTTCGACACCTTCTGCAATCA
>Ga0172367_10004272_pt1 | contig 17918 bp, 14 predicted proteins | sample Lak10m_FD_114542 | JGI IMG/M metagenome (GOLD analysis project Ga0172367, IMG submission 114542) | Freshwater microbial communities from Kabuno Bay, South-Kivu, Congo - kab_022012_10m | ecosystem: Environmental > Aquatic > Freshwater > Lake | place: Democratic Republic of the Congo: South-Kivu...
AACCAGGACGTGAGGGCAATCACCAAGAGTTTCTCCCTCGGCGTCGATGTGCTCCAGGTGATCGCCCAGACCAAGAACCCGGGCGATTGCAACCGCTACGAAGTGCTTGATGCTGTCGATCGCCTCGACTTTGAGCTGCGCCAGAGCAAGGATGTGCAGTCGGTGCGCAGCCTCGCCGGCTTCGTCAAGGAGGCAACGGTGGGTTTCAGCGAAGGCGACGTCAAGTGGGCCGCCATTCCGGTCACCAAAGAGCAGCGCAACCAGGCCGCGGGTTTTTCCACACGTGGCGGCGGGGATCTGATCAACCGTGATTGCTCGGCGATGAACATGTCCATCTACCCGGTCGATCACCAGTCGGCCACCCTGGCGCGCATCGTAGCCATTGTCAGTGATTTCAAGCACCAGTTCGATAACGAGGGCCTGAGCTTCCTGCTCGCCTCGGGCAACGCCGGCGTCATGGCGGCGACCAATGAAGCCGTCGCAGCCGCCGATCACTGGGTGAATTACGCATTGTTCGGCGCGGTTGCCCTGCTTTGCCTGATTACCTTCCACTCGCTCGCCATCACCGCCTGCATCGTGATTCCGCTGGGCATCGTCACCGTGCTCTGCTACGCCTTGATGGCCCAATTGGGCATCGGCATGAAGGTCAACACCTTGCCCGTGGTTGCACTCGGCGTCGGCGTCGGTGTCGATTACGGCATCTACCTGTTCGAGGTCATCCGCCACGAGATGTACAACCGCGGCCACACGCTGCAGCAGGCCTTTCTCTCGGCGCTGCAGCAGCGCGGCACGGCCTCGCTGTTCACCGCCGTGACCATGAGCGTCGGCGTTGGCACCTGGGTGTTTTCGTCGCTGAAGATGCAGGCCGACATGGGCGTTCTGCTGGTCTTCATGTTCCTGGTCAACGCCTTCGGCGCGCTGTTGCTGCTGCCGGCGCTCGCCAGCTTCCTGATGCGCAAGCGTTAAGAAGACGGTTTGTCGGTTCAGTCCGGATGCAGCGAGCGACATTCAAATAACAGGATAACGGAGGAAGGCGTTATGAAAAAACTGGAAGAGCGCTTTCCCGGAAAGCGCATTCTGATTACCGGTGCGACGACGGGTTTGGGTGAGGCGCTGGCCTATGTGCTGGCAGCGCGTGGCTGGCGAATCGCGATTTCAGCACGCGAACAGGACGAGGTCGAGCGCACTGTCGCCGCTGTCAATCAGCTTGGTGGAAAAGGTCTGGGCTTGATCTTGGATGTCGTCAACATGCTGCATTGGGCCGCTGCCCGAGACACCCTGAACCGTGAATGGGGCGGCATCGACATTCTGGTCAATAACGCCGGAATCGCCGACGCCAACCCGATGATTAGGATGACCGAGGCCGACTGGGACAGGATGCTGGCCATCAATCTGCGCGGCGTGATCGATGGCTGTCGCACCTTCGTGCCCGATCTCATCAGACAGAATGCTGGCTACATCCTCAACGTTGCATCGGCGGCCGGCTTGCTGGCGCTGCCGGAAATGTCCAACTACAACGTCAGCAAGGCCGGCGTCATCGCTCTGTCGGAAACACTGCGTGCCGAGTTGTGTGGCGCCAACATCGGGGTGACCGTGCTTTGCCCCAGCGGATTCCGCTCCAGCCTGATAGACAACGCGGCCAAGGAGGGGCGGGATGTGAGCCAGGCCGGCCCGGTTGCCCGCCTAGTCAAGAAGGACGTCGAGCAGGGACCGTACACCTCCCAATCCGTCGCCGTCCATGCCCTGAAAGACATGGAAAAAGGCCGGCTGTATTCGCTGCCTATGCCGCTTTACCGTCTCGCCTGGTTCCTCAAGCGGCTTGCGCCCAATACCTTCTACAGCACCATTGGCTGGGCATACCGCAACAAGCTCGGCCCCTTTGCGAACTGATCCACTGTCGAAGGCTCCAGAAATGAAGGAACATCCGATGCGCTCACTCATGCAGGGTATCCGCCGCATTGCTGGCGGCCAGGCCTTTTTTCGTCTTTTCGCGCTGATGCTGTTTGCGACCGCCGCGGCCGCCGAGGCGCCCGTCAGCGATGCGGAGGCGGCGCGCATCCAGACGATTGCCGAGGAAGCCTATATCTACGGCCTGCCGATCGTGATGAACTATTCAGTGATGTACGCCTGGGCAATCGAGCGTAACTCGCCGCAGTTCAAGGCGCCGTTCAATCAACTGCACAGCGAGGCGCGCGTATTTACCCCGAAGGACACGGCGGTCGTCACGCCCAACAGTGACACACCGTATTCCCTGGCCTGGCTCGATCTGCGCGCCGAACCCATGGTCATTTCGGTGCCGGCGATGCCAGCGGGCCGCTACTACTCGGTGATGCTGTGCGACGGCAACACCTTCAACTACGGCCTGTTCGGCAGCCTGAGCACGGGCATTGCCGCGGGCGACTACCTTGCCGTCGGCCCCGACTGGAAAGGCGAAGTTCCCATCGGCATCAAGCAGGTCTTCCGTTCGACCACGCAGTTCTCTCTGGCGATTTTCCGCACTCAGCTCCACGGCCCGCAGGACATCGAGAACGTCAGGCAGATCCAGGCGGGCTACCGCGTCCGCACGTTCTCGTCCTATACCGGCAGCGCCGTCCCGCCGCCGCCGACTTCTGTCGACTTCCCCAAGATCGACAAAGAACTGGTCAAAGCCAACTTCTTTGCCTACCTCGACTTCGCCCTGCAATTCGCGCCGGCCGGAGAGGAAGAAAAATCAATCCGCGCCAGGCTGGCCAGCATCGGTATCGGCGCCGGCAATTTTGACCAGTTCAAGGCCATCGCCGCCAACTATCGGCCGCAACTGGCCCTGGGCATGAAGGCCGGCGACGAGAAAGTCAATCAGGCGGTCGCCACGGGAGGCGAACGGAGCAATGGTTGGCAGTTCAGGACCCACGCCTTCGGCAACCGCGCGCACTACGCCGGCAACTGGCTGCTCCGCGCCGCCCTGGCCAAGGCCGGTATCTACGGGCTCGATGCCAGCGAGGCGTTTTACCCGATGACGCGCACCCTGGCCGATGGCGAGGCGCTCGACGGCAGCAAGCATCGCTATACGTTGAGCTTCACGGCGGGCCAACTTCCACCAGTCAAGGCCTTCTGGTCGCTGACCATGTACCACAGCCAGTCGCAGTTGCTGGTCGACAATCCGCTCAACCGTTACCTGCTCAATTCCGCGATGTTGCCCGGTATGAAGAAGAACGCAGACGGCTCGCTGACTCTGTATCTGCAGAAGGACTCACCGGGCGCCGACAAGGAAGCAAACTGGCTGCCGGCCCCCGATGGTCCGATCTACCTGGTGCTGCGGCTGTATGGCCCGCAGGACAGGGCCCTGAAAAGCCAGTGGCCGATACCAGCTTTGGTTCGTGCCGACTGAATGTTTGACTAACTACGAGAGAACAAACAAATGCGCATACTCCTGCTCGCCGCGCTCATGGCCTCCGTTACCGCAACAACCTCCGCTCAGGCGGAAATCACGATCAAACCCGGCCCAATCCCGGGCGTTACTTCCCAGCGTGACAACGTGCGCGGCACGCCTTGGTGTGAAGTGATTCCGGTCATGGGCACCACTCCCGACTCTCTGGGCCACATCTACAACTCCAGCCCGGTGGACGACTGCACCGAAGAGCGCGCGGACAAACTCGACAAGGCTAAGCTCGCGGCCGAAATGAAGGTGCCGATTGTGCTCCTGAACGTGGGCCGCTACTGGACGTTTGACAAGGTGACATTATTCACTGCAGGCGAGACGCTGGATTTTCATGGCGTCAAGGCGCAGTGGGCTGCCACCATGACGCTGCAAGACATGAAGAACCTGCTGGGATCCAAGTCCTACACTTCAGCGCTGATCACGCGCGATACCGAGTGGCTCTATCAAAAGGGCAAACCTGTCTATCTGCTACGCGCCCCCGAGGGCATCACCTGGATCATGCAGGTGTACAGCAAGAAAATCGACAAGACCCTGACGCTGGAAACCCTGGATCAACTGGGAAGCAAACTGCAACTGCCGGCCGGTTGGACGTTTGAAACGAAGGTGCTGGACAAGGACCTCGCGCTGCAGCCGCGCTGGGCCAGCGGCCAGGCCCACATCATGTGGGACAACCTGGGCAATGCCTACCAGGGTTGCGGCTTCGACAAGGCCTGCGCCTACATCCCATGACCGGGGAAGAAAGTACTCCGCCATGACCGGCGACAAAATGACCCTGTGGGGTACGCCCCACTCCTTCTATACCGGCAAGGTGCGCTCCTACCTGATCAAGAAGGGGCTGCCTTTCCGCGAACAGACACTGGCCGACCCGCACTTTCACGGGACCGTGGTACCAACCATTCGCCACATGGTGGTGCCGGTACTGGGATTGCCTGACGGAACGTTGTTGCAGGACAGCGCCGAGATCATCGAGACGCTCGAGGCGCGTCATCCGGAGAATCTGATGATCCCCGCAACACCCGTGCAACGCTGCGTCGCGCACCTGCTCGACGCTTTCGGTACCGAGGGCCTGCTGGCCCCGGGCATGCACTACCGCTGGAGCTACCGGGCCGAACAGGAAGACTTCGTTAAGGCGGAATTCGGGCGGGCGGTGTACCGCGGTGCAAGCCGGGAAGAACGCAACGCCGCCGGCGCGGCGCTGATGGATTATTTCAACGACTTCCTGCCCGCCCTGGGCGTGACGGCGGAAACCATCCCGGCGATCGAGGCGTCCTACGAGGCGCTGCTCGAGGCACTCGATGCTCACTTCCAGTGCCATCCCTATCTGCTCGGCGGCCGTCCCTCCACCGCCGACTTCGGCTTCATGGCACCGATGTTCGCCCACCTGGGGCGCGACCCGGTGCCGGCGCGCTTGATGAAAATGAAAGCGCCGAACGTCTTCCGCTGGACCGAGCGCATGAACCTGGCCAACATCGCCGATGGCGAGTTTGCGGACTGCACGGAGTCGTGGCCGGCGGACGACGCCATCCCCGCGACACTGGAACCGGTGCTGGCGCTGATCTTCGCCGACTGGGGGCCGCAATGGCTGGCCGATGCGGACTTGTACAAGCAGTGGTTAGCCAGCCAGCCCACCCTGCCCGCCGGCACGCCGGTCGAGGTGCGCAATGAGCGCAAGGTGCACCAGACGCTGGGCATGGTCACGGCGCCGATGCATGGCGTGGCCATGACCCGCGCCAGCGCCCCCAACGGCCTGTTCCTGCTCGACAAGGCGCTGCATGCGCAGGCAGCCCTGCGCGGTCAGGATGCGGAACGCTGGCAGGCACTGCTGGCGCGAACCGGCGGCCAAGCCGTCATGGCCATAGCCTTGGCCCGCGGCATGAAGCGGGAAGATTACGCGCTGGTACTGATATGAATGAAGTCAAACATGAAAGGAATGATGCAATGACGAAAATGAAATCAATCGTGATGGCGGTCGCGGCGGTGATGGTGACCTCCACGTCGTTGGGAGCCCTTGCGCAGGCGACACCCCCGGCGGAACCCAGGCTACTCTCGGACAGCGTCGGCGCCAAGTACAAGCGCTTCGACAACATGCATCAGGTGCGCTACATCGAGCTGATACTCGCCGGCCGTGAGGCAAGGTCTGGCAATGTAGTCGCTGCCGTCTACAACACCATGCTGACAGACAAGGGCATTCCCGCCTCGCGCGACTCGGCCCCGCAGGCGCTGGTCGAGAAGCTTGATCTGGCGCAGGTCAAACAAGAACACAGCCTGCTCGGCGCTAATTTGAACGGCCCCAAACTCTGGCAGCCCGACTGGCTTGAAGTCGATCAAGGCGCGGAACGCAGCTTTGCCGGCATGCCCATGGCCTGGGTGGCGCAACTGAATGTTCCCGCCAAAGGGGGCATCGGCATGGACCAGCCCTACAAGCCCATGACCATCGCACGCAAGAGCGGGGTGGGCTGGAACAAGGGCACCACGGTGATGCTGCTGGATGATGCCGAGGGCAATACCTGGGTCATGAAGGGATTCCAGGTGGGGATTAAGCCGACTTACACCTACGAGGAATTCAAGGCCGCCGGGCAAAGCCGGTTCAAGCAACTTCCCCCCGGCTGGAAGTTCCGCGTCAAGACGCTGGACAAGGACTTGATCGAAATTCCCGAAGGCGGCGTCGCCACGATCATGCCGGACGAGTTTTTCAACGTCTATGACAAAACCGGCCCGGGCATGACCAACTACAAGCCGTAGCAAATCGACCGACAATGTTTCCGGTGGACCGAAACTCTGCCCTGCCAGGGCGGTGCGACGATGCTTAATTCACTGGGCGAGCAAGCCACCGCCGCTATGATCGGTCACCCGCTTTCAGCAGGCCGCGATTCCTCACCAGCGGCAGCCAGTGCAGCAATCCGAAGAGCAAAGTGAGAGAAATGTTGTCGATGCTCGGCCCCGGGTACAACTTCGTTCTGATGAGGGCAAGCGGTACTTCCAATACATGCAGCCCCAGCAGGATCAGCGCGATAGTTTGCAGCACTGAGATGGCTGCCAACGGGATTGCGAAGAAACTTCCGGCTATCGCCAACAGATAGATAAAAAGACAAACTGTTTTTAAGAGCGTATTCATGATGTTCTTTCAAAGATCGATATGTCGGACCGGGCCGCTGCCATCCCAGCGCTCAGCTTCGCTCTGGATCATTTGGAACAGGTCGCGGTTGCCCGGATTGAGGGCAACCAGATTGAGCATGGTTCCGGAATGACCGTGCGATGCAAAGCAAGTGGATTTCCCGACAGGATCGCCGACAACGGCGGATTGTTCAACCTGCAGTCCGGCTTCAGCGGCCCGTTGTAAATCGAGATCGTAGTACTCAGTAAAAAAGCCGATGTGATGCAAACCCTCAAAGCCGGCTGTCAAAAAATCCAGATAACTGGAAGATGTCAGATCGCGCGGCTGAATCAATTCGATCTGCAAGCTGCCCGAGCAGGCTAATGCGATGCTTGCTTGGGGCAGATGTCGTTTGCCCCGATAGCAGAGGTCGATGATGGGCATGCGCTCGACATAATAGAAGGGACCGATATGCAAAGTCGATGTCCAGTTGTGCATGGCGGATTCAATGTCGTGCACGACATAGCCCATTTGACGAACAGGTCCGAATAACTGACTCAAGGACGGCCTCCAGTACGATGGTTGTGGCGATTCCAGCCCCAACCTGGCGAGATAATGCAGTCATTGTTTATCGGGCATGGGGCAACGTCCCCACCCATAGCAGGGGGGCACAGAGCACCCACGCAGCCACCGCTTTGAACGGAGCTTGGTCGGTACTGTATGATGTCCCTTGCTGCCCAGTAAAACATGATGCAACCGAGACATGTGTGCACAAAACAGGGGGAAGGAGAAGATGAATCACGCGGCGACAGATCCGCAACTCACGCTTAAAGCTACACCCCCGCGGGTTCCGAAGTCCCTGCTGACACGGTCCCGGCTGAGTAGTAATGCGCCGGAGTTGGCCGATAAATCCGTTATCGTGATCCAGGCGCCGGCAGGATTTGGCAAGACTTCCCTAATGTCGCAATGGCGTCGGGAGGCACTGCGGAATGGCGCCGTGGCGGCATGGCTGACCCTTGATGAGCGAGATGATGGCACCCGTTTTGCCCATGGGCTTGCAGTTGCTATGCGGATGGCCAGTGGCAAAACCAGTTTCGGACAGACTTATGCGCACACGATCGGATACGGAGAAGACGGACTGGAAACGCTAACCAACTGGCTGGCGGAAGTCGCCCACATGGCCGTCGAAGTTGAGCTTATCCTGGACGATGTACAGGCGCTCCCGAAATCGACGCTCGACACTTCACTGGTGTATCTGTTCAACAATGCGCCAGCCAACCTCAAAGTCTTTCTCGGGACGCGCAAGCAAATCGAGATGCAGATGGCGGACATATTGGCCCACGGACAGTTCGCCTCTCTGGACGCGGATGTGCTCAGATTCACGCTGGAGGAAACCATCTCCGTCATGACAGCTCGTTTCGGCTCTCGCGCAGATTCGGACATCTGCGTTCGTATGCACGACATGACCGAGGGCTGGCCGCTCGGACTGCAACTGGCCATCGCAACAATCGAGAAAAGCTTGAGCCTGAGCGATGCGATCACCGGGTTCTCGGTTCGCAGCGGGAACATTCAGCGTTATTTCGTCGAGTGCCTGGTGAACCGTTTGCCGTCATCGCTGGCAAAATTCCTCATTCGGGTTTCCTGCGTCGATGTCTTGCATCCGGATTTGTGTCAGGCGATCACTGGTCGCATCGATTCCGCGGACATGCTGCAACGTTTGCAAGATTTGACGCCAATCTTTCTGGGCGGAGTCGATAGCGACTGGTTGCGAATTCATTCCCTGGCTCGTGATTTCCTCAAGGATCGTTTCGAGGCACTACCGGGCGATGAGCGACGCGATGCGCACGAACGTGCGGCACGCTGGCTGGCCGAGCGGCAGATGTTCGAGGCAGCGGCACGACAGGCACTGCAGGCGGGGCATGACCAACTGGCCTACGAATTTGTGACCCATTGCCTCTATGATCTAGTCATTGCAGGGCAGGTAGCCAGAGTCACCGAATGGATTGAACGCCTGCCCACAGCCGAAATTGAGAAGAACAACCATCTGCGGCTGGCCGTCGCCTGGATCTTGGCCATGAGCGAGCGGCACGTCGAGGCAGCGCAGTTGGTCAAATCCATAGTAGATGATCCGGCGAGCGATTCGGCAGAGCGTTGCGAAAGCGCGAGAATTTGCGCAACCGCGGCAGTCTTCGCCGATGACTTCGAAAGCCTAGAGCGAATTATCTCGCCATGGATCAGTTCGCCCTCTACCCAACCCATCATGCTGCGTGCCGTTGGCACTAACCAGTCGGCAGCGCTGGCTCTCTACCGAGGAGAACCTGAGAAGGCGCGCTATTACTACCAACAGCTGTCGCCAGACAGCGTTTTGAAAGTCGGTGAATATACCCGCGCCTGGATGAATTGGGTACTTGGCATTACTTATCTCTGGCAGGGACAAGTGCTCATGGCCGAGAATATCCTGCGTCCGGCGTTGGCGCGTGCCGAGGAGACAGGCGGGCGGCGCAGTCCGATTGCGGTCATGCTAGCTTCGCCTCTGGCGGTGGTTCTCTGGGAGCGCGATTTGACCGGTGAAATGGCAGCGTTGCTCTCCAATCGGCTGGATGTGCTTGAGCGACGGGCCGCGCCGGAAGCCATCATCATGGGTTATGTGTGTGCCGCGCGCAATGCAGCCAAAGGCGGTCTGGAGCGACGCGCTTTCGATCTGCTGGAGAATCTCTATGTACTGGGTGAGGCACGCAGCCTGCCGCGCCTGTGTGTCGCGAGCCTGGTCGAGCAGGTACGTATGCAGGCCTTGCGCTCTCGCGGGGATGCCTGTTCGGCACTGCTTGGTCGCTTGGATCGATTCGTGACGCCGCAGGCATACAAACGCTGGGGAATACTCGGGCCGCTGGTGAAATTGCAGGTGGCGCTCGCCCGCGCTTATTCGTCTTCGGTCGCGCAGGACTGGCAGCGCGTACTCGCCGATCTCAAGGTGGGGAAGCCGATCGCTGAAAAGTTGCGCCGTGATCGCGACAGCATCCAAATCAGCCTGCTGCAGGCGTTGGCAATGAAGCATTGCGGTGAGGATAGTCGCGTGCTGTTCGGCGAGGCGATCGGCGTGGCCGAGAGTCTTGGGTTGGAGCGGATCATCGTCGATACCCATCCGGACCTGGTCGATTGGGCTCGGCGCGTCCGCAGAGACGGTAGTACTGAGGCGGTTGGTATCCCGCAGCTGCAAGCGCCCCGGACTGCTCCGGGAAAATCTGGCAAACAGCCAGCGTTTCGTGCCAGTGCTTCCCCGAGCGGCCTGCTTACTCCCAAGGAGGCGGAAGTACTGCAACTGCTTGCCGGCAATCTATCGAACAAGCAGATTGCACTGGCGCTGGATGTCGGCGACGAAACGGTCAAGTGGCATCTGAAGAATCTTTTCAGCAAGTTCGACGCGGCCAACCGCAAGCATCTACTCGACCGGGCGCGTCTGCTCGGCGTCCTAGACACAGTTTCCTGATAGCGTCACTCAGTTGCTCCCCCCCAACAAGGGGAGGGAATTCCTGTCGGCTGCTCACTAGACTCAATTCCAACGGCTTTCCTTCGCCATTAAGGTGATATTCCAATAAGCTGACAGGAGTGAGTCATGAAACTGAAGAAGGAACTCGGTCTTCCTAGCGTGGCGATGACCGGTTTTGAGACGCCGCTGAGCGAAGAAGAGCAGGCGATCCAGCAAAGCGTGCATCAATTTGCCAAGAATGTGCTGCGCCCCCTCGGCCGCGAGTTGGACAAGATGACGGCGGAGCAGGTAATCGCCCCCGGATCGCCTTACTACTCGGTGTTCGCTGAAGCCACCAAGATGGGTCTCGATTCCGATCTACTCAAACAAATGCCACCCGACATGGCGGTCCGCGTCGAATCCTTGATAGGCGAGGAAATGGGCTGGGGTGATTCCGGGTTGGCTGTTTCTCTTGCCGTCGCCGGCTTTCCCGCGGAAATGGCCAAGGCAGTGAATAACCAGGAACTCGTGGATCTGTGTGCAGGCAAGATCGGTTGCTGGATGATTACCCATCCAGACAAGGGTAGCGATGTCACGGTATATGACATCAAGAAAGACTGGACGCCTGGCGCCATTGGCAATAAGGGCAGCTTGCTAGCCAAGGTTGTGAAAGATGAGATTGTCATCAATGGGCAGTGTTCTGCCTGGGTTTCCAATGGCGCCGTAGCTCAGATCGCTCTGGCCTACATGAGCGCAGACTATGGACAGGGCTTTTTCGATACCGATGGGCGTCCCCATGGCGTTGCTGCCATCGTTCCACTCGACCTGCCTGGCGTCTCCAGGGGCAAGCCCCTCGACAAGATTGGTCAACGCCCTTTGCCTCAAGGCGAAGTCTATTTCGACAATGTCAGGATACCCAAGCGTTTTGCTGTCGCCATGCAGGACGAGTACTACGGCAACCATACCTCGGCCTGGTCCTTTGCCGGCACGGTCATGGGACAGACCTTTACCGGTGTGGCCCGCTCTGCGTTCGAGCTGGCTCTGGCCTATGCTCACGAACGCAAACAGGGTGGTCAGTTTTTGATCGATCATCAGCTTACGCGTTACCGCATCGGCGACATGTTCCGTCGCGTCGAACTGTGCCGCGCCGTTGCGCGTCGCTCGCTCGCCTACGCTCGGCAGGCGCCGCAGGGACACGCCTACGCGACGGCATCCAGCAAGGTAACGATCACTCAGGAAGCAATGAAGGTTGTGGACGAAGCTTTTCAGCTCTTCGGCGGCAACGGTACCTCGCGTGAATACCCCATTGAAAAAATCTTACGCGATGCGCGCGCTGCGTTGATCGAGGATGGCGAGAACCACCTTTTGACCATGCGTTTCGGATTCCTCGCGCAACAACTCTATTCCGAGGGCTGGGCACAGAACTAATCACGTTTCAACCAAAATCAATCAAGGAAAAATAAAATGGCTAAGCATCCTGTAGTAGTTTATGGCGCCAGTGGTTACACCGGCATGTTGATCATGGACTGGCTGATCGACCAGAATATTCCCTTTACCGCTGTCGCCCGCAACGCCAAGCGCGCGCAAGAAATGATGGCGCAGCGGGTTGTGCGTCTCGAATCGGCTACCTACGAGATTGTCGAAGCCGATCACAACGTCGAAGCCCTGACCAAGGCATTCAAAGGCGCCAAGGTGGTGTGTAACACCGTTGGCCCCTTTGTTAATTTTGGCCTGGTCGGCGTCGAGGCGGCGCTCAAGGCTGGCTGCCACCACATCGACACTACCGGCGAACAAGGCTACATGCGCGACGTGCGGGAACAGTTCGGCGAACTGTACGCCCAAGCCGGCCTGCTGGTTTCGCCCTCGCTCGCATACATGTACAGCTTCGCCGAAATCGCAGCGGAACTCGCGCTGGAGACGCAGGGCATTGATGCCCTGGAAACAGCCACCCTTTGCCGTGGCCCGCGCGGCGTTGCCGGAGTGAGTATCGGTTCTGCGGCCTCGATCTTTCAACTGTTCCGCTCGGAGCAATGCTATCTATGGGAAAATCAGCTCGTGCCACACCAGGTGACCGCCTCGAGCAATGTCGTTGACCCCAATTTCATTCAGCCCGTTTTTTGTATTCCCTGGGGCGGCACCTCCCTGCCGGTATATTTTGAGCACGATGCTCGTGTTCGCAGCTGTTTATCCTCGGTCGGCTTTTATGACAATCAGGTCATGCAGATGGTGCATAGCCTTGGCCAGAAGTGGGAGGCCGAATACAAGAACCTGCCCAAAGAGCAGCAGGACGCCGTGGTCAGGAGCCTGGTCGATTCCACGACCCCGACTATGCCGCCGCGCGAACGCACTACATTGCAACGCACGGTCGATGTCGCCATCGGTCGCGGCCAACTTGCCGCAGTGCGTGCCACCGTGCATGGCACAACGCCCTACATCTCTACAGGCGCAGTGCAGACTGCGGCTGTGATCAAGCTGCTCGACGGCGAAACCGCCAGGGTCGGCTTCGCCTCGGGTTCCAAGGCCTTCGGCCACCGTTATCTGCTCGGCTTCCTCGAACAGCGCGGTCTGGCTCGCGCCAGCATCACTCAGCTCTAGGCACCGGGCAGGAGAACAGTATGGCCATCATCGATTTCTTCGACCGCGGCTGGCGCCTCAACCCCAAGGGCGCCGCCTACATCCAGGACGACCGTCACTACAGCTTCAATGAAGTGGGCGATCTGTCCTGCCGCATCGCCAACGCCCTGCTGGCTGCAGGCTTTCCCAAGGAAACCAAGGGAGCGATCTGGGCGCTCAACGATGCGACTGCTTGGACCTGCACGCTCGGCTTGTGGCGCGCCAACATGTGCTGGCTGCCGGTCGGGGCACGCAACTCCGCCGAGGAAAATCATTACGTGCTCGACGCCTTCGACTGCGAGGTGCTGTTCTTCCAGAAATACTTTGCGCCAGCGATTGCCGATCTTAAGCCGAGGCTGCCCAAGATCAAGCAGTGGATCTGCGTCGATGGTGACGCCGCGTATGTTCCCTGGGCGATGCCACTGATGGACTGGGTCAAGGATCAACCCTCGACGCGACCCAACGTCACCGTCGACATGGACGACGTGGTGATGCTGTCGTCCACCGGCGGCACCACGGGCATGCCCAAGGGCGTGATGAACACCCATCGCAGCATGCAGACCTTCTGTGCCCACTTCATGATTGCTTGCCCCTATGGTGCAGAAGATAAACCAGTTAACCTAGCAGCGGCACCGATGACGCATACCGCCGGCCTGCTCTCCTTGCCCGTGACGTCGCGCGGCGGTACGGTGGTGGTGGTCACCAAGCCGGATCCGGCCATCCTGCTGGCGGCGATTCCGAAATACCGGGTCACCGAGTTCTTCCTGCCGCCGACTGTGATCTACCGGCTGCTGGATATTCCCGATCTGGGCAAGAAGGTCGACTTCTCCTCGTTGAAATATTTCCTGTATGGCGCGGCGCCGATGTCGGTGGAAAAACTCAAGCAGGCGCTCGAGGTGATCGGGCCGTGCATGATGGGCGGCTACGGCCAGACCGAGGCCCCGGCGGCGATTGCCTACCTGATGCCGAGCGCCCATTTCGTCGATGGCAAGATCGCTTCCGACGACCGCTTGTCCTCGGTCGGCCCACCCAATCCGCTGATCAGCGTCGAAATCATGAATGAGGCCAACCAAATCGTCTCACAGGGCGAGACCGGGGAAATCTGCGTACGCGGCGACCTGGTCATGAAGGGTTACTACAAGGCGCCGGAGAAAACCGCCGAGACCATCATCAATGGCTGGCTCCATACCGGTGACGTCGGCCATATCGATACCGAGGGTTATCTGCATATCACCGACCGCAAGAAGGACATGATCATCTCGGGCGGCTTCAACGTCTATCCAAGCGAGGTTGAGCAGGTAATCTGGAGCCATCCGGCGGTCCAGGACTGCGCAGTGATCGGCGTGCCCGACGAGAAGTGGGGCGAAGCGGTCAAGGCGGTGGTCGAACTGAATCCGGGGCAAAGTGCCTCGGCCGACGAGTTGATCGCGCTGTGCAAGGAAAAGCTGGGCTCGGTTAAGGCACCGAAATCGGTAGACTTTGTCGCCACCCTGCCGCGCAGCCCAGTCGGCAAGGTGTTGAAGAAGGACTTGCGTCAGCAGTATTGGCAGGGGATCGAGCGCAAGATCTAACGACCACTCAAGAATTTCATGAACTTTACTTGCTGAGAATATGGATAGCCACGGCGGCTTCCTCGATGCCCTGTAAGCCGCCGCCATTTTCCTGAATGGCGTGACGCACGCCTGGCACCTGCCTTGCTCCGGCTTCTCCGCGCAACTGGGTGGTCAATTCGTATAACTGACCCAGTCCCGTCGCGCCCAGCGGATGTCCCTTCGATTCAAGACCTCCCGAGGGGTTGACCGGAATACGTCCGCCGAGCGTGAACTCGCCGCGCTCGGCTGCCGGGCCGCCTTGCCCGAGAGGAACGAAGCCAAGATTTTCGACCTGGATGATTTCACCCATTGCCGAGGCGTCATGCACTTCGGCCACGCTCATGTCTTCCGGTCCCACTCCCGCCTGCTCGTAGGCCTGCTGGGCGGCCAGCCGCGATGTATGCAATTCGGGCTGGTCCATGCGGCGGTGGCTGAAGCTGCGCATCACGCTGGCGGCCACCCGGATGCTGCGCTTGCGTTCTGCGCCGATGCGCTTGAGGCCTTCTTCGGTGCACAAAATGGCGGCAGCCGCACCGTCTGACAGTGGCGCGCACATCGGCAGGGTCAGCGGGTAGGTGATGGGCGGGGCGGCCAGGATTTCCTCGATCGTGAAAGGCTTGCGAAACTGGGAGTAGGGGTTGTGAACAGAGTGCTGGTGGTTTTTGGCCGACACAGCGGCAAGCTGGCGCTGCGTAGTGCCAAAGGTCTTCATGTGGAAACGGCAGAATCCGGCGTAGATGGCCATGAATTTGCTATAAGGCTTGTCCGACTCTGAGCCAGGGGGAGCCTCGACGCCCTCACCCATTTTGACCAGGGTCTGATAGTTTTCTTCGGCGCGCGAAATGTCCCAGCCGCCCTCGAACAGCGCAAATGCTCTGGTCTTGTCAGGAATGTTCATTTTCTCGGCGCCCAATGCCAGCGCGACGTCGGTATTGCCCGCCCGCAGACTCTGGATCGCCAGGTGAAAGGCAGTGCTGCCCGAGGCGCAGGCATTTTCGACGTTGTAGATGGGAATCGTATCGATGCCGATCTTGCTGAACACGACCTGGCCGGGAATGGAAATCTGGCCTTGCAGAAAACCTTGCGTCATGCCCGAGTAGAAAGCGACGCCGATATCGGCAGTCTTGCAATTGGCATCCTTGATGGCGCCGTCGAGCGCCTCCTGTGCCAGGTCGTGCACGGGGCGATCAAGGTGGCGACCAAAGACGGTCATGGCGATGCCGGCGATATAGATAGGTGTCATTTTTTCCTGGTATTCCAGTGATGAACTATGAGTATCTTAAAACACCGCATTCCCCAGTTCCCCCCCCGCGACAGGGAGGGAAGCCAGGCACGTGGTTTTCACTGGCTATCGTTGCCCCCCCGGCGTTGGGGGTCAGTGCAACTCTGATTTTCATTAATCTTCAGGCACAGTTTCCAGGTCAAGTAAAAAAGGAGATGCGACATGAACAACGACTCACAATTCAACAAAGGGGAATGGAAAATGGCATGTCTGCGTGTCGGCTTTGTCGCCTTGGCTTGCGCGATGTGGATCAGCGCATTCATGCTGGTATGCGGTAACAATGGAAACATTGCACATACCAAGAGGCTTGGCGAAGTCGCAATTGTCGACTTACAGGTTCCTGCCAGTTTGTTCCACTGATGGGGTGTAAAGGTTGCAAGCACAGCACGGGTACGACCGGCATTTTCGAAGTACCAAGAACATTTAGGACCAAGATACGATGACTCAGTACACAGCTCCGCTCCGGGATATGCAGTTTGCTCTGGAAGTCGCCGGATACTCAACCATATCCTCCCTGCCAGGATTCGAGGAAGCCCAACCGGATCTCGTTGCGGCAATTCTGGAAGAAGCCGGAAAGTTTGCCGGCAATGCGCTCGCGCCGCTGCGCCGTGTCGGCGATGTCGACGGCTGCAAGTGGACTGAAGCGGGCGTGACGACCGCGCCGGGCTGGCGTAACGCCTGGGACGAATTTTGCGAGGCCGGCTGGCCAGCTTTGGCGAGTCCGTTGGAGTTTGGCGGACAAGGCCTGCCCAAATCAGTATCGACGCCGGTTTGCGAGATGTGGCAAACCGCCAACATGGCTTTTTCCTTGATGCCCATGCTCGGCTACGGCGCTGCCGAGGCGCTGCAGCACGCCGCCTCCGACGAACTGAAGAAGCGCTATCTGCCGAAGATGATCTCCGGCGCCTGGGGTGGCACAATGAATCTCACCGAGCCCAACGCCGGTTCCGACCTGGCAGCGGTGCGTACCCGCGCCGATCCTCAGGCCGACGGCAGCTACCGCATCTTCGGCCAGAAGATTTTCATCACCTATGGCGAGCACGATCTGACAGAGAACATCATCCACCTGGTGCTGGCGCGTCTGCCGGATGCCCCCGCCGGCGTGAAAGGCATCTCGCTGTTCGTGGTGCCTAAGGTTCTGGTGAATCCGGACGGCTCCCTGGGCGAGCGCAACGATGTCCAATGCGCCTCCATCGAACACAAACTGGGCATCCACGCCAGCCCAACCTGCGTGATGGCCTTCGGCGATGCCGGCGGCGCCATCGGCGATCTGGTCGGCCAGCCCAACCGCGGACTCGAATACATGTTCGTCATGATGAACGAGGCTCGCTTCAATGTCGGCCTGCAGGGTATCGCGCAAGGCGAAGGGGCTTACCAGAAGGCGCTGGCTTATGCGCGAGAAAGGACTCAGGGGCGCGATGCCGTGACCGGCGAGAATCACGTACCGATCATCCGCCACCCAGATGTGGCCCGCATGCTGCTGCGCATGAAGGTGCTCAACCAGGCGGCACGCTTCATCGCTTACTGGGTGGCCACGCAGTTCGACCATGCGTTTGCCGATCCCGACCCTGAAACGAAACGGCGCAGCCAAAGTTTTGTCGACCTGCTGATGCCGGTCGTGAAAGGCTGGAGTTCCGAAGTGGGCTGCGAAGTCGCCAGTCTCGGCATCCAGGTGCATGGCGGCATGGGCTTCATCGAGGAGGCTGGCGCCGCTCAGTATTACCGTGATGTGCGCATCGTGCCGATCTACGAAGGCACGACCGGAATTCAGGCCAACGACCTGATCGGCAGGAAGCTCATGCGCGATCAGGGTGCGGCGTTCGGGTTGCTGATCAGGGAAATGACCGCTGACTTGGCTCGACTCGCGGATTCGGGCAATGCTCGGCTGATCGCGTTGGGAGAGGCTCTGCGTAAAAAGGTTGCGCGATTGGAAACAGCCGGCATGCATATCCTGTCCCTGGAAAAATCCGGGATGGCAGCCGCCTTGTCGGTTGCCGTGCCCTTTATGCACCTGGCGGGCATCGTCTGCGGCGCTTGGCAATGGGGGCGTGCCGCGCTGCTGGCTGTTAGTAGTGATGGCTGCCTGGATGATTCCTATCTTGCCTCGCAGACTGGACTTGCCGAGTTCTACTTTTTGCATGTCCTGCCAGGCGCCACAGGCTATGGGGATACTGTGCTGGCGGCCGATTCGGGAACTGTCGACAGCGCCTTGCTGTGTTGAACAGGAACCGTAATTACGGTCGGCTGATTTCGAGTGGCCGAAGCCGGAACTAGAGCGGCCCCACAATAATTTGGTCCGACTGACCGCTGCATGGCGTCAGCGGGCTTTGGCTGAACAACTTCAAGCATGGGTTAGCTCACTCAATTCAATGACCGGTATCGGGATCGTGATTCAACGTACGACTGGTTCGGAAAACGTTGGGCAATGACGGCTCCGAGCAGGCGACGGAATA
>Ga0172367_10004273_pt1 | contig 17916 bp, 10 predicted proteins | sample Lak10m_FD_114542 | JGI IMG/M metagenome (GOLD analysis project Ga0172367, IMG submission 114542) | Freshwater microbial communities from Kabuno Bay, South-Kivu, Congo - kab_022012_10m | ecosystem: Environmental > Aquatic > Freshwater > Lake | place: Democratic Republic of the Congo: South-Kivu...
GAACGCCGCTGCTTTCGAGAACCCGCACGAGCCACCTGCCGAGGGTGCGGTTGCCGCGATCGAGGAGGCCTTGGTCCTCGTGGTGGATGACAGCCGCACGATGCGCCTTGTCCTGACCCGTGAGCTGAACAAACTGGGATTCACCCGCATTGTCGAGGCGGTCGACGGTCGCGAGGCGATCGAGCGGATCCGTCGTGAGGCCTTTGATCTCGTTCTGCTGGACATGGAAATGCCCGAGTTGGACGGGATGGGAGTGCTGCTGGAGATTCGGAACGACCCGGACTTGCGAGGCCTGCCGGTGATCGTGATCTCGGGAGCGGAGCAAGTCGACGCGGCGGTGAGGTGCATTGAGGCCGGAGCGGAGGACTACCTGCCGAAACCGTTCAACCCGACGCTGCTGCGCGCGCGCGTCACGACCTCGCTGGAAAAGAAGCGCCTTCGCGACCTTGATCGCCTCCGCCTCGCCCAGTTGCAGGTGGAGAAAGAGCGCCTCGAAGAGATGCAGCGGCGGCTCGATGGCGAGTTGGCCGAGGCCGCGAATTACGTGCGTTCCATCCTCCCCGAACCCACCGAGCTACCGCTGCGGATTGATTGGAGGTATCAGCCCTCCACCGAGCTGGGAGGGGACGCCTTCGGGTATCACTGGATCGACGCGGACCATTTCGCGGTTTATCTGCTCGATGTCTGCGGACACGGCGTGGGAGCCTCGCTGCTCTCTGTCACGGCGATCAAGGTCATTCGCGGAGGCGCGCTGCCGGGAACCGACTTCCGCGACCCGGGCGCGGTGCTTTCCGGGATGAACAACGCGTTCCTCATGGAAAAGCAGAACAATCTCTATTTCACGCTTTGGTATGGGGTTTACCACGCCCCGACCCGTCTGCTGAAATATTCCAGCGGAGGCCACCCGCCCTCCCTGCTCCTGACGCCCTCGGTCGGGTCGGAAGCCGGGAGCGCGCAACTGCGTTCGCCCGGTCTGATCGTCGGTGCGATGGAGGACACGATTTATGAGACCCGATCCTGTCCCGTGGCCCCGGGCGAGTCTCTGCTGGTCCTTTGCGACGGGTGTTACGAGATCAAGGACGAGCAGGGTAACTTCATGGAATTCGAGACCTTCGAGCAGTTCATGCGGCAGCACATCGGCGAGCTCGATGCGCTGGACCGGCTCTACGCCTGGGTTCGCGAACGCCACGGCGAAGGGCCGCTTGATGATGATTTTTCGATCGTGCGCGTCCGCTTCTGAGCCGAGGCGTCTCGTTGTTGGCGGAGACCGCTTGAGTTGGCGGACGACGTGCCCCGGGCCCATCGATTGCAATGTCAGCGTTGCGCTTGAAAAAGGATTCCGTGGGTTGACCCGCTGGGTCGATCAGGGTTAAGAAGAGCTGGAATCCGTGTGGCCGCTTTCGGTGCAGCAATTCGAAAATGGTCGGGGCGAGCCAACGTTCCCATGGAACCCATGAGTTCAAACTTCGAAATCGAGGTCGTCAACCAGCCCGCGGCGCTCGCCCCCGCGATGGAGGAATTGTCGCGCTGGCTCGAGGGTCGGCAGGTGGACCCGGCGGCCGTTTATTTGGCACAACTGGCGCTGGAGGAACTGGTCACCAACTGCATCAAGTTTGCCTACGATGATGAGGCAGAGCATCTCATTCAGCTCAAGATCGAGATCACGCCGGGCGGCATGACCCTTGTGGTGGAGGATGATGGTCATCCGTTCAACCCCCTCGAGCAGGCCGAGCCTGACAGGAATATGCCGATCGAGGACCGCCCAATCGGCGGAATGGGCCTCCACCTGCTGCGGAACCTCTCTGACCGAATGGAATATGCCTGGAAAGGCGGCCGGAACCGGGTGACGCTCCACAAGAAAGCCATGGCCTAGTCTGCGGCCTCACCATGGATTGTTCCCTCGTCGAAATGGATGGCGATGTCCGGCTATTGAGATTGGCTGGCGACTTCGATCCCTCGGGCGTTTTCAGGAGCTTCGAGTCCGACCCAAACACCCTTCGACGACCGCGCCGGGAAGACGTTCCTGATCGAGCGGACCGCTGAAGGTTGCGAAACCGTCTTCGAAAAGGTTTTCGCGTTGACTCCAAAAGTGGATAGGGTCCAGCTCCTCGCGAGATCAATCAACCCGAAACCGACGAGATCATGTTTGAAATCCTGAAGAGACTCTCCCTGGGGATCTGCCTGCTGGCGCTCGCAGCGGGGGTGTTGCTCTACACTGACAAGGGATCTCGCAAAGCCGCGCGAAGTGGCAACGGCACGAAGTCCCAAATTCGGGTGGCGCTCGTGCAGCATGCCTCGCTGCTTGTCCTCGATCAGGGCGTCGACGGAATGCTCGAGACCTTGGCGGCGCGGGGGTATGAGGACGGCAAGAACCTCGCGATTCGTCGCTACAATTCCGAGGGCGATATCGGCACCGCCAACACGATCGCACGCGAGGTCACCACCGGTAGCTTCGACCTGATCCTGACGGCCAGCACCGTTTCCCTGCAGACGGTCGCGAATGCAAATCGCAATGGCGCGCGCACCCGGCACGTTTTTGGCGTTGTCACCGATCCCTATGCGGCAGGGGTGGAGATCGATCCCGTAAATCACCTGAGTCACCCACCCTACCTGGCGGGCGCGGGTTCGATGCAACCGGTGGAGCAGTCTTTCCGAATCGCCAAGCGCATGCGTCCCGAGCTGAAGTCGGTCGGTCTCGTCTGGAACGCGGCCGAGGTCAATTCCATGGTCCAGACCGAAGCGGCGCGAAAGATTTGCGCCGAACTGGGAATCCAGTTGATCGAAGGCAACGCCGAGAACAGCACCGCGGTCGTCGAATCGGTGAACTCGGTCATCGCCCGCGGGGCCGAATGCCTCTGGATCAGTGGGGACGTGGCGGTCTCCACCGCCACCGAGCAGGTCATCGGGGCGTGCCGGAGGGCCCGTCTTCCGGTCTTCACGGTGATGCCACCATCGGTCAAGAGTGGCGCCCTGTTCGACCTCGGTGCGAACTTCCACGAGATCGGCCGGCACGTCGGGGACATTGCCGCGGACGTCCTCGACGGTAAAGATCCCGCCACGATGTCGATCGACAACTATGTGCCGGTGGTTTTCCTCTACAACGAGACTGCATTGGAAGGACTCAGGGACCGTTGGGAAATCCCCTCGGACCTGAAGGAAAAGGCCGATGGCTTCATCACCGCTGCCGAGACCAAACTTCCCGAGCAGAAGAAAAAGGCCGCCCTCCCACCCGGGCCGCAGCCCGGACGCGTCTACAAGATCGGGCTGGCCTACTTCGCGCCCGAGTCCGCGGGTGACCAGTGCCGCCAAGGGATTGTCGACGGCCTCAAGGCGCTCGGTTTCGTCGAAGGGAAAAACCTGGAGATCCGGCGGGCGCACGCGCAGGCGGAGATCGCCAATATTCCCGGGATGTTGCAGAACTTTGATTCCTCGGATGTCGACTTGATCCTGCCCATGAGCACTCCGGTGATCAGCGCGGCGATCGGCTTCGTGAAACATAAGCCGGTCGTCTTCACCTACTGCAGTGATCCCATCGCCGCCGGTGTGGGGCGAACGTTTACCGTTCACCTGCCCAACGTGACCGGCATCGGTTCTTTTCCTCCGGTTCAGGCGCTCCTTGATGCGATCCGTCAGACCATGCCCGGGATCCAGTCCGTCGGTATCATTTACAACAACTCTGAAGCCAACTCGGTCAAGGTGATCGAAGTGGCACGGGACCTTTTCGCGAAAGCGGGGGTGGCTCTGGAGGAGGTCACCGTTTCCACCTCCGCCGACGTTCTGCCGGCGGCCCAGGCTCTCGCCGCACGCCAGATCGAGGCGTTCTGCATCCTCGATGACAATACCGTGGCCCAAGCCATGGAGGCGGTGATTCGTGTGGCGCGCGACAGCAAGATACCCTTGTTCGCGGGTGATGGCACGACCGCCGGTCGCGGTCCGCTCGCTTGCGTGGGTCTGGGGTATTACCAGCCCGGCTACGCGGTCGCGAAGCCTGTTGCCCGGGTTTTGCTCGGAGAAAGTCCCGCCGCAATCCCGATCGAGAACGTCATCGAGAAGCAGGTTTTTCTGGACGAGGCCCTCGCCCGGCAGTTCGGCCTGACCTTCCCGCCGGAACTCAAGGCAGAAGCCGCCCGGCAGTCAGCGCCTCGCCCGGCTGATGCGTCCCCGGCTGATGCGCCCCCGGCTGATGCGTCTGCGCCTCAGGCCGCTGCCACCGCTGCTTCGGGGCGGCTTGCATCGCTCGGGCTTGCCGACGAGTCCCGGGTCTTCGGCACGAAGGCCCGCAGCCCTGATGCCTCTGTCCTCAAGGGGGTCCTACCACTCGAGAAGTCTGTCTATCAAGAAGCGCCGCGCCATGGAAATCCTCTCTCTCACTGACGAAGGTCGCCACGAACTCCGGCTTCAAGGGCGCTTGGATGCGAATTGGTCAGACCGGGTCGGCCAAGCGATCGAGATGGCCGTCCAGTCGGGCCATCACCGGGTGGATCTCGAATTCGCCAGCGTCGACTACCTTAGCTCTGCCGGGATCCGGGTGCTGCTGAGGTATTACAAGCAGCTCAAGACCGTCGGTGGTGCCCTCCGGGTGCTCCGGCCCACGGCTGGTGTCCTCGAAGTGCTCCGGCTTGCGGGCATTGCCGAAATGCTCGTCGCCTCGTTGCAACCGGCCGCCGCGGCGGTGTCGTCCGGGATCATCGCGTCCGATCCGAGCCCGCCGCGCCAGTGGGAGCGTGATGGTCTCGAGTTCGAGCTGCATACCCTCGATCCGGAGGCATCACTGATCCGGCGTCTCCATGGCCGTCCCGAGGCCTTCTCCGAAGGCACCCTCTCGGTCTCCCGAAGTGAAGGTCTGCGTTGCGAGCCCGACCTCGTGGCTCTTGGGTTGGGCGCGTTCGGGGGGAGCTCGCTCGAGGGAGCGGGCCGCTTCGGGGAGACGCTGGCAGTCGCGGGCGCGGCCGTTTCCATGCCGACCGATGGCAGCAGCGTTCCGGATTACCAGATCACCGAGGGGGAACTCGTGCCCGAAGTCCAGTTGCTTTACGGGATTTCCGCCCGGGGCGCTTTTTCCCACCTGCTCCGGTTCGAGGCCGCGCGCAGCTCGCGAGGCGTGGTCGGTCTTTCCACCCTCGTCGGGGCGGCCCTCGAGCTCGCCCCGGTCGCGGACACCGCCTTTGTCATCGTCGCCGAGACGGCGGGATTGGTGGGCGGCACCCTGCTGCGCTCACCCGACGAGACCTCGGGCCGATCCCCTCTGGTGTTTCCCGAAGTGAGGGACTGGATGAGCTTCACCACGGAGCGCGCCAACGAACGGCAGGTCGCCCTGATCGTCGGATTTGCGGGGAAATCACCCATGCCGGAGAGCCTTCCCTTTCTTCGACGCATCGGGGCTGGAACCTCCGCGCTCGGACACTTTCACGCCGCCGTGTTCCCCTACCGTCCCCTGCCGAAGGGGCGGGTCGATCTCGCGGAGACCGTGGGGCCTTTGTTAGGATCCTCCTCAGCCGAAACGGTGATGCACCTGCTCGCCGACCAGCGGGACTTCGAAGGGGTGGGCGAAACGGATTTCATGCGCGGGGCCTGCTGGTTCGGTCCGCTGCGCGACTTGGTGCACGCAACCCAACCTTGACTCTCTGCCATGACACTTCTCATCGGTGCTGCCACGATCGGACTGATCCTCGCCTTGTTGGCGCTGGGGGTCTATCTCAGCTTCCGCATCTTCAATTTCCCCGACATCACCGCCGACGGCTCCGTCACCCTCGGGGCGGCGGTCGCGTCCATCCTCCTCGTTCATCAATGGTCGCCTCTTGCGGCCACGCTGGCCGGCTTTCTTGCCGGGGTGATTGCGGGAACGCTGACCGGCGTGTTGCACACCAAGTTCAAGATCAACGGCCTTCTGAGCGGCATTCTCGTGATGACCGCACTCTATTCCGTGAACCTTCACGTGATGGGAAAGAGCAATATTCCCCTGCTGAACGAGACCACTCTCGCGGACCAGGCCGAATCCTTTGTGTCGGCGTTTCCCGGAGGAGACAAGTCCGAATTCCTGCTGGCCGGATGGACCGTGGGCGTCCGCGACGCCTCGATGTTCGCCGGAGTTTTTCTCGTTGTGTTGGCCGTTGGACTCGCCCTCTACCTGTTTTTCCGAACCAATCTGGGGACGTCGATGCGAGCGACCGGGGACAATCCCCAGATGATCTGCGCGCTCGGAGTCAGCGTGGATTTCATCATCATCCTCGGGCTCGCGCTCTCCAACGGACTTATCGCCCTCTCCGGCGCCCTGTTGGCCCAGTATCAGGGATTTGCCGACGTGCAGATGGGCATCGGCATGGTGGTGTGGGGCTTGGCCAGTGTCATCATTGGCGAGGCCCTCGTCGGATCGAAGAAAATCGGCCTGCTCATCACGGGCGCGGTCATGGGTTCGGTCCTCTTCCGCCTGCTCGTGGCGATTGCGCTCCGCTGGGGTCTCAATCCCAACGATCTCAAGCTGATCACCGCGCTGTTCGTCTTCGCCGCCCTTGTCACGCCCGCCATGCTGCGGAAGCTACGTCCTGCGGTCAAACCCTCCGCCATCTGACGCCATGCTCGAACTCCGGAATCTCGTCAAAACCTTCAACCCGGGCACCCCGAATGAAGTGCGGGCCCTGCGCGGCGTGACGCTCACGCTGGAACGCGGCTCTTTCCTGATCATCATCGGCACCAACGGCAGCGGAAAATCGACCCTTCTCAACGCCGTGGCCGGCACCTTTCTGGTGGATTCCGGCGGGATCACGTTGGCAAACCAGAACATCACGAAGCTCCCGGAACATCGTCGGGCGCGTCTCATCGGGCGGGTTTTCCAAAATCCCTTCAGCGGCACCGCCCCGTCCATGACCATCGCCGAGAATCTCGCCCTGGCCGCTCGCCGCGGTCAGCCCCGCGGGCTCGGTTGGGCGCTGAATCCAAAGCTCCGCCAACAGATTCGCGACCGGATCCGATCCCTGAACATGGGTTTGGAGGACCGCATCGACAACGCCATCGGCAGCCTGTCCGGCGGCCAGCGGCAGGCGCTCACGCTGCTCATGGCCTCCTGGCTCAAGCCCGACCTCTTGTTGCTCGACGAGCATACCGCGGCATTGGATCCCAAGAGCGCCGATCAGGTCATCCGGCTCACCCACGAGATCATCCAGCGCGACCATCTCACCACCCTGATGGTGACGCATTCGATGCAGCAGGCGGTCCATCTCGGCGATCGCATCATCATGATGCACCGCGGACAGGTCCTGCACGACCTCCAGGGAGCCGAGCGGGCTCGAGTGCGCCCCGAGGATCTCCTGAACCGCTTCGAGGCGGTGCGCCGCCGGGAGCAGTTGGATGCGGGGGTCGCGGAGATGCTGCAGAGCAACTACATCTGACAAACCCCTGCTTCGGTCGCTTGAGGGCGATCTTGGGAGGTTTTGCCAGCGGTCCGGAACCGGTTCGGCGATCGTTGCCAGGTCCTATGATACCCACAGCCTGCCTTTGCGGGAGAGGATTCCAAACTTGAATTCGTGGCCGTGTCTCGTAGGCTCGGCCGCGTCCTGAACGGTCCCGAGGGGTGTCCCAGCGCTTGGTCGGTCCGCTCCCGATGTTCTTCCCCGTCCGTCATTCGCGATGAAAATTCTTTGGTTTCTCCTCTTCGGTCTCGCCGTCTCTGCCACTTCTGCCGAGCCGTTGAAAATCGGGGCCGTCTTTTGTGATGCAGGAGCGCAGCGTGCGCTCGATGAGCCTTCGTGGCAGGGCGCCCGCGCTGCGGTTGCCCTGCAAAACCAAGCCGGTGGCATCGGTGGCCGGAGGGTCGAACTGATCCGCGTTCCCGCAGACAGCTCGCCTGCCGCGGTATCCGCCGGGGTGCGGTCGGCGCTGGCGGCCCATCCCGATCTGGCTGCGTTCATCGGGCTTTCGGATACAGATCTCGCCCTCGCCGCAGGCCGCGAAGCCCGTCAGGCGGGGAAGGTGTTTGTCACCTCCGGCGCCACTTCGCCCCTTCTGCCGGATGAGGTGGGTGAAGGCTTCTTCCTCGCCTGCTTTGGCGACGATGTGCAGGCGGCCGCCGCCGCCGATTGGTTGCGAACCAAGGGGGCGAAGAAGGTCGCCATTCTGTTTGACGACAGCAAGACCTACACCCGTTTGTTGAGCCGCTATTTTGCCGCGGCCTTCACCGGGTCTGGGGGCGTGGTTGCCGAGCAGATCGCCTTTCTCGGGGGAGCGGAAGCCGGCCTCCCCGCCGACCCGAAATCCTGCGATGCGATCTTCCTTTCGGCGGAGTCGGCGACCGATGCGCAGACGGTGATCGCCAAGTTGCGTGCTGCGGGGTTCGCTGGGCCGGTGGTTGGGGGCGACGGATATGACAATCCTGCCGCCTGGACCGGGAATGCATTGGCCAAGAACGTCTTCTACACGACGCACGCGTTCCCAGCGCGAGGCCCGGGCGCGGCTGACGAAACGCTTCTCGCTGCTTTCCATGCCACTTATGAGGGCGCGGAGGTCGATGCGTTCAGTGGGCTCGGGTTCGATGCCGCGCGCGTGGTGATGGACGGATTGGCCCGCGGAGGCGATCTGGCCGAGGAGATTCAGAGGAGGACCAAGGTGGAGGGGTTGACCGGCGCAATTCGTTATGATGAAGGCCGACGCGTCCCGACCAAGCCGGTGGCGATCATCGACGCGGAGCGCCCTGGCGAGGTTTTGAGTCAGGAGAACGTCGAACCCTGAAGAGTGGAGCTCGACCCCGTTTCCCCGGCCTCGAAAAAAGCGTTCCCCACGCCATGCAGACAGAACACGAAACCATCCTCCAAGTCATCGACCGGCTTTCCGCCAGCTACTCCCGCCGCCGAGCCGACGATTATCTTGCCTGCTTTGCCGAGACGTCGATGGTTTATGGCACCGGGCTGGATGAATCATGCCTCGGGGCCGACGAAATCCGGCTCCATCTCGATCGGGATTGGGCGCAGTCCTCTCGCGCTTCGTTCACGTTGAGAAATCCTCGCGTCGAGGTGGCCTTCGGCATGGCCTGGGCGGCGGGCGATTGTCATTTCGAATTCGCTGTTGAGGGGGGCGAGGGGAGTCTGCCGGGTCGCGCGACCTTTGTTCTGGTTTTGGTCGACGGGCAGTGGCGGATCCAACACGCCCACTTTTCGGCGCCCTCCGGCACCGAGGGGAACTCGTTTTAAGCACGCGCTTCCAGAGCCCGTGATCCCGGGCTTCCAGGGACTGGACGGGGCGTCCGGATCGGCTACACTTGGGGCCGCATGTCCCGAAACCTCCTTGCCGCACTGACTTTGCTCGCCCTGCCCGTCTCCGCCGAGGAGATCGCGCCGGCCGACTACCGTTTCCATTTCGAAGTCCTCGCAGAGAGCCTGCCGCAGCCGATGACGATGCAGGAGGCGTCGGACGGCCGGATCTTTTTCCACGAGATCGCCGGAAAGGTGAAGGTTTTTGATTCGAAGACAAAACTCGTCTCCGAGATCGGTCAGGTCAACGTGACGACCGCGCAGGAAAACGGTCTCCTTGGCATGGCCCTCGATCCTGAATTCGCCAAGAATTCGTGGATCTACTTCATGCACTCGCCGACGGACTACGACGGCCAATATATCAGCCGCTTCACTTTGAGGGACGGCAAGCTCGATATGGCCTCGCGGAAGGATCTCCTCAGTTGGCCCGAGCAGCGCGAACAGTGCTGTCACCACGCCGGCGCGCTCCGTTTTGGTCCAGAGGGATGCCTCTACATTTCGACCGGCGACAACACGAACCCCTTCAACGACTCCGAGGGATATGCTCCGATCGACGAGCGTCCCGATCGCGGGCCTTGGGATGCCCAGAAATCCTCGGCCAACACGAACGACCTGCGCGGCAAGATCCTCCGCATCCGGCCGACGCCTGAGGGAGGCTACACGATACCGAAGGGCAACCTCTTCCCCGAAGGCACGGCGAAGACCCGTCCGGAAATCTTCGCGATGGGCTTCCGCAACCCCTGGCGTTTCAACATCGATCCGAAGAGCGGCTACGTCTATGTCGGTGACGTCGGTCCCGATGCCGGCGGCGACCGGGAAGAGCGGGGGCCGCGTGGCTACGACACCGTGAACCAGCTCCGTGGTCCGGGGAACTATGGCTGGCCTTACTCGCGCGGCAACCGCGTCTACATCGACTACGATTTCGCCGCGAAAGTGCCCGGGGCGGTCTACGACAAGTCGAAGCTCTCTAACAAAAGCCCCAACAACACCGGTCTCGCCGAGCTGCCGCCGGTGCAGGCACCTTTCGTCTTTTATCCCGGGGCCGATTCGCCCGAGTTCCCCATCCTCGGCAAGGGCGGGCGGACCGCCTGCGGGGGGCCTGTCTTCCACTATGATTCCGCCTTCGAAAAGACCGGCGGTCTTCCCGAGTATTTCGATGGCATGGTCCTCTTTTACGACTGGCAGCGGCCCTTCATCCACTGGGCGCGCCTCGACGAGGTGGGGAATCTGAAGGAAATCCTGCCCTTCACTGCGGCGGCGCGGGTCGCCCAGGGCGACGACGACGGCAGTGGTCGATTCCAGATCAAGCGTCCCGTCGACTTCTTCTTCGGCAAGGATGGAGCGCTCTACCTCATGGACTACGGCGAGACCTGGGGGGCGAACGCCGATTCGCGGCTCGTGCGCATCAGCTACCAGCGAGGCAATCTCGCCCCGGTGACGAAAGCCACCGTTACTCCGACGGCCGGACCCCAGCCGCTCGAGCTGAACCTTTCCGCGGAGGGCTCGAAAGATCACGAAGGCGATGCCGTCACCTACGAATGGCGGGTCGGCGACCAAGTCATCGCCGAGGGCGAGGAGGCCAAGGTGATGATGAAGGATCCCGGCGATTTCCGGGTCGAGCTGGTCGTCAGAGATGACAAGGGTGGCGTCGGGAAAGCAATCGTGCCCGTGACGGTGGGCAACTCGGTGCCGGTGGTGAAATTCGTCTCGCCGCAGGAAGGGGACTTCTTCACTCCGGGCGAACCCGTGAATTTCCGTCTTGAGGTGAGCGATGCCGAGGACGGTGCCTCGAAGGGACGCGAGGCCGAGTTCTCCGTGCGGACGCTCGTCAGTTCCTCCTGGGCCGCGGCGGATGGGAAGCTCAGCGACGTCGATCCCGGGCTTTCGCGCATGAAGCAATCGGATTGCTTCAACTGCCATTCGGTCGACCAAAAACTCGTCGGTCCGACCCTGATGGACATCGCGAAGAAATACAAGGGCCATCCCGGTGCGGTGGAGCTTTCGGTTGACCGGGTCATCAAGGGCTCGGCGAACGTGTGGGGTCCGATTCCGATGTTGCCGCACCCGCAGCATACCGCCGACGAGGTGCACATGATGGTGAAGTGGATCTATTCGCTCGCCGACGGTCAGACCACGCCGACGGTGGCCCGCGGTCTCGAGGGGCAGATCACCGCGCCGAAGGATGGCAAGCTTGCCACCGGTCTCGTCGAGGCGACCTTCACCGATCTTGGCAGGGCCCCGGCCGGCTCGCTTGCGGGCAAGGCCACAGTCAAGCTCCGCACCCGCAGGCTTGAGGCCGAGCAGGCCGACGCCCTCGATGGCCCGAAGAAGCAGGGGAAGGTGATCGGTTCGACCGCCCACGGCCATGTCGCGCGGTTCAAGTCGATCAATCTCGCCGAGGTCGGCAAGGTGAAGGTGCGCGCCTCCTCCGGTGGATCCGGTGGCACCATCGAATTCCGCTCCGGCGCGCCCGACGGGCCGCTCCTCGGATCAGTGGTTGTGCCAAAGACGGGTGGATGGGACCAGTTCCAAGACTTCGAGACGATCCTGACAAAGTCCCCAGGCCGCGCCGACGTTTGCCTCGTCTTCGTCAATCCCGGCAAGGGTGGCCTGATGAACGTCGATTGGGTTGAGTTCCGGAAGTGATCCCCTTCAATCACCAGTGTCGGTCAGCATCAGGACGATGTTGGCCGCGTTGAAAAAGGCGTGCATACCGATGGGCACCCAAAGGCATCGCGTAGCCTCGTAGGCGATCGTGAGGAGCAGGGAAAAAACCCAGAGCGGGAGCAGTGCCGGAAGATTCCCGTGCACCACCGCGAAAAGGGCGGCGATGATGACGGCGGAAAAGACGGGGTGGGTGAGCTCCCGCAGGGTGTGATACATGTAGCCGCGGAAGAGGAGTTCCTCGACGAAGGGGGCGGCAATGCAGGCCATCAAGACCGCAAGGAGGAGGTGCGCGGGGGATTCCGACTCTCGCAGCATCTTCACCGGTTCCTGGAGGTCGAGTTCGCCGAAAAGGCTTTCGAGGTAACGGTTCGCGAAATCCCCGACGATCCAACCGCAAAGCAGCAGTGAAAAAACGCCTCCGATGATCGAGAGCACGATGACCCTGGCGGGGTGGAGTCGGCGCAGCCCGAAGAGATCGGAAACGCTCCGGTGTCGCACCCATTCGATGAGGCCGTAGGTCATCACCCCGACGAAGGTGAAATAGCCGAGGTTCATCAGGACCGAGAGGGCCGGAGAGGAATCAGGAACGGTGGCCGGGGTGCCCGTTTCCTCCTTCCCCGCGAAGACTGCCTCGGCGATGGGATTGATGAGAAAAAGCAAGGCAGGAAAAAACATCAGGATAAGGTCGAATCCATCGAAGTCTCCGGGAGGCTCCTCCAATCCCGAACGGTGCCGTTTCATTCGCCGCACGAGGGCGTAAAAGGCGACCCCGATCGCGAGCGCGATCAGGGTGATCAGTTCGAAGTCGAGCAACACGTGCTTGGCGGCGATCTCGTCGTCCATGGGCGACATTCGATCGCCTAGGCCCGCACCGGTGACAACCTCCAAATCTCCTCGGCATACTCGCGGATGGTGCGATCACTCGAGAACTTGCCGACACGGGCGGTGTTGAGGATCGCCATTTTCGCCCAGCGAGCCGGATCGCGATAGGCCTCATCGACCTTCGCCTGGGCATCGACATAGGCGCGGTAATCGGCGAGGCAGAGGTAGGGGTCGCCCCCATCAAGGAGGCTGCCGCGGATCATGTCGAAGGAGCCCTTGGGTGCGAAGGCCGTCGAGGTGAGCCAGTCGATCACGTCCTTTAATTCCGGATCGGCCCAATAGAGGTCGTAGGGATTGTAGCCGTTCGCCCAGAGCCCCTCGACCTCCTCGACGGTGAGCCCGAAGATGAAGATGTTCTCCTCGCCCACCTCTTCGCCGATCTCGACATTGGCGCCGTCGAGGGTGCCGATGGTGAGGGCTCCGTTGAGGGCGAGTTTCATGTTGCCGGTGCCCGAGGCTTCCTTGCCGGCGGTGGAGATCTGCTCGGAAAGATCGGCCGCGGGGATGATGACCTCGGCGGCGCTGACACCGTAGTTCGGGATGAAGGCTACCTTGATCTTGCCGCCGATGCGTTCGTCGTGGTTGATGACATGTCCGATCGCATTGATCGCATGAATGATCTGTTTCGCCAGCAGGTAGCCGGGCGCGGCCTTGGCCCCGAAGACGTAGACCCGCGGAACGAGGTCGAGGTCGGGATTCTGAAGGAGGCGGCGGTATTGGGTGAGGATGTTCAGCAGGTTGAGGTGCTGGCGCTTGTATTCGTGGAGTCGCTTGATCTGCACGTCGAAAAGGGCGGTGGGATCGACGGTGATCCCGCAGCGGTCCGCAATGAGGCGGGCGAGGCGCTCTTTGTTCCGAAGCTTCACGGACATGAACTCGGCTTGGAAGGTTGGATCATCGGCGAAGGCCTCAAGTCCGCGGAGCTTGTCGAGATTGGCCGGCCAGTCGGCGCCGATGGAGCGGTCGATCAGGGCGGAAAGTCCCTCGTTGCAGGCCTTGAGCCAGCGGCGCGGAGTGATCCCATTGGTTTTGTTCTGGAAACGCCCGGGGAAAAGTTCGTAGAAATTCTTGAAGAGATAGCGTTTCAGCAGGTCGGTGTGGAGGGCGGCGACCCCGTTGGTGGTGTGGCTGCCGACGACGGAGAGATAGGCCATGCGGATCATCTTCGGCGCGCCCTCTTGAATGATGGACATCTCGGCGAGTTTGCCGATGTCGCCGGGCCACTGCTTGGCGACGTGATCCTCGAGGAAACGGCGATTGATCTCGTAGATGATCTGAAGGTGGCGAGGCAGGACTTTTTCAAAAAGCGGCACGCTCCATTTCTCGAGCGCTTCGGGGAGCAGGGTGTGGTTCGTGTAGGCGAAGGTCTTCTGGCAGATCGCCCAAGCATCGTCCCAGGCAAGATTCTCGTCGTCGACGAGGAGGCGCATCAACTCGGCCACGGCAATGGCCGGGTGGGTGTCGTTGAGCTGGATTGCGGCCCGGTCGGGCAGGCTCTCCCACGAGTTGCCGGCGGCGAGGTGGCGTCGCACGATGTCGCGCAGCGAGCAGGTGACGAAGAAATACTGCTGCACGAGGCGCAGCTCCTTGCCGGCCTCGGTTGAATCGTTTGGATAAAGCACTTTGGAGACGGACTCGCTGAGCGATTTCTCGCGCACCGCCTCCACATAGCCGCCGCGGTTGAAGACATCGAGATCGAAATCGCGGGAGGCCTTGCTCTCCCAGAGACGGAGGTAGTTCACCGAGTTGCCTCCGTAGCCGACTGCCGGGATGTCCCACGGCACACCGAGGATGGAGCGGGTCCCGGTCCACACCGGACGTCCGTTGCCCAGATCGTCGAACTGCAGCTCGACGTGACCGTAAAGCGGGATCTCGACCGCGTATTCGGGGCGGCAGATCTCCCAGGGGCTTCCGAAGCGGCGCCATTCGTCGGGCGACTCGGCCTGCTGGCCGTCGACGAACCTCTGTCGGAACAGGCCGAACTCATAGTTGATCCCGTAGCCGACGGCGGGCAGGTCGAGGGTCGCGAGCGAGTCCATGAAACAGGCCGCGAGGCGGCCGAGGCCGCCGTTGCCGAGACCGAGATCGGGACTTTCCTGCACGATGTCTTCGAGGTCCTGCCCCATCTCGGAGAGGGCAACGCGGCAGGCATCGAGGATCTGGAGATTGACGAGGTTGTTGACGAGGAGTCGCCCCATCAGATACTCGAGCGAGAGGTAGTAGGCGCGCTTCACATCCTGGTATCGTCCGGATCGGCGGGCCTCGTAGGCCCGCTCGAGGACGCGCCCGCGAACGGTGAGGGAGACGGCACGCCACCAGTCGTTCCGGGTCGCGGAATCGGCTCCGTGGGCCTGGTCGCGGATGAGATGATCGAGAATGTCGCCTTTGAGGCGCTCAATTTCGAGGCGTTGATCTTCGGTCGGTTCCATCGTGTCTGGGGAGGTCTCTTTTGGATCGAAAGCGATCGTCTATCTGGTGGATAACGGCGATCTCGGGAATTGCAATCGCATCAGCGGGGGGACGTGTTTTCTCCGCCCCGAGCAAGTGTGAAGCAGAGTTGGTTCCATTTGTAGCCGGAAAATGGGCGATTTGCCCGGAGGGAATCTTGGAGAATGCCGGAGGGACCCCCAAGGTGCACGGTGTCGCGGCGTCCGGAAGGGCAGTGATAGGGTTCCTGCCGTCGCTCCGTCAGGCGCGTTCATCCCGTCTCGGCGCTCCTCCGAGCGCCCGCCACAGGTCATCTCACTGCCCCAATCCCATCAGGTAGCTCACGAGGTGAGCCAACTGCCGCTCATCCATCCCGGCGGTCAGGCCGTCGGGCATCACGGTGCCGCCTATTTTGACCTCCGTGGTATCGGTTCGGGGCAGGCTCCGCACGGTCCCTGTCGCCAGATCGCGTATCGCGATCGCCTCCACCGTCTCCGTCTGCTTGAAGCCGGTCACAACGCTTCCGTCCTTCAGTGTCACGGTGGCGGCTTCGTAGCCCTCCTTGACGTTGAGGGCTGGCCAGACGAGTTCGGTGACGATGAGCTCGATGGGGAGGCCGCGGCTGATGGCACTGAGATCAGGTCCGATCTTGCTTTGGGCCGCCCCAGGAAGGTGGCAGGCGACGCAGCCGGCGCTCTCGTAGATCTTTTTGCCTTCGACGGGGTCGCCGTAGGTGCGGGCGTCTTTTACGACCTTGGTGACATACTCCTTCGTGTAGGCGGGCAGGGCGGGGTTGAGTCCGGCCAGCTTCATGAGCAGCGGGGAAAGTTTCGCGTCGGCGCGCCCGATCGCATTGAGAGCATGGAGAACGTTTCGCGCGGCGGTGGCATTGAGAACGTCCGGAGCGGAGAGGGCTTTTTCAAAGGCGTTGCGTCCCTCGGTTTTGGCGAGGAGGGCGGAGAGGAGGGGGGCGGCGTCCTTAGATGCCGCGACGGTGCGGAGCCGCTCGAGCTGGTGGGCGACCGCGGCGTCGGAATCGAGGGCAAGGAGGGCTTCGAAAGCCGTGGCGCGAAGGGCGGCGCTCTCGTCGAAGGCAAGCTTGCGGATGCGGTCGGTGTAGGCACGGGCCTGCCATAATCCTGACAAACGCACTGCCTCTCTTTGCACCGCGGATTGGTCGCTTGCCCAGAGTGGTGCGAGGAGGGAGGCAGAATCGGGGACACCGGTCACTTCGATGGCGGCGAGGAGGGCTGGATGGCTGATGCCGCGTTCGAGGAGGAGGGGCAAGTCGTCGACCGAGGCTCGGGCGGCGAGGGCTCGCAGCCAGAGAAGCTCGCGTTCGGGGGCGCCTTTGAATTTTTCCGCCTGCTGGCGCAGGATCGTCCCGACCTCGTCGGAGGCGGCTCTGGGCCGGTAATCGACGGCGCCACCGCTGAGGTTCTTGAGGTCGTCGGGGTTGTTCTCCACCCAACTGTGATTCAAAGCGAAGAGAAGGTGCTCGTCCCGGTCGAAGGTGAAGCCCTTCTGCAGCTGCGCGGCCCAAAGCGCGTTGGTGGCATGGAGGGTCTTGGTGAGGGCGTGGCGGTGGTAGTCGTTGAACTCATGGTCGAGGGCGCGGGCCGCGACGAGGGCGGCTCGCGGATCGGCAACGTAGCTGCAGGCGACGATGCCCTCGAGCCGGACGAGAGGATCGGGATCAGCGATCAGAGTCTCGAGCAAGGTCAGGCTGTCCGCGGCGGCGACTCGATCGTCGCGCGACCAGGTGGAGAGCGTGCGTGTGGCGTAGGCGCGGATTTTCGGATCGGGCGACCGAAGGAGGCTCTTCAACAGATCGGGCCGCGGTGTCTCGTGGGCTTCGTAGAGGGAAAGAGCTTGAAGCCGGAGGAGTTCGCTCCCCGGGTCGCCGGCCCCGAGCGTCGCCACCCAGAGATCAAGGGCACGGACGACTTCGGTGCTGTCGAGTTCAAAGAGGAGCCGTTTGGCCTGGGAAGCGGCCCATCGCTCCCGGGAATCGAGCTGGCCGAGCAGATCGGACACGGTCGCCTCGGCGAGTGAAGCGGGTTTCACGAGGGGACGTCCCTTCGTGGTAACGCGCCAGATGCGACCGTGTTCCTTGTCGCGGTCGGGGTGACGGTAGGAGGCTTGATAGTGGCCGATGATGGGATTGTACCAATCGACGACATAGAGCGCGCCATCGGGTCCGACCCGCACCTCGATGGGACGGAAGACATTGTTTTTCGTCTCGATGAGGTTGGGGAGGAGCTCGGTGGAAAAGAGCCCCGTCTTTTCATCGTAGTCGAGGCGGTGTTGCTCGAGGGTGTTGCCGTAATAACCGCCGATGAGGATGCGGCCCTGCATTTCCTCGGGGAAGTGGCTGCTCTCGAGGATTTCCATGCCAACCTGTTTGATGGGGGCAAGGCAGAGGTTGAGGGCGCGGGCATCGACGGCCAGGTTCGAGCGGACCAGCCCGGGGGTGCTGTAGTAGGCGCCGATGTTGGCCCCGCTCTTGTGGAAGGGCTGGCCGTAACGGGGCGTGACAACGCCCCAGCAATTCGCCCCGGCAGAGGACCACTGGAAGAAGGGATCGAGGTGGCCGGTGCGGGGGCGGTAGCGCCAGATGCCGGCGCGGTTGAGGGTCTCGACACCGTAGGGGGTCTCGACGCGCGAATAGATGTGGTGGCCCTGACTGAACCATAATTCA
>Ga0172367_10004274_pt1 | contig 17912 bp, 17 predicted proteins | sample Lak10m_FD_114542 | JGI IMG/M metagenome (GOLD analysis project Ga0172367, IMG submission 114542) | Freshwater microbial communities from Kabuno Bay, South-Kivu, Congo - kab_022012_10m | ecosystem: Environmental > Aquatic > Freshwater > Lake | place: Democratic Republic of the Congo: South-Kivu...
CATAAAAGTCAATTTCAATCTTGCCTTAATTAGGGATGAAATGGTGAAATTTTACTATTATACTTGACAATTCGGGGTGTTCTGTAATTATTGACAAATATGAACAAAAATATTCGACATATATTCCTTTTGATTCTGATCCTATTTGTCTCTGCTATTTTTATAAATGATGCAGCTGCTGATATTTATCGCTATGAAGATGATGAAGGAATTGTCCATTTTACAGACGCGCCAACTGATAAACGCTTCAAGGTTTTTATGCGTGATCTTAAGAAGGATAAACTTCTTCGCACAAAACTATCCCTTGCTGGAGCCAACCCGACTGAATATGATGCAATAATCGCGTCGTCAGCTCAAAAATATGGAGTAAGCCCCTCATTGATAAAAGCGGTAATTCAGGCTGAATCAGGTTACAACCCGAATGCAGTTTCCCGTAAGGGTGCAAGCGGCTTGATGCAGTTGATGCCAGGTACGGCTCGTTCATTAAAGGTCAGTAATTCCTTTGACCCGAAAGATAATGTGGAAGGTGGTGTCAAATATCTCCGTTTTCTGCTGGATACTTTCCGGGGAGATGTCTCGCTTGCTCTTGCTGCATATAACTCCGGTCTCAATAAAGTTGCCAAATACGGTGGTATTCCTCCATATCCTGAAACCCGCAATTATGTTAACAAAGTCCTTGCATTCATGCAGTCATATCAAACAAACTGAAAACTTATAATGCCTACTGTTAAATCACCCCCGATACTAAATATTCCGAATATTCTGACTTTATTGCGTATTGCAGCCATTCCACTCATGGCTGTTTTACTCATGTCACCGACAAAATCCGCCGGTTTCTGGGCAGCTGCGCTTTTTTCACTTGCGTCTATCACCGACTGGCTTGATGGTTACCTTGCCCGTCGCATGGGGGTTGTCACGGTTTTTGGGAAATTTCTTGATCCAATCGCCGATAAACTGATTGTAATGGCAGCCATGATAATGATTTTGCCGTTCGGACGTGTTCCTGCCTGGATGGTTCTGGTCATACTGGGACGTGAAATTATTATTACCGGTTTACGTGGAGTTGCTTCAAGCGAAGGGATTGTTATTCAGGCAAGCGATCTTGGAAAGTTCAAAACAATTTTTCAGCTTACGGCTATTATCGCACTGCTGCTACATTATGATTATAACTGGTTTTTCGGCATTTCACATCCATTGCTTCAAGTAAATATGCATAACGTCGGGATGTTCTTTCTCTGGATTGCTTTTATTCTGACGGTCTGGTCGGGGATCGATTATCTTGCCCGCTTCATAAAAATTATTGCCCGATAGAGTCTCTATCGGCTTGTTTTCCCTAACTCCACATCAAAAGTTTTTCCATTCCTGCTGAATGTTACCCTGTCCTGGCGGATATCCTGTACCGTAACACCTTCTATGACCGAGCGTTTTGAAACAGAAACGCCATTGATAACGGCGATGCTGTCACCATTTTCTCCCTGATATGCAATTCCGTTAACTTCCAGAATTGGTTGTTTGAGCGGTTGATCCACCGCCGATGTGGAAGATGATGGCATCGCTTTTCTCTCGGTAGTTTGTTTGGATGCCGTACTGGTTTTAGTGGTTTCAACTTTTTCAAGTCTGGGTGGGACCTGCAGTTTGGTCACCTGAACAGTTTTTGATGTTTTTGATGTCTGTGGAGTAACTGTCTGTATCGCTTCATTTGTTTTTGGCTCATCTTTTTTGTTTGTGTGCAGAGAGTTATTTTTAGGTGATGAAATGCTTTTTGAAACGGTCTCTCTCGGTTTGGCTGTAAAACTTGTCAGATAGTAAACGGTGCCACCACCGAGAACAAAAAGCAGCAGTCCGATAAAAACTATTTTTACAGATGGTAGAGAGCGTGGATTTGTTCCACCAATTTTGGATAAAGGTGGAAGTGTCTTTGGTTTGGTCCCCGCTTGGTCGTTTTCAACCTTTTTTAGCGCTTTTAGTATAGAGCTCATGGTGATGTATGACCTTTTAAAGTCGGAATTGTATTAGTAGAATCGTAAAAAGATAGCACTGCGAGTGTGAGCTCACCAAGTTGAGGATTATCAGTAATCCCCTTTGCATGCTGGAAGTCCCTGACTCCCTTTATGGTTGCGGAGGAATAAGCACCGTCGATACGTTCCTTATAAAACCCGGCTTTTTGCAACAACAGTTGCAATGTTCGAATCTCAAAGCGTGCTTCCCCATTTGCAAGCGTAGTAGGTATCTGACCTCTGTTTTGCCACACCAGATAAAAACGCCCGGTGAGTGCCTGATTGAGTTCCTTTATTGCCAGACTTTCTTTCCCCTTTAGAGACGGGGATATGGAAAGGGTATCTCCGTTGTGTGCTGTAATTGCAAGGAAATAGTGACCAAGATTGCCAGAAGCTTTTGTAGAAGCAAGAAGAGGAAGATTATATGAAAGCGCTGTTTCAAGAGAACCGTTAAATTCTGCCAACTGCAGATTACGTTTTTCTGCGAGCTTGGAAAATATATCGGGGATAGTCAGCTTTCCGCCAAAAATCTTGATAGGTCGTACACCCCATTTTTCAGCGATAGCATTAAAAGCATGGATGTGAAAATCGTGTTGATCGTATGTAAGGATATCTTCCTGAATATCAGTTTTAACGTCACTCATGCTCTCTGTTTTCTGAACAGGAGCGGCAGTTTCTTTAGTGCTAGCGGAGGTGGTTTTGCTGTCTGAGGCTTCATTTTTGCTTACTGTCTCGGAAGGTGCCGGTTGTGCCTGTTTTGGACTGGCAGCAGTTTTTTGTTGAACTGTCACAATAGCGAGCAGGCTGCAAAGAATTACAATTACGGCAGCTGCCATTAAGGTAAGTCGTTGACGTCCTGCCTGGGGTAGGTTAAGGATTTCGCGTATTCCTCTGCTGACCAGTGTGGATGTGATTCGTCGTCGTTCATCGCCATATCCGATAAGTAAGGCACGGTCGCACAGAATATTAATCATGCGGGGAACACCGCGAGTGTAAAGGTGAATCCATTTGATGGCATAGCGGGTAAATGAAACGCCGCCCGTGTCACCGGCAATTTCCATCCTGTGTTTTATGTAGTCCCGGGTCTCGTTCATACTCATAGATTTGAGTCGATAGCGCACTGCTATTCTTTGATTCAGCTGACGCAGATCAGGGCGTTCCAGCAACGCTTCAAGCTCCGGCTGTCCCGCAAGAATGATCTGGATAAGCTTGTCATTATCTGTCTCAAGGTTTGAAATGAGCCGGATCTGCTCCAATACTTCCGGTTTCAAATTTTGCGCTTCATCGATAACCAGAACCACGGTGCGACCGTTTTCTGTCTCGGAGAGTAAAAACCGGTTAAGTTCTGCCAGGAGTTCGTTGGTATATTCGCTCTTTGCCTCAAGTCCGAATTCATGATTGATTGATCGGAGTAATTCCGAACCGGTCAGACAAGGATTGAAGATCAGAGCCGTGCGATAATTTTCTTCCTGTAACTGACCCAACAGTGTGCGCAGAACGGTAGTTTTTCCAGTTCCGACTTCACCGATCAATTCAATGAAACCGTAATGGTTATTGATTCCGTATAGCAGGTGGGCAAATGCTTCTTTATGGTGTTTGCTGAGAAAAATGAAGCGTGGATTGGGGGTCAGGGTAAACGGTTTTTCGTTGAATCCGAAGTATTTAGTATACATGTAATCGTTACCATCTTTAGATTAGATTCAAACAGGGTTGAAATTACAAGGATAATTTTAACGGTTGTATATTTCATACATTCAGATTATTTTCAAGACAATTCAAAAAGATCCGGACAGATCACGTTTGAGATCGTTAGGTTTTTAATCCAAGATGAACTATATTTCAGATTTTATTTCAGATGCATCCTCTGATTTGCCCCAGCTTACTCCCCATCAGCAGAATGTTGCACATACCTACCCACACAAGGTTTCATCATATTACGCAGGCTTGATACAATCGCCTGGAGATCCCATCTGGCGGCAATGTATGCCGGATCCCGAGGAGTTAAACGACCCTGAACAGTCACCAGATCCATTGTCGGAAACCCTACTGAGCCCGGTTCCAGGGCTGATTCATCGCTATCCAGACAGAGTGGTTCTGCTTGTCTCCGGTCGTTGTGCGGTTTATTGCCGGTTTTGCATGCGAAAACGGTTGGTTGGGTCTGAAGGTGATGCCCCCCTTTCCTCTGAAAATCTGGAACGTGCGGCAGCGTATATTGAATCACATACAGAGATTAAAGATGTAATTCTTTCCGGCGGTGACCCGCTCATGCTATCTGACGCCTCACTCCATCTGATTCTAAAGCGGCTGCGCGCTATTTCCAATGTATCAATTATACGGATTGGAACGCGCATACCGGTAACCCTTCCAGCCAGAATTACCGTAGAATTATGCACAATGCTCAATCAGTTTCAGCCACTATATATAAATACCCATTTCAATCATCCGGCAGAAATAACAGCTGAATCAGCTCAAGCGTGCTCACTGCTGGCTAATGCCGGTATTCCGCTGGGGAACCAGTCAGTGCTTCTTAAAGGTGTAAACGATTCTGTTTCAGTGCTGCGGGAATTACTGACAGGACTTCTCGCTATCCGGGTGCGCCCCTATTATCTGCATCAGATGGACCTGGTGCAGGGAACTGCTCACTTCAGAACCTCTGTTCAGAAAGGGCTTGAGCTTATGAGAGGTTTGCGCGGGCATGTTTCTGGTCTGGCTATTCCTAATTACATGATTGATCTGCCTGGTGGTAAAGGGAAGGTGGCTCTGTTGCCACATGACGTGGAGCGGGTAGGGGATACCTTGTACATAACCACCTATAAGGGAGAGCGTGTCGCGTATCTGGATAAAACCTAACATTAAACTCCCATCCAATTATTCCTTTTCCCTTTACATTCCAACCCTCTTTATTTATTCTACACAGTCTTATTTTAGAAGAACATCGCAGCGAAGGAACCCATGGATATCAGCAAAATTCGCAATTTTTCAATCATTGCCCACATCGATCATGGCAAATCAACCCTTGCTGACCGCTTGCTTGAATACACCGGTGCGCTTTCAGACCGGGAAAAGCAGGATCAATTTCTTGATAAAATGGATCTGGAGCGGGAGCGCGGCATTACCATCAAAGCGCAGACCGTACGCTTGAATTATCGTTCAAATGATGGAATTGATTACATTCTGAATCTGATTGATACCCCTGGCCATGTCGATTTTACCTACGAGGTTTCCCGTTCCCTTGCCGCCTGTGAGGGTGGTCTGCTGGTAGTTGACGCATCCCAGGGGGTTGAGGCGCAGACACTGGCAAATGTTTACTTGGCTTTGGATAACAATCTGGAAGTATTCCCGGTACTCAATAAAATTGACCTCCCGGCAGCAGAGCCTGAGCGGGTTATCAATGAAATTGAGGAAATCATTGGTATTGATGCCCATGATGCTGTGCTTGCAAGCGCCAAGGAGGGGATCGGTACTCATGAGATACTTGAGGAGATTGTCAAAAAAATCCCGGCTCCTATTGGAGATGCTACTGCACCACTTAAGGCTTTGCTGTTTGATTCCTGGTATGATCAGTATCAGGGGGTAATTATTCTGGTTCGCCTTTTTGACGGTACGCTCAAAAAAGGGGACAAGATTCAGCTCATGTCCACCAACAAAAGCTACGAAGCGCTTAAAGTCGGTATTTTTGCGCCGGTTATGGTTGAAGTGCCTAAGCTGACTGCCGGTGAGGTCGGTTTTATAATTGCCGGAATCAAGGATGTCGCTGATGCAAAAGTCGGTGATACTGTTACTCTGCTGAATCGCCAATGTTCTATTCCATTGGATGGCTTCAAGGAAGTCAAGCCGATGGTATTTTCCGGGCTTTATCCCATTGATACTTCACAGTATGAACAGTTGCGTGATGCTCTGGCAAAGCTGAAACTTAACGATTCATCCTTCTCATATGAACCGGAAACGTCTGTGGCTCTTGGCTTCGGCTTTCGCTGCGGTTTTCTCGGGCTTCTCCATATGGAGATTATTCAGGAACGTCTGGAACGTGAATTTGGTCTTGATCTGATAACAACTGCGCCGACGGTCGTGTATCGGGTTCATCGTATGAATGGGGATGTTTACTCAATTCAGAGCGCCAACCAGATGCCGGAGTTGACCAGTACGGAGTTTTTGGAAGAACCGTTTATTCTGGCACATATTCATGTTCCCAATGAGTTTGTGGGTGGCGTACTGGCTCTCTGTGAGGATAAGCGTGGTGTTCAGCGGGAAATTAAATATCTGACTCCGACCAGGGTTATGATTATTTACGAACTGCCGCTAAACGAAATAGTGCTTGATTTCTATGATCGTCTAAAGTCGATTACCAAAGGTTATGCTTCTCTTGATTATGAACATCTTGAATATCGTCGCAGTGATCTTGTGCGAATGAACGTCATGATTAACGGAGAAGTCGTTGATGCCCTCTCTCTCATTCTTCATCGTGAAAAAGCGTATTTCCGTGGTCGCGATCTTGTTTCAAAAATGAAAGAACTGATTTCCCGCCAGATGTTCGAGGTTGCTATTCAGGCTGCTATCGGCAATAAGATTATTGCTCGCGAGACTGTCAAAGCGATGCGTAAGGATGTGCTTGCAAAATGTTACGGCGGAGATATAACTCGTAAGCGTAAACTACTTGAAAAACAAAAAGAAGGTAAAAAAAGAATGAAAAATGTCGGGAATGTGGAGCTCCCGCAAGAGGCGTTTCTGGCAATTTTAAAAGTTGAATAGTTCAAGAGTTTTTTTTGTAAAGGAATTGTATTTATGGAAGATAATAGTAATGAAATAGTCAATGTTGCCTCTAAACCGGAAGAACCGGAATTCAAAAAAAAGAGTATTATCCGTGAATATGCAGAATCTATTGCAATTGCGGTACTGTTGGCGCTCATCATCCGAACCTACCTTGTCCAGGCGTTTAAAATACCGTCCGGGTCAATGGAAGATACTCTTGCTATCGGTGATCATCTGCTGGTTACAAAGTTTATTTATGGTACCAAAATCCCGTTTACCGATGGGCGTGTTTTAAAAATTCGTGATCCACGGCGCGGAGATGTCATTGTCTTTGAATATCCCGAAGATCCGAGCAAAGATTTTATCAAGCGAGTTGTCGGTACACCAGGTGATGTTGTGGAGGGGAAAGACAAAAAGGTGTATGTCAATGGCAAGCTGTATGAGAATCCACATGAAATACATAAGGAACAGGAAACCATTCCGAAGGAGATGAATCCTCGGGATACTTTTGGGCCAGTTACAGTTCCTCCTGATTCATATTTTGTTATGGGAGATAATCGTGATCGTTCTTACGACAGCCGCTTCTGGAAGTTTGTCAAACGGGATCAGATAAAAGGGCTGGCATTTATAAAATACTGGTCATGGGATCATGATAAATTGCGACCTCGGTTTGGTAATATAGGCAGATTGATCGATTAAATATAATGGCTTCTCAAAAAGTCCATCTGCTTCGTTACGCTCTTCTTTCGTCACTGCAGCGTAGATTGTAACTACGCTTCATTCCTCAAGATTCGCAAGCCTTGTACCTGGAGCTTTTGTGCTTTGCCATTTGAATCAAGATAATTCGTGATGGCATCAAATATAATATTTAACAATATAAAATAGGTTGAAGGAGGCTGTTTATTATGTCAGATACACTTGGAAGCTGGAAACGGACGCATTATTGTGGTGATTTGAAGGCCGAACATATTGGCAGCGAAGTAGTGCTTATGGGGTGGGCTCTTCGTCGTCGCGATCATGGTGGACTTATTTTTATAGATTTACGCGATCGTGAAGGGATTGCTCAGATTGTTTTTGATCCGGAAGTAAATCAATCCGCCCATACAATTGCTGAATCTGTTCGCAGCGAGTTTGTGCTCGCAATAAAAGGGAAGGTTATTCCTCGTCCCAACGGTACCGTTAATCCGACCATGAAAACCGGTGAAGTGGAAATTCAGGTTTTGGAATGTAAGCTTCTGAATCGTTCCAAGCCACTCCCTTTTATGCTCGATGAACATACGGATGTTAATGAAAACATACGTCTTAAATATCGCTACCTTGATCTTCGTCGCCCACAACTTCAGAATAACCTCATTCTCCGCTCTAAGGTTTCACAGCTAACACGCTCATATTTAACGGATAATGGTTTTATTGAACTTGAGACTCCTTTTCTCACAAAATCAACCCCTGAAGGCGCTCGCGATTTTCTTGTTCCGTCAAGAATAAATCAGGGATGTTTTTATGCTCTGCCGCAATCACCTCAAATATTTAAGCAGATATTAATGATTTCAGGATTTGACAAATACTTTCAGGTGGTTCGCTGTTTCCGTGACGAAGACCTGCGCGCCGACCGTCAACCGGAATTTACCCAGATCGATTGTGAAATGTCATTTATAGACCGTGAAGACATCATTACTGTCATGGAAGGGTTGATTGCCAAAATATTCAAGGAAGCAAAAGGGGTTGATGTCCAGTTGCCGGTGGAACGGATTACCTACCAGGAATCGATCCGCCGTTTTGGTGTTGATAACCCTGATATGCGTTTTGGAATGGAACTGTCTGATCTGACTGACCTTGTCAAGGTTTCAGGCTTCAAGGTGTTTGTTGATGTTGCATCAAAGGGTGGAATCATCAAGGGAATCAATGCGAAAGGGTGTGCAAAGTTTTCGCGCAAGGAGATTGATGATCTGACTGAATTCGTAAAAATATACGGTGCAAAGGGACTTGCCTACGTTAAAATAGAAAATGGTGAATGGCATTCACCAATAGCTAAATTTTTTACGCCGGAAGAAATTGCTTCAATGAATAGTGCGTTTGATGCTGAAGAAGGTGATCTGTTGTTCTTCGTTGCAGACAAGCCAAAGGTAGTCAATGATTCTCTCGGTAAGTTGCGTAACCATCTTGCAAACAAATTGGGATTGACAAATAAGGAAGTATTCCGGTTTGTCTGGGTGACAGACTTCCCGCTTCTTGAGTGGGATGAAGATGAAAAACGCTGGGCTGCCGTACATCACCCCTTCACGGCGCCGATGGATGAAGATGTTGAATTTGTTGAATCAGATCCGGGGCGTTGCCGTGCAAAAGCGTACGACCTTGTTCTGAATGGTAATGAAATCGGCGGCGGTTCCATCAGGATTCATCAGGAACAGGTACAGTCTCTCATGTTCAAGATGCTTGGCATGTCGGTAGAGGATGCACGTTCAAAATTCGGTTTCCTTCTGCATGCGCTTGAGTTTGGCACTCCACCACATGGTGGCATTGCCTTTGGAATGGATCGATTGATCATGCTTCTCACTGGAAGTGATTCTATCCGTGACGTTATTGCGTTTCCTAAAACCCAGCGTGGCACTTGCATGATGTCAGAAGCGCCATCTTCTGTTGACAACAAACAGTTGCGAGAGCTTGGCATAAGACTCGCTGAAAAAATCCAGGCTTAACAAAAACAATGTTTTTTCTGGTCTGTCGCAAACATCTTGTAACTATTCTATTCTCATTTGTTTTAGCGGCATGTGTCGCACCTGATCCAACGTTGAGAATGAAAGCGTCATCAATTGTTTCGGATCTGGAAAAAATGCAGGCTCCCCGCTGGTTTCCAGACGAATATCACAATCTGATGGAAACATTTGAACATGGTGAAGCAATTATCCATGTTACCCGGGATCAGAAGGAAGCTGATTATTTATTTTCCTTTGTACTGCAAAAGGGGATGATTTTAAAAACAGCAATTCTGAAGGAAGAAAGACGTAAAGCCGCTGAAAAACTTAAACTTGATGCTGAAGAGGCGGCTCGCAAGGCTGAAGAAATTCTTTTGCAACAAGCACGGGAAGCTGAAGAGCGTCTGCATCAACAGGAAACGATTCAGATTGAGGAAGAAAAACGGGAACAGAAAAAGAGTCTAAATTTACAGGATAACCTGCGGCGTCCTCAACCCCCTTTGTCATATACTGTAAGACGTGGGGAGACTCTCCCCCAGATTGCCGCCCGGGCTGAAATATACAATGACTCTACGCTCTGGCCTCTAATATATCGCGCCAATCGAGATCAGGTCAGAGATCCAAAACGTCTCTGGCCTGGTCAGGTGCTCTCCATCCCACGCCTTGCTTCCGGTAAAAAATGATTTTTAATTCAAAGAGTTGACTATGATTTTATTCCCCTGTTTTTCATACAAATCTCAAAAGTTTTTTCCTTGACAGTCCATCATGCTTTGTATACTGTATACAAAATTTATGGTGTAGTGAAAAATATGATTTAAATCAGGTAGTTAAGTATGAATAAAATTTTGCTGAACAGAAAAAAAACAAGGAGAAACCATGGCTACAAAAACAATTATCTGGACTGAAATTGATGAAGCACCGGCGTTGGCAACCTATTCATTACTCCCTATTGTTCAGGCATTTACAAAAGGAACCGGAGTTAATGTTGAAACCTGGAACATTTCTCTTTCTGGTCGTATTCTTGCTAATTTTCCTGAATCTCTTACAGATGGACAGAAGGTTTCTGATTATCTCTCTTTGATGGGCGAGCTTACACAGAACCCTGAAGCAAACATAATCAAACTTCCAAATATCAGCGCATCTGTTCCGCAGCTTAAAGAGGCTATTAAAGAGCTTCAGTCTAAAGGTTATAAAGTCCCTGATTATCCTGAAAATCCGCAAAATGATGCAGAAAAAGAGATTCAGGATCGTTATGCAAAATGTCTTGGAAGCGCTGTAAATCCTGTTCTTCGTGAAGGCAATTCAGATCGTCGCGCTCCTCTCTCTGTTAAAAATTTCGCAAAGAAAAATCCACATAAGCTCGCACCTTGGACAGCTGATTCAATCGCTCATGTTGCCTACATGAAAGCTGGTGATTTCTACGGTAATGAAAAATCTGTCATTATGGAAAATGGCGGCGATTTCAAAATTGTTCTGGAAGGTGCTAACGGCACAAAAGTTCTGAAAGATGGTCTTAAAGCTGCAAAAAGTGAAATTCTATCAACAACTTTCATGAGCGCAAAAGCTCTCAAACAATTCTTTGCAGACCAGATTGCAGATGCAAAAGCAAAGGGCGCTCTTTTGTCTCTTCATCTAAAAGCAACAATGATGAAAGTTTCTGACCCTGTTATGTTTGGCTATGCTGTTACTGTATTCTTCAAAGATGTTTTTGAAAAACATGCAGCAACATTTAAAGAGCTAAATGTAAATCCTAACCTCGGTCTTGGTGAACTTTACAAAAAAATTAAAACCCTTCCAGAAGCTAAACAGGCTGAAATTGTTGCAGATATCAATGCTGTGTATGCAAAACAACCTGGGCTTGCAATGGTTGATTCCGCTAAAGGGATTACAAACCTCAATGCACCAAACGACATCATTGTTGATGCTTCCATGCCTGTAGTTGTTCGTGATGGCGGCAAAATGTGGAATGCTGAAGGAAAACTTCAGGATACCAAGGCGATGATTCCTGATCGTTGCTACGCAACTTTTTATCAGGCGTGTATCGAAGATTGTCAGAAAAACGGTGCATATAATCCAGCTACAATGGGTTCAGTATCAAACGTAGGATTGATGGCTCAAAAAGCAGAAGAGTACGGCTCACATCCAACAACATTTATTATTCCTGAAGATGGGACTGTAAAGGTTCTTGATGCTGCAGGTGCTGTTTTGACCGAGCACAAGGTTGAAGCTGGAGACATCTGGCGTATGTCAAGAGCTAAAGATATTCCTATTCAGGATTGGGTCAAACTTGCTGTTACCCGCGCAAAAGCTACCGGCGCACCTGCTGTGTTCTGGCTCGACAAAAACCGTGCTCATGATGCAAATATGATTTCAAAAGTAGAAAAATATCTCAAAAACTATGACACTACCGGTCTTGAATTTCATATCCTTGATCCAGTCTCTGCAATAAACTTTTCACTTGCAAGAATTCGTCAGGGTAAAGATACTATCTCCGTTACCGGTAATGCACTTCGTGATTATCTGACAGACCTTTTCCCAATTCTGGAACTCGGCACAAGCGCAAAAATGCTCTCCATCGTTCCGCTTCTTGCTGGCGGCGGACTGTTTGAAACAGGCGCTGGCGGTTCTGCTCCAAAACATGTTCAGCAGTTTGTGGAAGAAGGGTATCTCCGTTGGGATTCTCTCGGTGAATTCTCCGCTCTTGGAGCTTCCCTTGAACATATTGCTGCAAACTACAAAAATGAAAAGGCGCAGGTTCTTGCTGACGCTCTTGACCTTGCAATCGCTAAATTCCTTGACAATAATAAGTCTCCAGCCCGTAAGGTTGGTCAGATAGACAATCGCGGTAGCCATTTCTATCTTGCTCTCTACTGGGCAGAAGCTTTGGCAGCTCAAACAAAAGATGCAGAGATTCAGGCAAAATTTGCCGCTGCCGCTAAAAAGCTTCAGGAAAATGAAACAAAAATAAATGAAGAGTTGATAGGGGCGCAAGGGAAACCTGTTGATATGGGTGGCTACTATCTTCCTGATTTTTCTAAAACCTCCGCTGCAATGCGCCCAAGCGCAACATTGAACGCAATTATCGATTCACTCTGATTTTTTGAAATTTTGATTCGGCAGCGGTTTTTCCGCTGCCGGACTAATTTATATCAACCTGAAAAGGAGAAGAAAAAATGGGACGTAAAAAGATTTCTCTGATTGGCGGTGGACAGATCGGCGGCGTGCTTGCACAGCTTTGTGCGCTTCGTGAACTTGGTGATGTTGTTCTTTTTGACATCGTTGAAGGGCTTCCACAGGGTAAAATGCTTGACATCGCAGAAGTTGGTCCAGTTGATCGTTATGATGTAAATCTCAAAGGGACAAACAGCTACGAAGACATCAAGGATTCTGATGTTGTTATCGTAACTGCCGGTCTTCCACGTAAACCGGGTATGAGCCGTGATGACCTCATTGAAGTTAACTCAAAGATTATGACATCTGTTGCTGAAGGGATCAAAACCTACGCACCAAACTCAATCATAATTGTTATCTCCAATCCTCTTGATGCAATGGTAACACTCTGCCAGAAAATAACAGGTTTCCCATACAGCCGCGTTATCGGTCAGGCTGGCGTTCTCGATTCTGCACGTTTTGCATCATTCATCGCTTGGGAACTCGGCGTCTCTGTTAAAGATGTAACTGCAATGACACTTGGTGGTCATGGCGATGACATGGTTCCTCTTGTTCGTTACACAAGCGTATGCGGTATCCCAGTCATGGAACTTCTTGAACAGAAATACGGCGCTGAAAAAGCTAAAGAAGTTATGGAAGCAATGGTAAAACGTACACGTGGCGCAGGTGGAGAGGTTGTTGCCCTTCTCAAAACTGGTTCTGCATTCTACAGCCCTGCTTCTTCTGCTATTTCTATGGCTGAAACCATTCTCAAAGATCAGAAACGCGTTCTGCCAACCTGCTGCTTCCTCCAGGGAGAGTTTGGTGTAAGTGGGTACTATGTAGGCGTTCCAGCAGTTCTTGGCGAGAAGGGTGTAGAAAGAATTATTGAATTCAAGCTTGATGCTGAAGAACAGGCAATGATGGATAAGTCTGTGGCAGCTGTAAAAGGGCTTGTTGACAGCATGAAATAAGATGGAGTTGTTCAGTCAGTGAAGACGTATGCAAAAGAAGGGTACTCGCCCTTCTTTTGCAGCTTTGCTGCTCTGAATTCACACCTTTAATTACGGAAATAAAGGAGTTTTCCAAGATGGCAAACAATGTAAAAATTGAAATTAGCGAAAAATACTGTAAGGGGTGTCATATCTGCGTAGAATTCTGCCCTAAAAATGTATTGGAAATGAAAGGGTTTGTGGCAGCTGTTAAAGACCTTGATGCCTGCATTAAATGCATGCAGTGCGAGCTCAGATGCCCTGATTTCGCAATTAAAGTAATTACAGAATAATACGAGGGAGGAAATCAAGAGATGTCCAAAAAAGTAGCGTTTCTTCAGGGGAATGAAGCTGCAACCCACGGCGCATTGTACGCTGGTTGTAATTTTTTTGCAGGCTACCCCATAACACCATCCACAGAGGTTGCTGAAATTATGTCTGCCGAACTTCCTAAAATCGGCGGCAAATTCATGCAAATGGAAGATGAAATCGGCGCGATGGCTGCAATTCTTGGTGCAGCCCTTGCCGGTTCAAAAACATTGACCTCCACATCAGGTCCAGGTCTATCACTTAAGCAGGAGCTTATCGGATACGGTTGTATTGCAGAAATTCCATGCGTTATCTATAACGTAATGCGTGGTGGTCCATCAACTGGTATGCCTACAGGTCCTTCACAGTCAGACGTTATGTCTGCAAAATGGGGGACACATGGTGACCACCCTGCGATTTGCCTCGTTCCTTCAACTGTTCAGGAAACTTATGAAGAGATGATCCGTGCCTTTAATCTTTCAGAAAAATATCGCACACCTGTTATGGTTATGCCGGATGAAATAGTAGCTCATATGCGTGAAAGAGTTGTATTTCCGGAGCCAGGCGAAATTGCTGTAACTCCACGAAAATCTCCAACAGTTCCACCAGAACAGTACAAACCTTACGACACAAGTTTTGGCGATGTTCCACCACTTGCATCTTACGGTTCCGGCTACAAATTCCATGTAACAGGTCTCAACAAGCTTCCTGACGGTTTCCCTACAACAAAGGCTGAATATGTTCAGGCTGAAGAAGAACGCCAGGTTCGCAAAGTTGATGCAAATATCGATGATATCGTTGAATTTGAAGAGTATATGCTTGAAGATGCTGAAGCGGTTGTAATCGCTTACGGTTCAACTTCACGTTCTGCACGTTATGCTGTAAACGAAGCTCGTGCACAGGGAATAAAAGCAGGTATGTTCCGACTTAAAACATTCTGGCCATTCCCTGATAAACAGATCAAGGCTCTTGCTGGTAAGGTTAAAGGTCTAATTGTACCGGAAATGAATCTTGGTATGTGTTCTCTGGAAGTAGAAAGAAATGCTCAAGGAAAAGCTCCGATTCTCAAAATCAACCGTGTTGATGGCGAGCCTATAAATCCGGGTCAGATCCTCGAGAAGATCAAGGAGGTTAAGTAACCATGGCTTTTAATTACGAAAAATGGCTTCGTCCTAATAAATTACCACATATCTGGTGCCCAGGCTGCGGACATGGAATTATCATGAAAGGGCTCATCCGCGCTCTTGACTCTCTCAATCTCCAGAAAGAGAACACAGCTATCGTTTCAGGTATTGGCTGCGCATCCCGTCTCCCTGGTTACATTGACTGCTGCACACTTCATACAGCTCATGGTCGCGCCGCTGCATTTGCAACCGGTGTTAAAATGGCAAAGCCTGACATGAATGTTATCCTTGTTGGTGGTGACGGCGACGGCACCGCTATCGGCGGAAATCACTTTATCCATGCATGCCGACGTAACATTGATATGACTTATATCATTCTTAACAATAACATCTATGGAATGACAGGTGGGCAGTTCTCCCCATGTACACCAACAGGCGCAAAAGCTTCAACAACACCTTACGGCAACCCTGATCCTGGTTTTGATATCGCAAAACTTGCTATCGGTGCAGGGGCTACATTTGTTGCTCGCGGCACAGCATATCATGCAAACCAGATCGATAAGCTGATTGCTGAAGCAATCCAGCATAAAGGTTTCTCTGTAGTTGAAATCCTTGATGACTGCCCGACAACCTATGGTCGTCGCAATAAATTCAAATCTGTAATCGAAATGATGAACCGACTTAAAGAGGTTGCTGTTCCTGTTAAAGCTGCTGAAAAAATGACTCCAGAACAGCTTCAGGGTAAAGTTCTTACCGGTGTTCTTTATAAAGACGAAATAAAACCAGAATACACATCCGAGTACGCAAAAGTTATTGAGCGTGCCCAGGCTGCCAAGTAAAATAAAGGAAAAGGAGCTATATAAGATGTCACGTTATGAACTCAGATTTTCCGGCGCAGGCGGGCAGGGGCTCATCACCGCCGGTATCATTATGGCAAAAGCTGCCTCAATTTACGAAGGGAAGCAAGCCGTACAGTCACAAAGTTATGGGCCGGAAGCTCGCGGTGGCGCTTCCAAATCAGAAGTTATAATTTCTGATGGTCCTATTGATTATCCTAAAGCAACAAAGGTTGATGCTTTGCTTGCAATGACACAGGAAGCTTGTGACAAATACTCTGATGACCTTAAAGAAGGTGGGATACTTCTGGTTGATTCAGACCTTGTTACAAAACTCCCGGCAGGAAATTTCAAAACTGTTTCATTCCCTATCATCAATACCGCAAAAAATGATGTGGGTCGTGAAATTGTTGCCAATATTGTTGCTCTAGGAGCAATGGTGGCACTTTCAGGTCAGGTTACTTTTGAAAACGCCGAAAAAGCTGTTCTTTCCAGCGTTCCAGAAGCTTTCCTGGAGCTGAATAAAAAAGCCTTTACCACTGGTTATCAAAAAGCTTCCGAGGCAGCAAAAGCGTAATTTTTTAAATGTTCCAATTTAACGCCCGCCATATAAGTTAATATGGCGGGCGTTTTTATTTGATGGCTTCTAAAAAAGTTCATCCGGTTCGTTACGCCGCTCTTTTGTCGATGCCTTGTAGAATTTAACTACCATTCACTCTTCAAAATTCAGAAGCCTCGCCGCTTGACTTTTTGTGAAGCTATCATGTTTACTGTTTGCCCGTATGACCAAATCCGCCACTACCCCGTTCTGTATCTTGACTGAATTCATCAACCAAAAATAAATCCGCCTGAATAACTGGCATAAACAGCATCTGGCAGATTCGCTCTCCAGGCTCTATGGTATATGTATTAACCCCGCGATTATAAATTCCAATTTGAATTTCGCCCTGATAGTCAGAGTCAATAATACCGATGGAATTAGAAAGAACAATACCGTGTTTAATCCCAAGACCTGAACGTGGCGCAAGGATGGCGACCAGCTGCGGGTCGTGGATACTTATGGCTATCCCGCTTGGGATCATCTTTGAATCACCTGGAGCGATACTTATTTTCTTTTCAATACAGGCGCGGAGATCCATTGCAGCAGAACCATCTGTTGCGTAGGATGGCAAAGGGATAGATGTACCAATCAAACTGTTAATGATTTTGGTTTCAATTTTATGCTTGTTCATGTAAATTCTCCGATGCAATTTTTATTGCAGCGTAGCAAAAAAAACAGCGACTCAATATAAAAATATTAGCAGACTGGTTGTTTTATATGTTGAAACTTACAAATATAAATACTTTTTATGGCAAGGTACATGCTCTTAAAAATGTCTCTTTACACCTGAATGAAGGTGAAATAGTCACACTTATTGGTGCTAACGGGGCTGGTAAAACAACTATATTAAACACCATATCAGGTGTAACACCAGCATCTGCCGGTGACATTATTTTTGAAAATGAATCTATCGGGAAGCTTCAATCGGATCTGATAGTTAAACGAGGAGTTTTACAGGTTCCGGAAGGTCGGCAGGTATTCAAACCGCTTTCAGTAGAGGATAATCTGGAGTTGGGCGCATACTTAAGGTATCGTTCACATGAGGATAAAAAAACTATTCATTCGGATATGGATTGGATTTTTTCATTGTTCCCACGCCTTAAAGAACGTCGCAAACAACTTGCCGGAACCATGTCGGGTGGAGAACAGCAGATGCTGGCAATCGGTCGAGCATTGATGGCACAACCTCGGCTATTGCTACTAGATGAACCCTCAATGGGGTTGGCGCCATTAATTGTGCAGGAAATATTTCGTGTTTTGGAACAGTTGCGAAAAGATAGGAACACAACAGTTCTTTTAGTGGAGCAAAATGCCAAAGCAGCTCTATCGATGGCTGATCGTGGGTATGTATTGGAGACCGGTAAAGTCGTTCTTGAGGGTGTGGCAAGCGAACTTATGGAAAATGCTGAAGTAAAACGCGCATATCTTGGCAAGGATAAAAAGGAACTGTGGGAGCGATAA
>Ga0172367_10004275_pt1 | contig 17911 bp, 17 predicted proteins | sample Lak10m_FD_114542 | JGI IMG/M metagenome (GOLD analysis project Ga0172367, IMG submission 114542) | Freshwater microbial communities from Kabuno Bay, South-Kivu, Congo - kab_022012_10m | ecosystem: Environmental > Aquatic > Freshwater > Lake | place: Democratic Republic of the Congo: South-Kivu...
TTCAGCATTCGTTCCAATTTTTCCAGAATGTATTGGCGCATTTGCGGGATCAGTTCGTCCCAGTTTTGCCCCACATCCGCCGGAGCATTCACCATCACAAACCAGTTTTCGCCTCCTTCGGGAGCATCACTTTTGTTGTATTTGCTGCTGATGTAAATATATACCGTCGGGTCGGAATGCGCGGTTTTCAGGTTGAACAAATGCCGGAATTCTTCTTTGTAATGATCGCTGAAGAAAATGTTGTGCACATCCAGTTCCGGGAAAGTTCCGTTCAAACCCCAATAGAAAATCAGTGCCGATGATGACCGTTCTTCTTTCTCAACTTTCGCCAAACGCCGGGCATCGGGCATCAGCTTTGAATAAAAGTGATGCACATCCACATCGCTGATCACCACATCTGCTTCGTAAAAACCATTGCCGGTGTGCACTCCCCGAACTTTTCCTCCGGAGTGTTCCACCTTCATCACAAGTTCATTCAGGTGAAAACTTACCCCCAGTCGTTCGGCTTGCCTGATGAGCGAATCTGTAATCTGAAACATCCCGTTTTCAGGAATATAGGCACCCAGATTGTGCTCCAGATGCGAAATAACACTCAATGTCGCCGGAGTTTGGTAAGGGTTACTGCCGTTGTAAGTGGCATATCGGTCGAACAACTGCACCAGTTTTGGATGCTCCAATTCTTCAGAATTAAATTGATGCAGAGTTTTGAAAGCTTTTAATTTGCCAATATTGAGTAATGTTTTCAGCGATTTCCGATTCAGCAGGTTTTTCAGTCGATGGAATGACCCAAAAATAAACAGGTCGGCGGTAAGATCGTAAACGGTGGCCGATTTCCGGAGGTAACTTTTCACCTTTTCCGGAGAAACACCCAGCTTATCGCCAATTTCCTGCGAAAGTTTTTCCACATCGTTCCAGACTTTCAGTTGGGTGCTATCTTCCCAAAAATAGTTGGTGATCATTTCCAGCCGTCGAACCAAAAACTGCAAATCGTCATCGAGCAATTCGAGCACCAACTCGGGCAAGGTAAGCAGCGAAGGTCCTGCATCGAAGCGGAATTCGCCAAAGCGGCGCTCGGTAATCTTTCCTCCAATCCGATCAGTGGCCTCGAATAGCTCTACTGAATGACCTAAACGAGCCATTCGAATGGCTGAAGCCAGTCCTGCAATTCCCGATCCGATGATGATTGTTCTGGTCATAGATCAATAAATTTATGCAAAACACCAAGGTTTGCAAAATTAATTCGTACTTTAATAAAACTTTTCCCACTTAATTTGTTTAAGTATGCGTGAAATAAATTAAACAAATGCAAAAAACAGCTCTCATTATAGGTACCGGACTTGGAGGATTGACTACAGCGCTACGACTGGCAAGCCGCGGATGGCAAGTAGAAATGGTGGAGAAATACCACCGCGCCGGAGGTCGTCTCAACCTGCTTGAAAAAGACGGGTTCAAATTCGACATGGCTCCGACTTTTTTCAGCATGAGCTATGAGTTTCAGGAATTGATCAAAGACTGCAATATCCCGATGCCTTTCGAGTTTGTGGAACTCGACCCGCTGTATTCGGTACATTTTGAGGGCGACCAGCGCAGCTACCTCATTTATAAAGATCTGAAAAAGCTGGCGTTGGAATTTCAGCATCTCGAGCCCGACTTTGAAAAGAAAATTCACAAGTTTCTGAAAGCCGCCGGACAATTGTTCCACGATACCGAAGATATTGTGATTCGCCGGAATTTCGATTCGCTGACTCACTATCTCCTGAAACTGACCACTGTTCCGGTAAAACATGCGCCAAAAATGTTTTACTCGATGTGGAAAGAAATGGAGCGGAATTTCGATTCGTTTGAAGTGAAGGTGATTTTCTCGCTGGTTGGATTTTTCCTGGGGGCCACTCCATTCGACACACCTGCGGTTTACACGCTGCTGAATTATACCGAATTGGTTCACGACGGCTATTACAATGTGAAAGGCGGCATGTATAAAATTGTTGAAAGTTTGCTTCCTGAACTTGAAAAACGTGGGGTAAAAATTCACTACAATACCGAAATCGTGGGCTTTTCCGAAGAAAACGGAAAAATCAGTTCATTTACCGACAGTTCAGGGAAAATATGGACCGCTGACTTGTTTGTTGTAAACGCCGACGCTGCCGGTTTCCGGGGAAAAATAATGCAGCGGCCCGAGTTTTCGGAAGAAAAGCTGGATCATAAAAAATGGACGCTGGCTCCGCTCACCATTTACCTCGGGCTCGACACCAAAGTGCCCGATATGTATCACCACAACTATTTCCTGCGTCGCAATTTCAGGGAATATGCCGGAAAGATTTTCAAGAACCAGATTAAGCTCGACAAACCGTATTATTACGTGAATATTCAGTCGATGCACAACCCGGAATATGCGCCTCCCGGAAAAGAGTCGGTGTTTATTTTGTGCCCGGTGCCCGATTTGCGTTTCAAATCCGATTGGAGCGACGATCAGGAAATTGCCGACAGCATCATCGACGACATGAGCCAGCGTATTGGGTTCGATTTCAAAAAACACACCGAAGTTCGCGTGGTGCTGAACCCCGAACACTGGCAAAATATGTTTGGATTGTATCGCGGAAGCGGCCTCGGATTGGCACACGACCTGAACCAGGTAGGCGGTTTCAGGCCCAAGAACAAAGACGAAAAATTCAGCAATTTATACTACGTTGGCGCATCAACGGTTCCCGGAACCGGCTTGCCCATGACTGTGATTAGCTCTCGATTAGTAACCGAACGAATACTGAAAGACCATGGACTTGTACCGCAAAAATAACCTCGATTGCAGCCGGATTACCACCCGCAACTACAGCACTTCGTTTTCGCTCGGAGTTCGCATGCTTAGTCCCATATACCGCGAAGGAATCTATAGCATTTATGGGTTCGTGCGCTATGCCGACGAAATCGTGGATACCTTTTTTGATCAGGACCAACGGACGATTTTTGAAGAATTCAGGCAAGAAACGTTTAAGGCAATTGATCGGGGATTCAGCATCAATCCGATCATCGACAGTTTCCAGATGGCGGTGCGGAAGTACAGCATCGACCGTGAATTGATTGAAGCCTTTTTGCTGAGCATGGAAATGGATCTTTCAACCGATGTGTATTCGCCGGAATTGTTGCAGAAATACATTTATGGCTCGGCCGAAGTGGTTGGCCTGATGTGTTTGCGCGTGTTTTATTACAACGAGCCCGAAAAGTACGATGCGCTGGTAGCCCCTGCCCGCAAACTGGGAGAAGCCTTTCAGAAAGTGAATTTCCTGCGCGATGCCCGCGACGACTACGCCGAGAAAGGACGTGTTTATTTTAAGAACATCGACTTTTCGAACTTCACCGAAGAAACCAAGAAACAACTGGAAGCCGAAATTGAACGCGATTTCCAGGAGTCGATGGAAGGAATTCGTCAGCTTAAAAAGCAGGTTCGTCTTGGGGTTTACCTCGCCTATATTTATTATCTGCGACTGCTGAAAGAAATTAAAAAAGCCCGTCCGGAAGAAATTCTGAAAAAACGCTACCGGGTATCGAACACCCAGAAAAGCTATCTGCTGGTGAATGCTTACCTGAAAAATGCCTTGAATTTGCTGTGATTGAGTTGGTTGAGAAGGAAATGTCATAAATAAAGTACTGCGGCCAAATAAAACTCATGTAATAATTTTCGGTTTCATCTTAATATTTTGCATATTTGTATAAATTTTCGGTTATGAAAGAAAATATTACAAAAATTGCAAAATATAACTTTTGGAACGGCAATAAGCCTGAACTGGGATTTTTACGTCATGAGTATTTGAGAAAAATAAAGAGCTTTACCGGTAACAGGTTGGTTAAAGTGTTGGTTGGCCAGCGGCGCACAGGTAAGAGTTACCTATTACGGCAAATTATCGGGCAATTAATTCAAGCTGGAGTAGCTCCGCAAAACACCTTTTATATCAATAAAGAATACGTAGATTTTGATTTCTTGCTGGATTACCAATCGCTGGCAACATTAATTGAAACATACAAAGCTGAACAAAAACCGGTTGGGAAAATTTATTTATTCATCGATGAAATTCAGAACATCGATGGCTGGGAACGTCTGATTGACTCATATTCTCAGGACTTTGTTGATTCCTATGAAATATTCATTACCGGATCCAATTCGCAAATGTTATCAGGCGAATTAGCAACCTTATTGTCAGGACGTTATATCACGATCCAAACTTTTCCATTTAGTTTTGCCGAATTTTGTGAGTTTAACCAAGCTCCGAAATCAAAAACTTCATATCTCGACTATTTACAAACCGGAGCATTACCCGAATTATTCCATCTACCTGAATATGAAATAAAAAGGCACTATATATCGGCCGTAAAAGATACGGTATTGCTTCGTGATGTGATTCAACGATACAATATCAAGGATTCAAAATTGCTGGATGATATTTTCGTTTATCTGGTAAATAACGCTTCAACCCTGCTGTCGATAAGCAATATCGTGAATTATTTCAAGTCGAAAAATCGCAAAGTCAATTACGAAACTGTTGTGAATTACATTCAATATATTGAAAATACTTTTTTAGTTCACAAGGTTGAACGTTACAATATCAAAGGCAAAGAAACCATTTCTGGGATTTCAAAATATTATATCAACGATCTTTCGTTTAAGAACTACTTGTATTCAGGATTTGGATTTGGCATAGGTTATCTGCTCGAAAATGCTGTTTTTCTGCAACTTCGCCAATCGGGTTACGAAGTTTTTGTCGGGACATTACGAAATGGAGAAATCGATTTTGTAGCAAAAAAAAGCGATCGAATTATTTATTTTCAAGTGACCTATTTATTGACAGATGAACAGACCTACAATCGGGAGTATGGTGCATTTAACCCAATAAAAGACAATTACGAAAAATATGTGGTTTCTCTCGATGAAGTTCAGTTCCCATCAAACGAAGGCATCAATCATATCCAGGCATGGGAACTGGGAGAATTACTTTAGTTCAAGCCCGTCGTTACCGAAAAGGTGATTCAATCCTCAAATTTTAATACTTTTGTACCGAATTTTATCCTGAAAACGAACATGTTCAAAATCCTGCTATATCCCATTTCTGCCATTTACGGACTAATTGTTTCGATACGGAATTTTCTGTACGACTACAAGATTTTCCAGTCAAACGAATTCGAGATTCCAGTCATTTCGATTGGTAACATTACCGTAGGCGGAACCGGAAAAACTCCGCACACCGAATACCTGGTTGAATTACTTCGGAAACAGTTTCGGGTAACTACCATCAGTCGCGGCTACAAGCGGAAAACCAAAGGTTATCAGGAAGTTCAGACCGACTCAACAGCCACAGCCGTGGGTGATGAACCGTTGCAGATTAAAACCAAATTCAGCGAAGTTCAGGTAGTGGTCGATGAAAAACGCGTTCATGCGATCCGCAAAATTCAGCAACAGGAAACCGACCAACTGCCCGATGTGATTTTGCTCGACGATGCATTTCAGCACCGCAGCGTGACTCCAGGGATCAACATTCTGCTCATCGATTTCAATCGCCCGATCGACAAGGACAGCTTGCTGCCGGTTGGCCGCCTGCGCGAATCGAAATGGCAGATGCGCCGCGCCAACGTGATTATTTACACCAAATGTCCGCAGGAAATTTCGCCTATCACCCGCCGGATCATTATGAAGGAAGTTTACCTGCGTCCCTACCAAACGCTGTTTTTCACCACGATGGTTTACCAACCGCTCACACCTGTTTTCCCGGGCGAGGCCATCGAAACACCCAAGCTGGCATCTGACAAAGTAGGCGTGTTGCTCGTCACCGGAATAGCCAATCCCGAACATTTGCAGAAGTACATCAGCAACTTCACCGAAAACATCACGGTGCTGAAATATCCCGATCATCACAATTTCAACGCATCCAATATTCAGCAGATTGAGCAAAAATTTGCCGGAATGGAAACTGCCCACAAAATTGTGATCACTACCGAAAAAGATTCGATGCGACTGAAGGATTTGGATTTATCGCCAACCTTGAAAGCACATTTATTTTACATACCTTTAAAAATCAAATTCCTCGACAGCGAGGGCAAAAATTTCGACGATAAAATTGTAACCTATGTTAGAGAAAATAAAAGCAACCGCGAACTTCATAAGCGCAAAAATCGGAAAGTCAATTGACGCCGGAATTATCCTCGGTTCCGGACTGGGAGGATTGGTCAAGGAAATCAACATCGAATTGACAATTCCATACGAAGAAATTCCCGATTTCCCGGTTTCAACGGTTGACGGTCATTCAGGCAAACTGATTTTTGGACAATTGGGCGGCAAAAACGTGCTGGCAATGCAGGGACGTTTCCACTACTATGAAGGCTATTCGATGAAAGAAGTGACCTTTCCGGTTCGCGTGATGAAGCTCATGGGCATCAATACGCTGTTTGTTTCCAATGCTTCCGGAGGCCTTAACCCGACATACAAAGTGGGCGACATTGTGATCATCAACGACCATATTAATTTCTTTCCTGAACATCCGTTGCGGGGTAAAAACATGAACGAACTGGGGCCACGTTTCCCCGACATGAGCAAAACCTACGATCTGCACCTCCGCAACAAGGCTAAGGCAATTGCCCTGAAAAACGGCATCGAGGTGAAAGAAGGCGTTTACGTTGGCGTTTCGGGACCAACTTTCGAGACCCCGGCCGAATACCTCATGTTCCGTCATTTGGGCGCCGATGTGGTAGGTATGTCAACCGTTCCTGAAGTGATTGTTGCGCGGCACATGGACATGACCGTTTTCGGCATTTCGATTGTCACCGACAGCGGCGTTCCCGGACAAATCGTTGAAATTTCGCACGAAGAAGTTCAGGAGGTAGCCATGAAAGCCGAGCCAAATATGACGTTGATTCTGAAAGAACTGGTAGCAGGACTGTAAGTAGACTCATGGCCACCATCCCCGGATACAAGCAAATACCGGTAAAAACCTGGTTCCTTACTTTTGAAGGAGCGTTACCCAGTGTTTCAGAAACTGAATCATTTCAGTTGGAGTTTTGGAAAAATCCGAATGCCGACGAATACCTCGAACTATACAAAGAAGTTGGCAGTAGTTGGGGCTGGACAGGGCGATTACTAAAATCTCCGGAAGAACTGAACGAAATCCTGAAATCGGACAAAAACGAGGTCTGGCTTTTTAAAGTTGAAAATGATATCGCTGGTTTTTTCGAGTTGGTGCGATCGGAACAGGAAACCGAAATTGTGTATTTGGGGCTGAAACCTGGTTGGATTGGGAAAGGATTGGGGCAAAAGCTCATTCGGGCTGCCATTTCAAAATCCGGTCAGAACGGCGAAAAAGTGTGGCTGCACACCTGCGACCGCGATCACGCTTCGGCTCTGGTGGCCTACCAAAAAGCGGGTTTCAAGATTGAGAAAGAAACTGTTTCATTAGAATATTACCCTGAATAACCATGAACCTTCCAAACTTTGCCGATATTGAAAAAGCGCACGAACGCATTCGACCCTACATTCACCGCACACCGGTGATGACCTCCAAAAGCATCAATGAAATTGTTGGGGCAGAACTTTTTTTCAAGTGCGAAAACCTGCAAAAAGTGGGGGCGTTTAAGTTTCGCGGGGCCTGCAACTCGGTGTTCTCCTTGTCCGACGAAGAGGCCCGAAACGGAGTTTGTACCCATTCCTCCGGAAACCATGCTGCTGCGTTGGCTTTGGCGGCCCGGATGCGAGGTATTCCGGCCTACATTGTGATGCCCGAAAATGCGCCGCAAATCAAGAAAGTGGCAGTAGCCGGATATGGCGCACAAATTACGTTTTGCGAACCCACGCTGGCCGCCCGTGAATCGACCCTGAAACAGGTAGCCGAAAAAACCGGTGCCACCGAAATTCACCCGTACAATTATTTCAATGTGATATGCGGACAAGGGACTGCCGCCAAAGAACTGATCAAAGAAACCGGCCAGCTCGACGTGGTAATGGCTCCGGTTGGTGGTGGCGGACTGTTGAGCGGAACTGCCCTTTCGACCAAAGCTTTGTTGCCCGGTGCACGGGTAATTGCAGCCGAACCTGCCGGCGCTGATGATGCTTTCCGCTCGTTTTACAGTAAAACCTTACATCCGTCGGTTGCCCCGAAAACCATTGCCGATGGCTTACTGACTTCGCTCGGCTCCATCACATTCGAGATCATTTTGAACAATGTTGATCAGATTGCAACGGTCTCGGAAGAAAGAATTGTAGCAGCCATGCGCATGATTTGGGAACGGATGAAGATCATTGTCGAGCCTTCGTCGGCAGTGCCACTGGCAGCCATTCTCGAAAACAAAGTGGATGTAAAAGGCCAAAAAGTGGGCATCATTTTAAGCGGCGGAAACGTGGATTTAGGAAAATTGCCGTTTTAATTGGCAGATTCACTTTCGATTACTTTCTCAATCTGGAGATGTAATTCCGGTATTTTATTTTTGACTACATCCCATACAATAGAATAGTTTACGCCCATGTAGTCATGTATCAAACGGTCTCTCATGCCTGCCATATTTTTCCAACTGATGCTGCTCCATTTTACCTTAAAGTCAGCAGGTATCTTCTTGGTTGCCTCTCCAATAATTTCCAAACTCCGTACAATGGCCCTTTTTAAGGTTTCATCTCCAAGAAAATCATCTTTGGTCAGATTATCACCCGTAACAGAAAGAATATAATTGCTTTCGTCAATGATGTGCTTCAGGTATTCAATCGGTTCTTTAGACATACATGACTTCGTTTAAGATTCGGGGACCAATATATGGGCTTAGTCCATTTTTGGTTACAATCTCTACCTTTTCATTTCTGAAAAGCGCTTCGAATAGGTCGTAAGCAGCCATGTAGTTATCGTAGTTCTCCATTTCAGGATTGAAGTCAATCAAAATATCGATGTCACTTTTGTCAGATTGCTCTCCTCTGGCATACGACCCGAATAATCCAACCTCTCTGATTCCTAATTTGGAAAGACGGTTTTTGTTCGACTTTAGCACTGAAAGTATATACTGTTTGGTCGTCATTGTCAAAGTTTTATGCAAATATAACTAAGATTGGTATAAGACCATGCACGCCAATCAGGCAAAAAGTCTTTTGCAAACTTAGTTTACTGCGACAAAACTTCATCGAGGTTTTGCATTCCGGCGGTAAAGCCTTCCTGGAAGCCCATGGCAATTATAGTCTCCAAATCTTCGGGATTTTTATGACGTATTACAATGTCAACCAGCGTGTTTTCGCCCAATACCGAAAAACTTATGCTCCACTTCGAGTTCAGCGGTGTTTGCTTCATCACGCCACTCGAGTCGCAAAAGTAGTCTTCGTACTGAAAGTTTTCTTCAGGAGAGATGGAGTGATAATCGGCCCGGCAATATTCTTCCGAGCCATCCGGCCCGACCATCGCATAAAGCCAATATCCGCCTGGGCGAAAATCCATCAATTTAGTTCGGGACTTCCAAGGCTTTGGAGCCCACCATTGGTCGAGCAGTTCAGCTTGTGTCCAGGCCGCCCACACCCGGTCAATTGTTGCAGCGAATTCACGCTTTACTTTTACTGTGGCTGTTTCCTTTTCAACGGAAAAGTCCATGAATAAATTACTTTTCATTTTCTGTAGTTTTTAATGTTTTTCACTGATTCTGCCCGATTTCAGAAACATTAACAAAAACAAAGAATTTTGGTTGATTGAGTTATTAATCCAAATGATTAATGTCAATAATAAATCAATTTAAAATATTAACAAGTATTTTGATTACATTTTAAATATTATTAAACTAGCAACTTTCAAAATTGCCACTTATCCATCCAATTAATATTGAAAATCAGAGGTTGATTTTGAACGAATAAATTTAAAAACCTTCTAGAATTAACTTATGGAAAATGTAGATCAACTTAAAACCGTCAAATTTTACAGCGGCGTTGAAACACCTTTGGAAATGCACAAGGTGCGCGTAGTTCAGAAACTGAATCTTTTACCTATCGAAGAACGCAAAGAATCCATTTTTGGTGCTGGCTTTAATACCTTCCTGCTTCAGAATAAAGATGTTTATCTGGACATGCTTACCGACTCGGGGACTAACGCCATGAGCGATAACCAGGTAGCAGCCATGAGCCAGGCCGACGATTCTTACGCCGGATCGGCCAGTTACACCAAACTCGAGAAAGCGATCAACGATGTTTTCAACCAAAAATATTACCTGCCGGTTCACCAGGGGCGCGCAGCTGAGCACATCATTGCCAAAACATTTTGCCGCCCCGGAACTGTAGTTCCAATGAACTATCACTTTACAACGACAAAAGCCCATATCGAAATGCAGGGCAGTGCTGTTGAAGAAATTTATACTGACGAAGCGCTGAAACCTAAAAGCGATTTCCCGTTCAAAGGAAATATGGATATCGACAAACTCAATAAGGTGATTGAAAAATGGGGCGCCGAAAATGTAGCGTATATCCGCTTCGAAGCCGGCACCAACCTCATCGGCGGACAACCTTTTTCGATGGCCAACCTGCGCGAAGTTTCGGCCATTGCCAAAGCCCACAACATCATGGTGTTGATGGACACCAGTTTGATCAACGAAAACCTGTATTTCATTAAAATTCGCGAAGAAGGTTATCAGAATAAATCGCTGAAGGCTATTCTGCACGAAATGATGAGCTATACTGATTTCTCTTATTTCTCAGGACGAAAAGTGAGCTGTACACGTGGTGGCGGTATTTGCACCAACAACCACGACATTTATATGAAAATGCGCGACTGGGTGCCATTGTTCGAAGGCTTCCTTACCTACGGAGGTATGAGCGTTCGTGAAATTGAAGCCATGGCAGTTGGGCTGTACGAAACTTTAGATTTTAACGTGATCAGCCATTCGCCGCAATTCATTAAATATTTGGTTGAAGCACTCGATTCCAAAGGAATTCCGGTAATTACACCTTCCGGAGGTTTGGGTTGCCACCTCGACGCAGGCCAGTTTATTTCGCACGTTCCGCAAACGCAATACCCGGCTGGAGCTTTGGCTGCTGCTCTGTATATTGCCTCCGGAATCCGTGGCATGGAACGCGGAACCATTTCGAGCGTTCGCGATGCCGACGGCAACGACATTTTATCCGACATTGAATTACTCCGACTGGCATTTCCTCGCCGAGTGTTCACGCTGTCGCAGGTTAAATACGCCGAAGACCGCATCCAATGGTTGTACGATAATCGCCACCTGATTGGCGGTTTGGAATGGGTGGAAGAACCTCCGGTACTCCGCTTCTTCGTAGGTAAATTGAAACCAATTGGCGATTGGGTGGACAAACTGGTGGCTAAGTTCCGCGAAGATTTTGGCGATAGTTTATAATCATGAAATAAAAGTAAAAGCCCTGTAAACATTGATTTGCAGGGCTTTTTTATTTTACTGAAGACTGATTTTTCAATGCTTCTTATTTCAGCTTTTCCTTGAAAAATCCGATGGTTCGTTTCCATGCCAAATCCGCTGCCTCCTTGTTGTAGCGTTCCGGATTTGAATCATTGTTAAAAGCATGACCAGCACCTTCGTACATGTACAATTGATATTCCACCTTTGCTTGCTTCAACGCCGCCTCAAAATCAGGAATGCCCTTGTTTATTCGTTCATCATTTCCGGCATAATGTAATAACATAGGCGCTTTAATTTTCTGAACATCTTCCGTTTTGGGCTGTCCGCCATAATAGGGCACTGCTGCATCCAAATCAGGAGCATTTACTGCAACATGGTTGGTCATGGCACCTCCCCAGCAAAATCCGGTACAACCAACCTTCCCTGTAGTTTGCGGGTTGGTTTTCAGGTAAGCCACTGCGGCAGCAAAATCCTGCTTGGTTTTTTCGTAATCGAGTTTCTGGAACATTGGGCCAGCTTCTGCCGGATTTTCAGGAGAGCCACCCAAGGGAGACAAGGCATCTGGAGCGAAAGCCACAAAACCTTCCAGCGCAATTCGTCGGGCAACATCTTTAATATGAGGCTGTAATCCCCGGTTTTCGTGAATAACAATTACTGCGGGACGTTTCTTTTTTCCTTTTTGCCGGGCCAGATAAGCAATTACAGGACCACTGGCTCCGTTATACTTTACAGTTTCGGTAATGAGCCTTGGATCGTCTGGTTTGATAATCTCAGCAAGAAGGTTTACTGGAATGGAAGTTAGAAGTGCTGATCCGGCTGCAAAAAATGCAGTTGTTTTTAAAAAGAGGCGACGGCTGGGTTTTCCGTTGGATTCGAATTTCGGTTTTTCTGATTCAGGTTTCATATTTAGTCATTTAGTTGATTTATGTCATTCTGTTTCGCGGGCTTCGAAAAATCAACTAAAATTACAACTTATTGTTTTGAAATTTGTTTGAAGGCTAAAGTTTTTGAATTCAGCATTTTTACAGAAATTTTTAACTCAGAAATTATAAAAATTAATAGACTATGAGATCATTATTTATTATTCTGGCTATTCTGATTGGATTCACCGGTTGTGTAAAGAAGAATAAAGTTCCAACCGCACAGCAGTCAGCCAATCCTGCCATGCATGAGGTGAAAGTGCAGGAAGTGATACAAACCAGCAATTATACCTACTTAAAAGTTACTGATAACGGTGCAGAAAACTGGATTGCAGTGACACGTCAGGAAGCTGCAGCCGGTGAAGTTTATTATTACGATCAGGCTTTGGAAATGAAAAATTTCAAGAGTAAAGAACTCGACCGGACTTTCGAAACTATCTACTTTGTTCAGGGAATAAGTAAAGAGCCAATTTCGGCTGCACCGGCGCAGGGAATGGGTGGAATGGGCGGCAATATGCCTGAAGGTCATTCGGGGAAAGCTGCCGATGCACAAAAGGAAGGAATTTCTGTTGCTCCTGCTGAAGGAAGTGTTTCGATTTCCCAGCTTTATGCCTCAAGAAACGATTATTCAGCAAAGAAAATCAAAATGAAAGGCCAGGTGGTGAAAGTGAACGATGAAGTGATGGGTAAAAACTGGATACACATTCAGGACGGTACAAAAGACGGAGAAAATTTTGACCTGACCATCACAACATTGGATAAGGTAACCGTTGGAGAAGTTGTGACTTTTGAAGGAACAATTACTCTAAAAAAAGATTTTGGGTACGGTTACTTTTATGAACTGATTATGGAAGAAGCCACATTGGTGAAATAACCTCCACCACCGGATTTAAACTGAAAGACTCTGTTGAACTTGGATGGTTCAGCAGAGTCTTTTTTGTGATTAAGTATGCCGTTGGGGGCTGATTCAATTTATTGACTTTCTTTTTGAATGTTGTTCAGTTTTCCGAGGTAATCCTTGATGAATAGATTGGAATTTGTCCGGGGAATAAAGATGGGCTCATCGGCATTTATCTGAACATGTCGCCGGTCTGAAGAAAGACCTGGGACAATAGATTCCTCGGTTAGAAAATAGCCCGAAGTCCTGAGGCGATTTGGCAAAGCCCTTTGCTGAATAATCCAGTTATAGATCATCGAAGGGTCATAAATTGAGAACGGAACAAAGTCGATCTCTTCTTTCCCTCGACCGTTATGCCAACAGCTTGTTCTTCGGATCATTTTACTTTTTATTTTGTGCATTTCGTTGAATTTTCCCCCGATCAGGTTCATCGGAATATTTACATTCCGCACCCAGGATGAAGATTCTTCACCAAGTAAACCGATAATTTGGAGGATGGCAATTCCAAATGCCGAGCACCCGGCGCCTTCATTTTTATATCGGGGCCAAAGTGAGCCACCATAATAATCAGACGGAATGTTGTTAATCTGCGATTTGGAGGTGAATACCTTATAAAACTCAATTATTCTGGATGTTGCTTCCTGGTTTAAATGATAGGTGATAAAAGCAAGTTCATTTTTTCGTGAGAAATAATCTATCTTTTTGATCAGATCATTTTTATCTTCCAACTTCGCTTTCATACTGGCACCCAAAACACCCAAGCCAATTTTTTGCTTCAGTACAAAATCACGCCTTTCTTTTCGCGATGGGGTGCACATTCCGGCGTACAAAGGTTCTTCGAGTAAAGGCGTTGAAAGTTTAACAAACAAATGGCCGGTCAACGACATTTTCTTTCTGAAAATATGCGAAGTATAAGCTTTAATATACGATTTGTATAACGTTGAAGGCGACTCCCAATTCATTTCTCCAACCGAGCGAATTACATAAATCGTCAGTTCATGATCATCTGCGGTGCTGTTATCCACAAGCTGACAGGTACTGGTTTGTGGAACAGCAAAAAGGAAAAGTAAAAGGAGAAAATTGCTGAAATGTGCGATGAATATATTTCTGTACGTTGAAAACAGACACAATTCTGGATTTGTTTTCATGCCGCAAGTTATGACGTTAATTCAATGTGGTGTCGCTTAGTTCTTTGTAATAAAGGATTTTAGAGCTTTTTCGGATCGTGTGATTTGCATAGAACAATCCTGAGTGCAGGATTATTTTGTGTCGTACATTTTTTCGAGTAACTGCGATTTAAAGGGTTCGGCTAAGGGTAATTTGTGTGTGCCAAGGTGAACCTGGTTCCCCTCGATGTGATCAATTTTTTGGAGATTAACAATTATTGTCCGGTGAACCTTCAGGAATGAAGAACTTCGCAGCTTTTCGTCCCAACTTTTCATGGTTCCATGTACCACCAGTTTTTTATCGGTGCAGTGGATAGTGACGTAATCACCGCAGGATTCAACGAACAGGATGTCGCCCATGCTAATCTGGTAAATGCGACGATCAGATTTTACTGTAATTTTTCCATTTACTGTAATTTTTCCATTTACAGGCGAGGTGGGGTTAGCGATAAAACGATCTTTGGCCTTGTTTACAGCCTTACAGAACCGTTCAAAAGAAAAGGGTTTCAGAAGAAAATCAACGACTTCGAGGTCGAAACCATCAACAGCATATTGCGGATATGCAGTCGTAAATATTACAAGCGGAGAACGCACCAATGAACGGAGAAAGCTTACACCTGACATTTCAGGAAGATTAATATCTAAAAACATGAGATCAACGCTATTTCTATCGAGAAATTCTTGCGCTGAAAATACATCACGAAAAGTGCCGGTGCAAACCATCCCTGGGCAAAGTTCTATGTAATGCTCCAAAAGGGATTGCGCAGCTGGTTCGTCTTCGATAATGATGCAGTTCATAAAGTTTCAATTTCAAGGTTCTCATCACTAATGATATACAATATACGCTATTTAGTTCGTTCTGCAATAAGCATTTACTTAAAAGATTTATTTCAAATCAATAAAAATGGTTATTTTTAGGTTCAACGAAAAATACAGCAAATCATGGAAACAAATTGGACTCAGGCATTTCAGCCCTTATTTCAGCAATACGGAAAACGCAAACACCCACTCGACTATCAGAACCGATACCAATTGGTTGTTATGGTCATTCTATCGGCTCAGGATTCGGATAAACACATCAACGAACTGGCTCCGGCTATTTTTGCGTCCTATCCAACCATGAATTCGCTCTCCCATGCTACGGAAGTTGATCTTCAACAACATATTGGTTCAATAAGGAATTGGGGCAACAAAGCCAAATGGCTGGTCAAACTTGCCCAGACTGTTGGAGAAGACGACAATATTCCCCGAACTATGGACCAGTTGACCAAATTACCCGGACTTGGCCGAAAATCGGCCAATGTCATTATCCGCGAATCGGGCGATGAGGCTGAAGGCGTAATTGTTGACCTGCATGTTTTGCGCGTTGCCCCACGTCTGGGAATTGCCGCTGAAGAAGATGCCGCCAAACCCGAAAAGGTAGAAAAGAAAATCATGGCCGCCGTTCCTCATGAATTCTGGAATGAGTGCGGAATGGCAATTTCCTTTTTGGGACGTGAGCTTTGCCGGCCAACCAATCCAAAATGCGAGGTTTGCCCAATGAACACTGTTTGTCAATACTATAAAAGCTCTAACCATTAACCGCTATTTATGCCAGATCAACTTCCAGTTCCAATGTAAAGATTCCATCTTTTTCATGGTACTGAAGTGAATGACGATCGGGATAAATCAGGTTCAATCGTTTCTCAACGTTTTGTATTCCAAGACCCCCGTTCTCTCCGTTGCCGGTTTTTTCTCGGGGTGCAGTTTTATTTTCGGTACTGAAATGTAGTTTTTTGCCATTGTAGCTGATTTTAATACAAATTGTTCCGGGATCCTTTCCAACTCCATGTTTGAAACAGTTTTCGGCCAGTGGCAGCAGCAACAGGGGCGCAATGTTTGCCTGTTCGAAATTGCCTTCAGCCACAAATTCAATGTCTGTCCTTTCAGGAGTGACACGCTCCTTTTGTAACTCTACATAGGTGCGGATGATCTCCACCTCTTTTTCGAGCTGAATAGTTTCAGCACTGGTGTCGTAAAGGATATACCGAAGAAAATCGGAGAGTTTTAAAATGACTTCCGAAGTGCGTTCATCTTTTTGCTCCGCCATCGAATAAATAGTATTCAGGTTATTGAACAGGAAGTGTGGGTTAATTTGGGCTTTCAGTGCCGAAAGCTGATTACGCGCCGCATCCCGGTTGGCAATCAGCATTTGAGCATATTGCCAGATCAGGAATAAACTGCTCGTAAAAATCAAATATCCCGCAACGATCATGATCAACTCCCAAACCCTGAAATAAGAGATGTAATAAAAACGAGGGAAAAGCAAATCGATACCATAGTTGAAAAGCGAATAATTCAGAAATGCCGTTGCAATGCACATTCCTAAAGCGTATATCAGATAGGTTCCGAAGCGACTTTGGTTCAGAAACCGAGCAATCAGAACCTTCAGGTTAAAATAAACTGCAGCAACAATAGTCAGGTGAAAAACCACGACATAAAGAAAATTCTTCACAAAATAATCTGCAAAAGCAGCCAATTCATCATTGCTGCCATTGAGCAGTATCTTTTGCTTGAAAGCATATCCCAGCGGAATCAGAAATAAAACGTAAAGCAAAATCTTAAGCCAACGTAATTTTCTCCAAATCAGCCAGCTAAATGGAAGAGCGCAGTAAAGTAAAAAAACCAGATTGATGACCAGAATGGAATTCCATTCAATTTCAAAGCCCTGAAATACGCTCACCGATTCAACGCCGGGGTTTAAAACGACAGTCCACAAGTTGAACGAGATGAACCAAAACATTGCGTGAAGCAGGTTCACAAACTGTTTTATGGAAGGTATTATTTTCATAAGTATAAATTTTTATCGTTTTATTTGAAACCTGGCACATACTCATGGAATAGCCATTTATTCATTTACAGTTGATGCGAGCTTGGCCTACATGGCTATTTCATGGCAGCTTATTTTATCGGAGTTAATTTCAACATGGCTTGCTGGTTGTCCCAGTCGATAAATCGTTTCTGATGTGCGTATCGTTCAATCATTTCAGTCAGATCTTCGGAAGAGGCTGTGAGAAGAAGCCTTCCGGCATCGGGAACGTACCGGTATTTGATCCGAACCCGTTTTTCCTCGATCATTCCTTTCATGTAATCAGAGCCCAGCCACGACACTTTTAACTGTTTATTCTGAAAAGTAATCCGGGCGAGCGTATGCACGGTGAAATAGTTTTCTCTTGCCATCCGGCTGTTCTTAATTGCCAGGGTTGTGCGAGGACTGAAATCGGCATATAAAAACTGGTTCACACGAAAAAGAACCATTCGAAACTCGTATTGAGCCGAATCCGGATTGTTCCCAACCAACTTAACTACGTAATGTTTTTGTGGCTTGAAAACGGTTGAATCTTTCCCTTGTTTGGTTTTTATCTTCTCTTCTGAAATGAATTTCCTGATACTCCAAACAGAACTGGTGTCGGCCAGCTCCCATTGACTGCTGTTCCTATCGGTTGAATCATTCTTCGATTGGATTCCATGCGCTGACCAGTTTCCTTCAATTTCAGGAACAAGTGTGATATTTTTATCCAGATAAA
>Ga0172367_10004277_pt1 | contig 17905 bp, 13 predicted proteins | sample Lak10m_FD_114542 | JGI IMG/M metagenome (GOLD analysis project Ga0172367, IMG submission 114542) | Freshwater microbial communities from Kabuno Bay, South-Kivu, Congo - kab_022012_10m | ecosystem: Environmental > Aquatic > Freshwater > Lake | place: Democratic Republic of the Congo: South-Kivu...
ACGAGCGGTACGATCAGATGAAACTCGTCATGGGGTGAGCCGCCAAGGGCGGCTCATGGTTTCATGGGCGCCTTTGAGGCGCTCACAATCTCAAGCCACCGGCTTTGCCGGTGGTATCTGACTCGACCGGCTGCTGAGGGTCATCTGCAGTCCCACTATGCATCGAACACAGCCTACCCGTCACCCGGCCAGAGAGTCGGCCCAGGCGGGACGACCGCGTAAATCGACGAACCTGAATTCACCGAAGGGCATAGGAAAACCGGCACCACCGACCCGGGCGCGCCCCGGGCTGATTCGCAATCAGCCCAGCCGTCGCTGCGGTTCGCCTGGCTGTGCCGGATCGTCCTGCGGCTGATCCTCGGCAACTGCCAGCGCCAGTTCAGCGGGTGCCTCGTCCTCCCGGCATCCGCCCTTGCGCACGCCACATTGCCCGCTCTTGCAGCTGTTTGGCGACGCCACCTCGATACCGTCTTCGCCCATGTTCCGCAACAGTACATAGATCGCGCCAACGGCAGCGGCGAGCAGCACCAGGGCAATGATTGCAGCAAACATGGGGATGGACCGTATGGCGTCGGGACGCCAACTATAGCGCAGCGAATGTTGTGAATCCAGACCGTTGCAGGGCAGAGTCGGCGCTGGCAACACGGCGCCGGCCCGTATAATTCGCGCCCCCAGCGCCTGATTTTCCGATGAAGTCCCTGCTGTCGCTGCCCGGCTTGCCCAAGCCCGGCCAACGCCTCGACCTGCCGCCGTATTCCCCTTCTGCCGATGCCCTGGCGCTGTCCCAGCTCGCCCATCGCGGCCGCCTGCTGGTGGCGGTCAGCGCCAGCCCGCTGGAGGCTCAGCGCCTGGCCGAGGAAATCGCCTGGTTCGCGCCCACGCTGCGCACCCACCTGCTGCCCGACTGGGAAACCCTGCCCTACGACACCTTTTCGCCGCACCAGGACCTGGTCTCGGAGCGCCTGGCGACACTGCACGCGGTCTCGCGCCAGGAGTGCGAGGTGCTGATCGTTGCCGCCTCGACTGCCATCACGCGCCTGGCGCCGCCCGCCTTCCTGCTCGGCCATACCTTCTTCATGAAGAAGGGCGAGCGCCTGGGGCTCGATGCCCTGCGCTCGCAGCTGACGCTGGCCGGCTACCAGCATGTGACGCAGGTGGTCGCCGCCGGTGAATACAGCGTGCGCGGCGGCCTGATCGACCTGTTCCCGATGGGTACGCAACTGCCCTACCGCATCGAGCTGTTCGATGACGAGATCGAGACCATCCGCAGCTTCGACGTCGATAGCCAGCGCACCCTCTACCCGGTGCCGGAGATCCGCCTGCTGCCGGCGCGCGAGTTCCCCAGCGGCGAAGCCGGCCGCACCCTCTTCCGCCAGCGCTTTCGCGAAACCTTCGAGGGCGATGCCTCACGCATCGGGCTTTACAAGGATGTTTCCAACGGCATCCTGCCGGCCGGCATCGAGTACTTCCTGCCGCTGTTTTTCGAGAAGACGGCAACGCTGCTCGACTACCTGCCCGCCGATGCCACGCTGCTGCTGCATGGCGACGTGCCCGCCGCGATCGCGGAATTCTGGGCCAACCTGCAAGGCCGCTACAAGATGCTCGGCGGCGACCGCTCGCGGCCGGTGCTGCCGCCCGAGGATCTGTTCCTGCGCGACGAGGAGTTCTTCGTCGCGGCGAAATCGCTGCCGCAGTATCAACTGAAAGTTATGCAAAGCGGTATCCCCTTGCGGGACGGCGCTGACAACACGGCGACCTCGGCGGCGACGCTGCCGCCGCTGGCCGTCGATCGCAAGGCCGACGATCCGCTGGCCCTGCTGCGCGCCTTCCTCGGCCAGTTCGCCGGGCGCGTGCTGCTGCTGGCCGAATCGCCGGGGCGGCGCCAGACGCTGGCTGACTTCCTTGCCGAATACGGCATGCTGCCCGCCGCCGGCGAAGACTTCGCCGCCTTCCTCGCCGCGCCGGAGCGCTTCATGCTCGGCGTCGGGCCGCTATCGGGCGGCTTTGTCCTCGATGACGCCCCGCAGGAAGCCCCCCTGGGGGGCATCGCCGTCATTACCGAAAACGAGCTCTACGCTGCCACCGCCCGCCCACGTGGAAGGCGTTCGGACGCCCGCCGCGCCAACCTCGACGGCTGGCTGCGCGATCTGTCCGAGCTCAAGATCGGCGATCCGGTGGTGCACGAGGCCCACGGCATCGGCCGCTACCTCGGCCTCGCCCACATGGATTTCGGCGAGGGCGCGACCGAGATGCTGCATCTCGAATACGCGAACGGCGCGAAGCTCTACGTGCCCGTGGCGCAGTTGCAGGTGATCTCGCGCTACAGCGGCGCCGACCCGGAATCCGTCCAGTTGCACACGCTGGGTTCCGGCCAGTGGGAGAAGGCGAAAAAGAAGGCCGCCGAACAGGTGCACGACACCGCCGCCGAGCTGCTGCACCTGTATGCCCAGCGCGCGGCGCGCGAAGGTCACAAGTTCGACTTCAAGCAACACGACCTGGAAGCTTTCGCCGACGGTTTCGGCTTCGAGGAAACGCCGGACCAGCAAGCCGCGATCAATGCCGTGGTCGAGGACATGAAGTCCGGCAAGCCCATGGACCGCCTGGTCTGCGGCGATGTCGGCTTCGGCAAAACCGAGGTCGCGATGCGCGCCGCCTTCGTCGCCGTCGCCGACGGCAAGCAGGTGGCGATACTGTGCCCCACCACGCTGCTGGCCGAGCAGCATTATCAGAACTTTGCCGACCGCTTCGCCAACTGGCCGGTGAAGGTGGCCGAGATCTCGCGCTTCAAGTCGGCCAAGGAACAGGACGAGGCCGTCGCCCTGCTGGGCCAGGGCAAGATCGACATCCTGATCGGCACCCACCGTCTGTTGCAGCAGGACGTCAAGTTCGAGCGTCTGGGCCTCGTCATCATCGACGAGGAACACCGCTTCGGCGTGCGCCAGAAGGAAGCGCTGAAGGCGCTGCGCGCTTCGGTCGACGTGCTGACCCTGACAGCGACGCCGATCCCGCGCACCCTGGGCCTGTCACTGGAAGGCCTGCGCGATTTTTCGGTGATCGCGACGCCGCCGCAGAAGCGCCTGGCGATCAAGACCTTTGTGACCAAGTGGTCCAACGGCCAGGTGCGCGAGGCCTGCCTGCGCGAGTTCAAGCGCGGCGGCCAGGTGTACTTCCTGCACAACGAGGTCGACACCATCGCCAACATGAAAGAGCGCCTCGAAGCCCTGCTGCCCGAGGCGCGCATCGTCGTCGGCCACGGCCAGCTGCCGGAGCGCGAGCTGGAACGCGTGATGCGCGAATTCACCCAGCAAAAGCACAACCTGCTGCTGTGCTCCACCATCATCGAGACCGGCATCGACAACCCGCATGCCAACACCATCGTCATCAACCGCGCCGACAAGTTCGGCCTCGCCCAGCTGCACCAGCTGCGCGGCCGCGTCGGCCGCAGCCACCACCAGGCCTATGCCTACCTGTTGACCCACGAGGATGCCAAGCCGACGGCGCAGGCCAAGCGCCGGCTGGAAGCCATCCAGGCCATGGAGGAACTCGGCTCCGGCTTCTTCCTCGCCATGCACGACCTGGAAATCCGCGGTGCCGGCGAAGTGCTGGGCGAATCGCAAAGCGGCGAGATCCACGAAGTCGGCTTCGCCATGTATACCAACATGCTGAATGCCGCGGTACGCGCGTTGAAGGCCGGCGAGAAAATTCCCGACCTGACCCAGCCGCTGGCCGTCACCTCGGAAATCAACCTGCGGGTGCCGACGCTGCTGACCAACGACTACTGCCCCGACGTGCATGAACGGCTGACGCTGTACAAGCGCCTCGCCAACTGCGACAGCGAAGACGATCTGCGCGCCATGCAGGAAGAACTGATCGACCGCTACGGCGAGATGCCGACGCAGACCCTGGCCCTGGTCGAGACCCATCGCCTGCGCATCGCCGGCCGCCCTCTGGGCCTGGCCAAGCTCGACGCCGGGCCACAATCGATACAAGTGCAGTTCATCAAGAACCCGCCGCTCGATCCGGCCGACATCATTCTGCTGATCCAGTCCGACCGCAGCTTCAAGCTCGCCGGCCCGGACAAGCTCACCTGGCAGAAGCCCACCGTCTTGCTCAAGGACCGGGTGGCGGCGGTGACGGATCTCTTCCGGCGACTCAAACCGAAATAGTCGACGCCGGCGGCGCTCGCCAAGCGACAAGCTTCGCCGTAAATAGCTGCAGTCGCGACAGGCGCAGGGTCGCGACACAGGCGCAGGGTCGCGGATGTCGCGGATGTCGCCGATTGACTGCCCTCTCCGCGATCGGTAGTATTGCAATATGGCTACGATGATATGGGTACCCATATGAAGACCACCATAGAGATTTCTCCTCCTCTCCTGAATCAGGCCCGCAAGTTGGCGACGCAGCAGGGCACCACCTTGCGCGCCCTGGTCGAAGAAGGCCTGCGCAAGGTGGTAGCGGAGAATCGCCGTCCCGACGGCTTTCGCCTGCGCCGGGCCAACTTCAAGGGCGAGGGCCTGCAGCCGCAGGTGGCGGGCGCCGGCTGGGACCGCCTGCGCGAAATGGCCTACGAGGAACATGGCGGATGATCGCCGTTGACACCAACTTGCTCGTCTATGCCCACCGTGAGGACTCGCCATTCCATCAGCGCGCCGCCGCCTGCGTCATCGCCCTGGCCGAGGATCGCGCCACCTGGGCAATTCCCTGGCCTTGCCTGCACGAGTTCTTTGCCATCGTCACGCATCCGCGCATCTATGCGCCGCCGACACCGCTTGAACGCGCCCTGGACCAGATCGATGCCTGGCTTGAGTCGCCGTCGCTGATGTTGCTGGCGGAAACCGAAGTCCATTGGCAGGAACTGCGATCACTCATTGGCGGTGCGCAGCTCGCCGGCGCACAGGTTCACGATGCGCGTATCGCCGCACTGTGCCTGCAGCACGGCGTGCAAACCCTTTGGTCGGCTGATCGTGACTTTGGCCGCTATCCGAAACTTTCCGTCACCAACCCCCTCATCGCCTGATCCGTCCATGCAACAAACAGAAAACCTCAACATCGACGCCTTCGATCCGCTACCGACGCCGGAGGACATTCACCGCCGCGTGCCGCTCACCGAGGCCGCCGCCGAAGCGGTTCTGGCCGGACGGCGCAGCCTGGAACGCATTCTCGACGGCAGGGACAGGCGTCTGTTCGTCGTCGTCGGCCCCTGCCCCATCCATGATCCGGTGGCCGGCCTGGACTACGCGCAGCGCCTCAAATCGCTGGCCGATGAAGTTGCCGACAGCCTGCTGCTGGTGATGCGGGTGTATTTCGAGAAGCCGCGCACCTCGACCGGCTGGAAGGGTTACATCAACGATCCGCGCATGGACGATTCCTTCCATATCGAAGAAGGCCTGCACAAGGCGCGCGAATTCCTCCGCGCCGTGAATGAGCTCGGACTGCCGGCGGCCACCGAGGCACTCGATCCGATCGCGCCCCAGTACCTCGGCGACCTGATCGCCTGGACCGCCATCGGCGCACGGACCTCCGAATCGCAGACGCACCGCGAAATGTCCTCGGGGCTCTCGACACCGGTGGGGTTCAAGAACAGCACCGACGGCTCGCTCGACGCCGCCGTGAACGCCATCATCTCGGCCGCCAGCCCGCACAGCTTCCTCGGCATCAACATGCAGGGGCGCTCCTGCGTCGTGCGCACCAACGGCAACCCTTACGGCCACCTGGTGCTGCGCGGCGGCGGCGGCCGCCCGAACTACGACACCGTCAGCGTCGCCCTGGCCGAAAACGCCTTGAAGAAAGCCGGCCTGGCCAACAACCTGGTGATCGACTGTTCGCACGCCAACAGCTACAAGAAGCCCGAGCTGCAGCCGCTGGTGATGCAGGACTGCATCAACCAGGTCATCACCCAGCGCAAGGCCGGCCACAAATCCATCGTCGGCCTGATGATCGAGAGCTTCATCGCGGCCGGCAACCAGCCGATCCCCGACGACCTCGGGCAGCTCACGTACGGTTGCTCGGTGACCGACGCCTGTGTGGACTGGAACACCACCGAGACCATGATTCGCGACGCCGCCCAGGCGCTGCGCGCGAGCAAGAACTGACCCTGCGAGAGACACCATGAGCCTGATCCGTCCCTTCCGTGGCCTGAGGCCGGCGCCCGGACGCGCCGCCGAAGTCGCTGCTCCTCCCTATGACGTGCTCTCCAGCGACGAGGCGCGCCAGATCGTCCATGGCGGCGCGGCTGGCAAACCGTGGTCCTTCCTGCACATCTCGAAGCCGGAGGTGGACCTGCCCCCGGCGACCGACATCTACGCACCGGAGGTCTACGCCAAGGCGGCCGAAAACCTGCGCGCGATGCTCGATGCCGGTGTCCTGCTGCGCGACGACTCCCCCTGCTATTACGCCTACCGCCTGACTATGGGCGCGCACGTGCAGACCGGCCTTGTCGCCACCGCCAGCGTCGCCGACTACGACAGCAACCGCATCCGCAAGCACGAGTTCACCCGCCCCGACAAGGAAGACGACCGCGTACGCCAGATCGAGGCCCTGAACGCCCAGACCGGGCCGGTGCTGCTGGCCTATCCGAGCTCGGCAACCGCCGATGCCCAGATCGCCGCGATAGCTGCGGGCGAGCCGGCGGCCGATGTCACGGCACCGGACGGCATTCGCCACCAGATCTGGGTCCTGCGCGACGCGGCGCGGATCAGCGCGATAACCGCCACCTTCGACGCCATGAAGGCGCTTTACATCGCCGACGGCCACCACCGCTCGGCCGCCGCCTCGCGCGTTGCCGCGGCACGGCACAAGGCCGGCGCGGAGCAGGCCGGCGATTACTTCCTGACGGTGATCTATCCCCAGGACCAGATGAAGATCCTCGATTACAACCGCGTGGTCAAGGATCTCCATGGCCTCGACGAGGCAGACCTGATTGCGCGCCTGGGCGCCGACTTCACCGTCGAGGACAGCGCCGGGCGTGTCCAGCCGGCGCGTCCGGGCGAATTCGGCATGTACCTCGGCGGGCGCTGGCGCAAGCTGACGATCAAGTCAGAGCGCGTGCCGGCGGACCCGGTCGACCGTCTCGATGTCTCGCTGCTGTCCGACTACGTGCTCGGGCCGCTGCTCGGCATCGCCGACCTGCGGCGCGACAAGCGCATCGACTTCGTCGGCGGCATCCGCGGCCTCGGCGAGCTGGAAAAGCGCGTCGATTCGGGCGAGATGAAACTCGCCTTCGCGCTGCATCCGACGCGCATGGAACAGCTGATGGCGGTGGCCGACAGCAATGAAGTCATGCCACCGAAATCAACCTGGTTCGAGCCCAAGCTGGCCGACGGACTGGTGTCGCACGTGCTGGATTGAATGCGCCCGTGCCGGGCGCACAAGCAAAAAGGGCAACCCGAGGGTTGCCCTTTTGCATGAAGCGGAACGGCTTACTTCTTCTTGGCGGCGGGCTTCTTGGCGGCCGCGGGCTTGGCAGCAGGCTTCTTTGCGACGGCAGCCTTCTTGGCGGCGGGCTTCTTGCCTGCAACGGCGGCTTTCAGGCCGGCGCCGGCGGTGAATTTCGGTACTGCCTTGGCGGCGATCTTCAGCGGCGCGCCGGTCTTCGGGTTCTTGCCGGTGCGCGCGGCGCGCGTTACGGACTTGAAGGTACCAAAGCCGATCAAGGCCACCGGGGTGCCCTTGGAGATGACGGTGGTGATGACATCCGTCATCGCATCGATTGCCTTGTTGACAGCGGCCTTGGACAGTTCGGCACGCTCGGCTACGGCTTCAATCAGTTCGGCTTTGTTCATCAAGTTCCCCTTTGGTTTGGAAAGCCGCATTGAAACACTATTCCCAAGTGGGATGCAATAGCTGCAGGCGGCTTTCGCGCAAATAAATTTCGCGCCAAACCCCGCGCTGCCGCTCAGCTTCCCTTGACCGCGTACACCGCCGGCAGGTTGCGCCACGCGCCCTTGACGTCCATGCCATAACCAAAGACATAACGGTTGGGCAGGCGCAGGCCGACGAAGTCGGCAGCGATCGGCTTTTCACGCCCGAGATCCTTTTCCGCGAATACGGCGGAAAGCACTTCGCCGGCGCCCTGCTCGCGCAAGCGGGCGACAATCGCTGCCATGGTCACACCCTCGTCGAGGATGTCGTCGACCACCAGCACGCTGCGACCGGCCACCGGCGTGCGTGGCTCGACCATCCAGCGCAGCTGGCCGCCTACCGTGACATCGCCGTAGCGCGTCACGTGCAGGTAGTCGAAATCCAGCGGGAAGGCCAGCTGCGGCAGCAGCGTGCCGGTGAACACCACCGCCCCGCCCATCACCGCCAGCACCAGCGGATTGGCGTCGGCCAGGCGTGCGGTGATCTCGCCGGCGACGCGCCGTACCGCCAGCGCCGACTCTTCGGCCGAACACAGCAGGTCGGCCTCGGCAAGAATTTCACGTGCCTGCGTAGGGGTCATGCGTGCTTGCCCAGCATGGCGGCAAACTGCCCGCCAACCTCGGGATGGCGCAGGCCGAAGGCCACCGTGGCTTCGAGGTAGCCGAGCTTGGAACCGCAGTCGTAGCGCTTGCCCTGATACCGGTAGGCCAGCACCTGTTCTTCGGTCAGCAGCGCGGCGATGCCATCGGTGAGCTGGATCTCGCCGCCCGAACCACGGCCGATGTGCGCCAGGTGGTGGAAGATGCGCGGCGTCAGCACGTAGCGTCCGACCACGCCGAGGGTGGATGGCGCCTCCTCAGGCTTCGGCTTCTCGACGATGCGCTGGATCGATTCGAGTTGCTCCGAGATGGGCTTGCTGTCGACGATGCCGTAGGCCTTGGTTTCCTCGCGCGCCACCTGCTGCACACCGATCACCGAGTTGCGGTAGTAGTCATAGACATCGACCATCTGCCGCATCACCGGTGGCTCGCCATCCAGCAGGTCATCGGCCAGCAGCACGGCAAAGGGTTCATCGCCCACCGCCGGCCGGGCGCAGAGCACGGCGTGGCCAAGACCGAGCGCTTCCGGCTGGCGAATATAGATGCAGTTGATGTTGCCCGGGATCATGCCGCGCACGAACTCCAGCAACTCGGTCTTGCCCCGGTGTTCCAGCTCGCTTTCCAGTTCGTAGGCCTTGTCGAAGTGATCCTCGATGGCGCGCTTGGAGCGGCCGGTGACGAAGATCATGTCGGTAATGCCCGCCGCCACGGCCTCCTCCACCGCGTACTGGATCAGCGGTTTGTCCACGATGGGCATCATTTCCTTGGGGCTGGCCTTGGTCGCCGGCAGGAAGCGGGTGCCGAGCCCGGCCACCGGGAACACGGCTTTCGTTACCTTCTTCATTGTCCTATCAACTCCCTGAACTGTGATTCGTCGAGGATGGCGAGGCCCAGCGCCAGCGCCTTGTCCAGCTTGGATCCGGCTTCGGCCCCGGCCACCACGTAATCGGTTTTCTTCGACACCGAGCCCGCCACCTTGCCACCCACGGCCTCGATCATCTCTTTCGCCTGCTCGCGGCCCAGCGTCGGCAGCGTGCCGGTAAGAACAAAGGTCTTGCCGGCAAAGGGCGCCGCCACCGCGGCCACCGGCTCGCCCTCGCTCCAGTGCACGCCGGCGGCGCGCAGCTGCTCGATGACTTCGACATTGTGCGGCTCGGCGAAGAAGCGGGCAATCGACGCCGCGACCACCGGCCCGACATCCGGCACCTGCTGCAAGCGGCCTGTGTCGGCCTGCATCAGGGCGTCGAGGCTGCCGAAAAAGCGCGCCAGATCCTTGGCCGTCGCTTCACCGACATTGCGGATGCCCAGCGCAAAGATGAAGCGCGCCAGGGTCGTGGACCGGCTCTTTTCGATGGCCGCCAGCAGATTGCCGGCGGACTTCTCGGCCATGCGTTCGAGGGTGGCGAGGGCCAACAGGCCGAGCTTGTAGAGGTCGGCCGGAGTTTTGACAATGGCATTGTCCACCAGCTGCTCGACCAGCCTGTCGCCGAGCCCCTCGATGTCCATCGCGCGTCGCCCGGCAAAATGCAGCAAGGCCTGCTTGCGCTGCGCCGGGCAGATCAGCCCGCCGGTGCAACGGGCGATGGCCTCGTCCTCGGGGCGTTCTATGGCCGAGCCGCAGACCGGGCAGCATCGCGGCAACTCGAAGCGGGGATGCAGTGGTTCGCCATCGGCACGATCGCTTTGCGGTCGTCGTTCCAGCACCACCGACACCACTTCGGGGATCACGTCGCCGGCGCGGCGCACGATCACCGTATCGCCGATCCGCACATCCTTGCGACGGGCCTCGATCTCGTTGTGCAGGGTGGCGTTGGTCACCGTCACGCCACCGACGAAAACCGGCTTCAGCCGCGCCACCGGGGTGATCGCGCCGGTGCGGCCGACCTGCACCTCGATCGCCTCGACCGTGGTCAGCATCTCCTCGGCCGGGTACTTGTGGGCCACCGCCCAGCGCGGCTCGCGCGTGACAAAGCCGAGCCGCTGTTGCAGCGCCAGCGAATTGACCTTGTACACCACGCCGTCGATGTCGAAAGGCAGACGGTCGCGCAGCGTCCGCATGCCAGTGTGAAATGCAATCAGACCATCAGCACCCCGCGCTACCTGCCGATGCGCGCAGACCGGAAGTCCGAAGGCGGCCAATGCATCGAGGACAGCCGCATGGCTTGCCGGCATATCCCAGCCGCGACACTCGCCAAGCCCGTAGGCAAAGAAAGACAGGGGGCGCGCGGCGCATAGCGCCGGGTCCAGCTGGCGGATGCTGCCGGCGGCGCCGTTGCGCGGGTTGACCAGCGGCGGCCGGCCCGCCGCGCGCTGCCTGGCGTTGTAGGCCTCGAAATCGGCGCGGCTCATGTAGGCCTCGCCGCGCACTTCGAGCAGTTCCGGTGCTTCGCCTTCCAGGCGCAGGGGAATCGCGCGGAGGGTACGGATATTCTGCGTCACGTCCTCGCCGGATTCGCCGTCGCCACGGGTGGCGGCCTGAACAAGAACCCCATTTTCATAGCGAAGATTGATGGCAAGGCCATCGAACTTCAGCTCGGCGGCATATTCGACCGGCCCATCGGCATCCGTCAGTCCCAGTTCGCGACGGATGCGGGCATCGAAGTTGCGCGCGCCGCTGGCCTCGGTATCGGTTTCGGTGCGTATCGAAAGCATGGGCACGGCATGGCGCACCGGGGCGAATCCGGCCAGCGGCTTGCCGCCAACGCGCCTTGTCGGGGAATCAGGTGTCGCCAGCGCCGGATGCTCGGCCTCGATCGACTGGAGTTCGCGGAACAGCCGGTCGTACTCGGCGTCCGGAAGGGTCGGCGCATCGAGCACGTAATACGCGTGGGCATGCCGCTCGATCTCGCGGCGCAAGACCTCCGCCCGCGCCGCCGCCTGCGCTTCCTGCATCAGGAAAAGAGGCGCAGTGCCCGCGGGCTGCCAGGGTCGATGCCGCCGTCACGCATCTGCTGCTGCAGCTCAAGGATCTTGGCGCGGATCGCGGCAATCATGGCATCGGCCAGCGGCGCGCGCTGGGCGTCGACCAGCACGCCGCCGATGCCGGCAGCCAGCTGGCGGGCGACACCGAGCATGCGCTCGAAGGCTTCCTTGCCGTCGCTCACGCGCGGCACGTCGATGCTGAAGGTGACGCCGTGCGTGTTCAGGGCACGCAACATGTCGGCGTCGAGCCGCTCGGCGCCGAGGCTGGCGAGGGTGAATTCCTCGCCACCGGCTGCATCGCGGGAGCGGAAAATGCCGTCCGCCTCAAGCACCATGCCGCCGGCCTCGGCCAGGCCGCGCAGCTTGGTGCCGGCAAAGGTGCCGCCGCTGGCATCGACCACATGCAATACGAACTGGATGTCGACGCCGGCGCAGAACTGGTCGAGCGCCGCCGCGCGCGCCACGGTTTCGTCAAGGTCGGGCAACTCCTCGACGGTGGCGCCGGATTGCTGTGCCAGCGCCGCGACGCCTTCGCAGAAGCGCGAGATCTCGGCCAGACTGGCGGCGCCGCGACGATCCACCAGCTGCAGGCCGGCCGCCCATTCGAGGTGACTGGTTTCGGAGGCCGGCGTCAGCGCCAGCCAGGCGCCGCCATCCCCGACCCGTGCGTACCAGGTAACCGGCTTGCCGATATCGCCGATCCAGCTGCGCTGGCTGCTGAATACCAGGGGCGCGGCAAGCGGCGAGCCGGCGTTGAAATGCACAATGCAGTCGGCCACCGCATCACCGCAGTCGGCCAGTACTTCATCACCGCCGCCGGATTCGTCAAGCACCCGGGCGACGTCATGGGCCGCGGCCGCATCAGCCTGCTCATCCTCCCCGGCTGGCGCCGGATCCGCTTCGCCAGACAGTGTCGGCTCCTGGCGCAGCTCTTCAACGGGCGGCGGGGCGTGCGCCGCCTCGTCGCGGGTTTCCGCCGCGCCTGGGCCCAGCGCATCTTCCCTGCTGCCGTTGAAAATGCGGTCTGCTTCCCGGCGGTGCTTGCGATCCTGCCAGACGTTGTAGCCCCAGACGATCAGCACGCCGGCGGTACCGGCGCCGATCAGGGCAAGGTGTAGTTCGCTGAGTGCCATAAGAATTCGCTTTCCTAAGCCACCTTCTGTTCATCGGCGAGGCGCAGGGCCTCTTCGATATCGACCTCGACCACGCGCGAGACGCCCTGCTCCTGCATGGTGACGCCAATCAGCTGCTGCGCCATTTCCATGGCGATCTTGTTGTGCGAAATGAAGACGAACTGCGTGTGGGTCGACATGCGCTTGACCATTTCGCAGAAGCGCACGGTGTTCGAGTCGTCGAGCGGTGCATCGACTTCGTCGAGCATGCAGAACGGCGCCGGGTTGAGGTTGAAGATGGCGAACACCAGGGCAATCGCCGTCAGCGCCTTCTCGCCGCCGGAAAGCAGGTGGATGGTCGAGTTCTTCTTGCCTGGCGGCTGGGCCATGATCTGGATGCCGGAATCGAGGATCTCCTCGCCGGTGAGGATCAGGCGCGCCTCGCCGCCGCCGAACAGCTGCGGGAACAGATTGCCGAAATGCCGATTGACGGTGTCGTAGGTTTCCTGGAGCTGTTCGCGGGTTTCGCGATCGATGCGGCGAATCGCGTCTTCAAGGGTGCCGATGGCCTCGGCCAGGTCGATGGACTGCGAATCAAGGAAGCCCTTGCGTTCCGATGCCGTCGCCAGCTCTTCGAGGGCCGCCAGGTTGACCGGGCCGAGGGCCTCGATCTCGGCGCCAAGGCGGGCGATCTCGCCCTGCAGCACGCTGTCCTTGAGGCGCTCGGCGCCACCGGCGGCCAGTTCGGCCTGGAAGGGCGCCTCGTCGTCCTCGCTGACGACATGCACCTCGGCGAGGCGCTCGCGAAACTGCTCTTCGTTGAGCTGGGCGGCCTGGGCCTTGAGGCGCAGCTCGTTGATGCGCTCGCGCAGGGGATTCAGCCCCTGCTCCAGCCTGAGCCGCTGTTCGTCCAGCCCTTTGAGCTCGCCGGCCATGGCTTCCAGCACATTGCGCCGTTCCGCCAGCGCCGACTCCCTGAGCCCGCGCACATCGAGCGCGGCGTGCAACTGTTCCTGCAGCACGGCATCGCTGATGCCGGCCAGCTCGGTACCGGCGGCGGCGGCTTCATTCCCGATGCGCTGCAGCTGGCTGGCGGCTGTCGCCGCCGAGCGCTGGTTGTCGTCGAGCTTGGAGAGGCATTCGCGTTCCGAGAAGCCGGCTTCCTGCAGTTCCCGCGCGAGCTGCGCCTCCAGGGCGCGCGCGTCGCGCAGCATGACGTCCTTCTGTCGATGCGCGTCGAGGGCGCTCTCGACGCGCTCGCGTACCGCCCCCATGCGATCGCGCTGCATGTCGCCTTCGCCGTCGGCCCGCTCGATGCGCGCGCGCTCGGCGTCCTCCTGCCGTTGCAGCTCGCCGAGGTCGCGGTCGATCTGGGCACTGCGCTCCTCGAAGCGCGCCTGAGCCTGCGCCAGCTTGAGGGCGTCGACCTGCGCCGCATGCAATGCCTGCTGGGCTTCCTGCGCCTCGCGGCGGGCGCCCCCCAGCTGGGCCTGCAGATCGGCCAGGGCCTGCTCGGCCAGCTGCTGGCGATTGCGTGCCTCATCTTCGGCGGCGGCGCGAAGCGCCATCTGTGCCGCCAGTTCATCGATCTCGCGCTGGCGTTCGATGACGCCGTGGGTGCGCGCATCCGGCACGTAGAGCGTCAGCCCGGCCGGGGTCAGCAGGTGGCCGGCGCGGGACACGCGGCAACCCGCCGCCAGCGGCAGCTCCGCCGCCAGGTCTTCGCTGACGGCGACATCGGCCAGCCATTCGTCGAGCACGATCGACCAGCGCGGGTCTTCGCAGCGCAGCTTAGACCGCAAACCGTCGGCGGGGCGGGGGGACGCCGCCGCCCCCGGCGGCGTGGCCAGCACCAGGATGCCTGGCGGAGCGGCAGACAGTGCCTCCTTCAGCGTGGCAGCGTCGGCCAGCAATGCCGAGAAGCGCTCGCGCAACACGGCTTCGACGGCGGTTTCCCAGCCGCCTTCGACCTGGATGGTCTGCCACAGGGGGCGGGCCTGATCGAGTCCGCGCGCCTTCAACCAGTCGCCGATCTCGCCATCCTTGGCGACACGGGCCTGCAATTGCGCCAGCGCATCGTGGCGGGCACGGGTTTCGGCAAGGCTGCGGTGGGCTGCCTGCAGCGCTTCGCGCGCGCCGCGCAGGCCGGCTTCGGCATCGGGCACGCTCGCCTGCAGGCCGGACAGCCGCTGCTGGGCCAGGTCCAGGGCTTCACCGCCGCGTGCCTCGGCCTCGCGCGAAGCGGCCAGCAGTGCGGGATCGGGCGCACCCAGCGCGGCCTTGTCCTGCTCCAGGCGATTGCGCCGTTGCGCCAGGTTTTCCAGTGCACGCTGGGCATGGCCGCGGTCAGCTTCGACCAGGCGCAGGGCCTGTTCGGTCTCGCCCAGCGCACGTCGTGCCTCGGTGACTTCGCTGCCGGCGGCCTGCACCGCGGCATCGCATTCGGGCAGGCGCGCGGCGGCCTCTTCGTGCCTTGCGGCGGCGGCGGCGACGCGCGTACGCGAATTTTCAAGCAGCGCGTTCCAGCGCGCGGCGTCTTCCGTCAGGGTCGCGAGCTGGCCGTGCCAGTGGCTTTGCTCGGCATCGAGCTGGGCGACGCGCATTTCCAGCCGGCCGCGCGAATCGCGCAGGTGAGCGAGCTCGCTTTCCAGGCGGCTGACTTCATTGCTGGCGGCGTACATCTCGCCCTGCGCGGCATGCAGGCCGTCGGAAGCGGTGTAGTGGTTCTCCCGGGCGTGTTCGACACGTGCCTCGATCTCGCGCAGCTGGGCCGTCTCGGCTTCGATGCGGGTGCCCGCCTCCTCGATCTGCCGCGTCAGGCGCTGGCCGTCGTTGCGCGCGTCGTTGCGCTTCTTCAGCCACAGCAGCGTCTGCTTGCGCGCCATGTCGTCATGCAAGCCGCGGTACTGCCGGGCCACGGCGGCCTGCGCCTGCAGATGCTCGACCTGGTGCTCGAGCTCATTACGGATGTCGTCGACGCGGGCGAGGTTCTCGCGCGCATCCTCCAGGCGGTGCTCGGTCTCCTTGCGCCTTTCCTTGTACTTGGTGACGCCGGCGGCCTCTTCGAGGTAGAAACGCAGTTCTTCGGGCTTGGCCTCGACAATGCGCGAGATCATGCCCTGGCCGATGATGGCGTAAGCGCGCGGGCCCAGGCCGGTACCGAGGAATAGATCGATCACATCGCGCCGGCGCACGTGCAGGTTGTTGATGTAGTAGCTGGAGTTTCCCTCCCGGTCGAGCACGCGCTTGACCGTGATCTCGGCATACTGGCTCCACTGGCCGGCGGCGCGCCCCTCGCTGTTGTCGAAAAACAGCTCGACGCTGGCCCGGCTGACCTCCTTGCGGTTGCCGGAGCCCTTGAAGATCACATCCTGGATCGACTCGCCGCGCAGCTCCGAGGCCTTCGATTCGCCGAGAACCCAGCGCACGGCATCGATGATGTTGGACTTGCCGCAGCCATTCGGGCCGACGACACCGGCCAACTGGCCGGGAAAAAGCACCGTGGTGGGCTCGACAAAGGACTTGAAGCCCGAAAGTTTCAGCTTGTTAAGACGCACGTGGAAAAACCGGAAATGGGGACGCGGAACTGCCTCGCGACAGACCCGCCATTATAATCGCTCCCGCCCTCCCCTCCCTCAGGCCAGAAGCATGTCCAGACCTGCAAAATCCGCCGCGCGGACGCCCCGCGCTGCAAGCTCGGCACCGGCGAAAGCGCTCGAAACCTTCGCCAATCCGGCGCCGCAGCGGGACTACCAGATACACATGGAAATCCCCGAGTTCACCTGCCTTTGCCCCAAGACCGGCCAGCCCGATTTCGCCGTGCTGACGCTGGACTATGTCGCCGACAAACTGTGCGTCGAACTGAAAAGCCTCAAGCTCTACATCTGGAGTTTTCGCGACGAGGGCCATTTCCACGAGGATGTCACCAACCGCATCCTCGACGACCTGGTGACGGCCGTCCAGCCCCGCTTCATGCGCCTGACGGCACGCTTTTACGTGCGCGGCGGCATCTTCACCAATGTCGTCGCGGAACACCGCAAGAAGGGCTGGCGACCGGCGCCTCGCGTCGAGCTGGCGAACTTCGCGGCGCAGTCGAACACCCGCGGCTGATTCCGGCAAAAGTCGGCGCCGGCGGTACGGCGTTCAGACCGGGATGAAGGGCGCCTCCTGCTTGGACTGGGCGCCGTCGGGGCGCGCCACCCGGGCATTCACCCAGGTCCTGCCGAAATTGCTCTCGGTGGTCGGCATGCCGAAGCGGAAGCACTGCAGGATGTCGCATTCCTGCGCCATCAGGAAGGACCACTGCTCGTCGGTCTCGACGCCTTCGGCAATGATCTGCAGGCCGAGGGCCTGCGCCATGCGCACCGCCGCAATCACCAGCGCGCGGTCGTTGCGATCCTCCGATACATCGTTGATGAAGCTGCGGTCGATCTTCACCGTGTGGAAGGGGAACTCGCGCAGGTAGCTGAGCGAGGAATAGCCGGTGCCGAAGTCATCCATCGACAGGCGCACGCCGAGGCCATGCAGTTCGTCGAGGATGCTGCGCACCTCTCCCTGGTTGCGCAACAGCAGGCCTTCGGTGATCTCGATCTCCAGCTGGTTGGCCGGCACGTCGAACTCGGCGAGGCATTCGCGCACCATGGCGACGAACCCGCTGCTGCGGAACTGCCTGGGGGAGACATTCACCGCCATGACGAAGTTCTGCTGCTGCACGCGCCAGCGCGCCAGCGTGGCGCAGGCTTCGCGCAGCACCCAACGCCCGAGGTCGACGATCAGGCCATTCTGCTCGGCAACCGGGATGAAGGTCGCCGGCTGCACTTCGCCAAGCTCCGGGCTGGTCCAGCGCAGCAGCGCCTCGGCGCCGACGATGCAGCCGCTGTCGGCCTGCACCAGCGGATGGTAGACCACGTGGAGTTCCTGCCTCTCCAGCGCCCCGCGCAGGCAGCGGCCGATCTCCAGGCGCTGCAGGGAAAGGTCGTGGATCGAGCGGTTGTAGAAGCGGTACATGTTGCGCCCGGAATCCTTGGCCTCGTACATGGCGAGGTCGGCATTGCGCAGCAGCACCATCGGCTCCGTGCCGTCGTCCGGGTAGATCGCAATGCCGATGCTGGGCGAGGTGGTGAGCTCGCGTTCATCGACGGCAAAGGGAGCGGAAAAGGCGGCGATAACCTTCTCGGCAATGGCCGCCGCCTCGTCGCCATGCGTCAACCCGCCGGCGACAATCAGGAACTCGTCGCCGCCCAGGCGGGCCACCACATCCTCCTCGCGCACGGCGGCACCGAGGCGCTGCGCAACCTGCCGCAGCAGGACATCGCCGACGGCATGGCCGAGCGTGTCATTGACTTCCTTGAAGTTGTCGAGGTCGAGATACATGGCGCACGCCTTGCCACCGTCGCGGCGGGCACGGCTCAC
>Ga0172367_10004279_pt1 | contig 17896 bp, 15 predicted proteins | sample Lak10m_FD_114542 | JGI IMG/M metagenome (GOLD analysis project Ga0172367, IMG submission 114542) | Freshwater microbial communities from Kabuno Bay, South-Kivu, Congo - kab_022012_10m | ecosystem: Environmental > Aquatic > Freshwater > Lake | place: Democratic Republic of the Congo: South-Kivu...
ACTATTAATCAATATCTTATCGAGATTTTTAATGAAATTTATTGAAGAATCCATTTCTTTGTCGAAATTCGTTTTCATCACATTAAATCTCTGAATTTCAGTATCTATTGCTTGAATTTCGAGTTCAATTTTACTCTTGATCTGTCTAAAATCCTGCGTTGAAATCTCATTATCCAACATTTTATTTTCTAAAACAGACAAGCGATTACAAAAAATTTCACGCTTCTCATTTAATTTGGTCAGACTATTACTTTTAATTTCAGAGTTTTGCTCTTTTAATTCACGTCTTACTTCCTTAATAACTTCCAACACTTCAGGTTTAACCTGTAATTCTGAGATCGTATCATATAGCACATCATGTACTTCGGTGGTTCTGTGCCGAACAGAACACGAATTACAGTGGTAATAGAAGTATTTCACACCCATTTTACCTGTTGATTTACTGGCAAGTAAACCTTTACCACAACGGGGACATTTCAAGAAATCTTTCATAAAATAATCGAGTGATTGTGGTTTCTGTTTGTGCTGTTTTTTTACTCTGCCATTCCTAACTATTTGAACCTTATTAAAAAGTTCCTCGCTAATAATAGCTGGATGTTTACCCTCTACAATTTGGGCATCATTTTTACCATAGGGTTTAACATAAATCTTACCAATATAGACTGGGTTTGAGAGTAAATTAATAAAATTTTGTCTGGCAAGTTTAAACTTTAATTTTAATCGAACCTGATCCATTGAATATAAGCCAGTTGAAAACATTTCAAATGCTTGGATTACCAAATTTGCTTTCACTTCATTAATTTCAAGTGTATGTCTTTTATCTAAAGTACAATTCTTGTAACCAAAAGGTGCTGTATTTGTCCAATACCCATCAAGCAAAGCCCGACGTGTACCTTCTTTTGTACGTTTTGTTATTTTATTTTTTTCAACTTCAGAAATGCTTAAAAACAAAGAGAGCATAACTGGATATTCAGGAAGATTATAATCAATATGTTGTTCAATTGTATTAATTTCTACACCAAAATTATCTCTGAATCTTCTTATTTCAGTTAGTGCCAATTCAAGATTACGACTAAATCTGTCCCAACGCAATAATAACACTTTATCAATAGTTTTTTTATTCTGATTGACAAAAGTTGTTAGCTTCTTCCATTCTGGTCTATCGAAAGTAGTGCCAGTATAATCTTCAATAAAAACACCTAACAGATTGTGATTTCCCAATTCACAGTATTTTTTCAAAACATCCTCCTGGTGTCGTAAACTATGACCAGATTCCTTCTGCTCTTCCGTGCTAACACGGCAATAAACTACAATATTCATAATTTAAAAATTAATTTTTTTTCTCAGATTCGTTTTTCAGTTCAATTTCACACATAAGTCTTACCCACTGGAGTATCAGTGTTGATTCTTCCAATGTATATTCTTTTTTGGGTTTAGCGGAGTTTAATAACTTCATACACTTTTCTTTTGATAACATTTAATATTAAGCAACAACATGGATTTTTTCTATCGTTGCATCCATTATTTTTTATTCTAAGGTTACTCCTAAGGTAACGGAATTGGAATTTTTCCAACTAAAATAAATATAACTAAATATTTTGTGATTTCAAAAAATTAAAGAGCTAAAATACAGCATATTATTGATTATGCTTAATTTTCAATAGAAATTTTTTTTTTAAATCTAAATTTAAAAACGCTTTAATTTTCGGGAGAGGGGGTCAGCGCAACTGGGGGTGAGGGTCTTTGGGATCTAGTATGTGTACCAGTCAAATTGTCGTCTTCGACTTGTTGAGATTTACTTTAAACTCACCAGGACTTACACAGATTGCACTGGACCAATTTTCTCTTATTGGTTGGAATACTATATCATTTTAACATATAATATTACAACCAGTGCAATCAGATGGAATTTCAAATATATTTGTCTTCGACAACCAGTTGGAATATATTTTTTCAATAAAGATTAGTACCAACTAAAGTAATAATTCTATTCGAAATAATTTAAATATTCCTTTGGATTTATACCTCTAATTGAGCATTCTTCAGCAAATTGAGCATTCTTTGAGATCGTCAAATCTTTTTTCAATAATTTGTGCATTTTAGGTAAAAAGTAATCGAATAATTTTCTTAATTCATATTGATAATTTTGAGAATAATACCATAAAACGCTAATAAGATCCTTGTTATAATTATTTGTTTGAAGTATATATCCTAAGAGATTTAATTGAACTTCTACTTCTGGATACATACTGGGAATTAATTTTGAATATGTTTCTTTAGAATCTAAACTGGAATTATTTTGGTGGTTTTGTTCTTTTATTGAACACATTTTATCAAAATAATTTTCATATTTTGATATATCAAATTTTTCACCAGCATTTATTATTTTAGCTATAATTTCTCTATTATTATTTTCTTTAATATTTCTTTTATTTATATCAATATTTTCTATTATACTTTCTAAAATATTACTTTGTATTTTATTACTTTTTATATTATTACTTTGTTTACTCACCAGATTCTGGGATAACAGAATTTCGGTTTCACCAATTTCTGGTTGTACCGAAACAATATTAATATTATCAACAAAATCGGTATTACCAATTTCTGGTCTTTCCGAAATCACATTACTAATTTTGTCGTCAGTGACATTTTTAAAATTGGTATCTCCAATTTCTGGTCTTCCCGAGATCAGAGGAACTTCATAGACAATATAACTATAGCCTACAATTAAATTGTTTTTTCCAATATTTTTAGTCATCACTATATAGCCTAGTTCTTCAAGAACCTTCCAGGCTTTGTTAAATCGTTCACGACCAATGTTCATATTCTTCCAAAAATTGTTTTTGTAAATAACCCAATCTTTTGGCATTGAAAGTAAGTGCACCAATATGCTTTTTTGTTCACAAGTTAAAGTTTTTGACTGTAAAATATCATTTGTTATCGGCGTGTAATTTGATTTACCCGATTTATCCGACCGTATTATTTGACCTGTATTTTTCATATATTTCTAAATTTTTTTATTGCCCAGTTGAAAACCAATACTACTCTGAATTTATTTATTGTTATTAATCATCCAACCTAGTGTTCTTTCTAAATATATGAAAAATAAATGACAATTCCAAATTTATTGTGTTAGAAATGAGTATGATTGGTTGTTTGTCAAATTCCATATATGAGTAAATTTTTTATTCCAATTATCGATTCTGTATTAAAAGTTTAGAACTAAATATTTCATCATTTATTTGTCACTGGTCGAGTTATCTATTCCAAGACAATAAAAATATCAGCCCGACCTGACAATGACTCACCAGAATCTAATTGTGCAAGTCGGGCGGGTAAAGTCATTTAAGATACTTTACATAAATTTTCAAACTCCTTAAGTGAGTTAGATAATTTATCAAAACCACCAAATGTTTTTGCTGTATATATTATCTTATTACTCAAATCCCTTAAACTCTCATAAGTTAATTCTGGAACATCTCTCAATTTAAATAACCACTCCCCATTATTTAATAGATATAGTTCATTTGTTTCACTTTTTCGATTAACAACACAAATAAAACCTTTTAATTCATTTATAGACATCCAACTAAGCCTATAAAAATCGATTTCCGACATCTCATTCATTACAGTAGTAAAAGAAACTTTAAGAGAACTTTTTACTTTTTTTTTCTTTTTCATTTTCTTTTGACGATTAACCTATACATCGTGAGGTTTTTTATTATTTCTAATTTGATTATTTAAATGATACTATCATTTCGCAATTTGAATCTTTCTCTAAAATTCGTCCACTTTTAAAACGTATTTCTGAAACATATAAAGGTGAAATTTGTAACTCACCAGCCAATGTTGATGGGTCAAGGCAAGTCCTGTGAATATATGTTTTGTTGTTTTCAAATAGAATATCAAACCAATTGATTTCTGCATCATATTTAACCACATTGATCTTTTCGTCTATAATACAAACTGTCAGATTAATTGATTCTACTGGCTCAGAAGATATTACTTCAAATGGTATCATTTCCATTTCAGGGGTAATAACCAATGGATAAATTTCATTGTTGTTTTTGATATATTGCTTAATAATGTCATTTTGGATTTCAACCACAAATGAAGGATCAAATACATTTGATTGCCACATACTAAAGTCAATAATTTCTTTTTTAATTTTAGAAGTATTCATAACTTAATGAAAGGTTAACCTATACACCTTAAGGTTTTAAATTAATATTGATTGTTTATATGATTTTAGAAATAGTTAGTTACACAGTCTGAATATTTTCAGGCAGAGTGGTTTTGGACTGAATTTGTTGATTCTTTATCGTTTGTTCCAAAGCGTATAATTCCTTCTTTGATTTGTTTACGAATTCCTGATAAAGTTCAACTCCAACATACTTAAAACCAAGCATTAAAGCCAATATGCCCGTGTTGCCGCATCCTGAAAATGGATCAAAAACCACTGTATCTTCAGAGTTAGGGCAGGTCATTAACAGAGGGATTAATCCCAATGTATATGGGAATGTGGCATGATGTTCTTTCTCACCTTCTTCGAATTGTGTTCTGTTTTTACCGATAGTTATATCGATCATATTACCAAATTCTGAGAACCCATCAATTCGGGCAATCTGATTGTCGTCTAAAACAGAACGAAGCTGAGTGAATTTATTTGGAATGTAGTATCCTGGTTCACATCCCTCCTCGCCACAAGTTCGTGTGATAGTACTCTCACCCTTTTTGGGTAGTTTAATTTTTTCAAAATAAAAGTTCGTATTTTTTGTGAAGTGCAGGATTACTTCGTAAGCAGGAATCAACCTTTTCACATTATTGTTTAAAGGCTTGCCTGAGTTCCTTTTATTCCAAATAATCTTATCAATCAGGTATAATCCTTTGTCAATCAATGCCAATGTCAAACGGTCAATTACCGCAAAGCATGAGCCATTGTCGTAACTTTCACCCAGATTTATAAAGATACTTCCATCTTCAGTCATATTCTCCGAACATTTCATAATCACATTGGCAATACGCTGAGCGTATTCCTGTGGTGACTTTTCCCATCCAATTTCTTCAACTGAATTTTCACCGTAAGTTTTAAGTTTATAATATGGTATTGACGTAAACATAGTATTAAACTTAAATGAAGCAGGTAATTCAACCTCTTCAATACTACCTTTAATGATATTAAAACGGTCCGACTTAATGGCATTTACATTAAGTTTAGTAGTATCAACAGCATTCTTCTTTTCGAGATCTGCGAACAATACTCTAGCACGCTGAGGCGTAATACTTCCATCACTAAGTTTATGTATAATGCTCATTTTTCCAACATCATTCTTGTTAACTTGTTGTTCTTTAATCATGTTAATAACTTCCAAACCAGCAGCAACCTTAACTTTATTTTCAATAATATTGTGTTGCAGGTTTAAGCCATAGTCAAGATTCTTATCCTCCCAATTAATAATTTCTTGAAGATAATAGACATTATTGCGGTTAAATCCTTTACCAAGTAAAGTTGAAACTGTAGATATTCGTTCTTCTTTGTCCCTATTTGGATTCTTCTTCGACATGCCTACACGCAATAAGAAGCGCACTTCTTTAATCTTCTCAGAAGGACGTTTTTCTTTATGTATTTGATTATTAATGATAAATGTGCCTAGCTCATCATCGTTAGCAGGTTCAAAATCAGAGACAATACATTTGCAAAAATTTATTTCTAAATTTTTCAATGCTTGAATTCGTAAGTACCCATCAACTAAAACATACTTACCACCTTGACTAATGACAATAATTGGTTTTAGTTGACCGTATTCCTGAAAACTGTTTTGGATGTTTGCAATGTCATCTTCACGATTACTGTAATCGTAAATATTCTGCTTAAATGATGGTATATCAATATTATCAATACAGATAGTAGTAACTTGTTGATTTACTAAGGATTTTAATCCTTTTAGCTGTACTACAGGCAGGTTGGTTTCAACGACAGGTTTATTAAGATTATCTAAGTCTAACGGTTGATAACCCGAGTTGTCTTTAATTAAAGAATCAACTTCATTTTTGTTTTGAGGATCTTGGCTACTGTTGTTCACCAGTTGATCGTTTTGTAACATTAATAACATATTAGTTTATGTTTTAAAATTATTTGTCACCATTGACGATACAAAGATCCCCCAAGAAAAATAAAATTTTAGTTAAAAAAAACCTTACCCATTTCTGAGTAAGGTCAGTAGAAGTAAGTAATATTACCTGAGAAATTTAAAGCTCTATATGTAAAGCTGTTGGATCAAAACCTTGATTTATCTTGTGGATTATTCCTTTACTAATAATTTTGTAGTTTTCTGCAATTTCTGCTCCTAATAAGTCATCAAGACTTTTATTGATTTGTGACTTTACTTTACTAAAATAGTTTTCTCCTTTTGCAATACTTAAACACAATTTCTCAATCGAATCAAAATCAGCATAATTTTTGAAATTGCGATACAAATTGACTATTTCCTTTTTAGTATCATCATTTAAAAAATCAGATCTTTTAACCCCATCGGAATGTTGCAAAAAATAAATATAAATAGCGGATTCAAGTTCTTGAAGTATTAGTACCTTTTCTCCAAATTGAATTCCATCTTTTCTAACAATAATCTTATCAAATAAAGTCATATCTTTACATATCTTGTCCAGGTTTACAAACTCATTTCTAATACTATTAATTAGTTTGAAAATATGAAGAATTATTTTCTTATCATGTCCCTGGCTTACAAAGAAATCTAAACAACTATCACAAATAAATGCTGTTCTCATTTTCAAAATGATTTGTCGTTTATTAGTGCACAAATCATTTAAACAACCAATCGGTTCTTCATGTATATTTGGATCATCTTTAATTTTAAAAACATCCATTCCCATAAAAGATTGAAATATGTTTTCAATTAATTGGTGTGCAATTCCAAAATGAGGCTGGTTATTAGTGTATCTTTCCCAATTCGAAGTATTGACAAATATGTCCTTATTTTGAAATGAACTTAACCATTTCTTTTCATTTTTTATTGAGGTTATTATAACAAAAAAATCATCTGGACTTACATTAGAATTACCATTCATATCCCTATGAAAACCTATAAGTTTAAAAAAATCATCAAAAGATAATGGAGGGACTTCAATGGGATTTTGAAACTTAATATCATAAAACCTATACTGGTTGGCATGTAATGGTTTGAGTTGAATGAAATTTAATTCACCAGGAACGTTATTCAATAGTTTTACAACTTTTTTAACTTCAGATTCTTCAATTTCAAGTGTTGACGTGACAAATACTTTCATAAAATTTATTTCTAAATAAATCTGGAATAGAATCAGTTAATAAAATTCTTTTTCATCATCATCAACACTTACGATTTCTCTCATTTTGACCCCCAACGCCCGACTTATTTTATATAGATTTTTTAAGGTCAAATTAGTTCTGCCAGCTTCAATTCTACTCATGGATGCTTTCTCAAATTCACACAAATCTGCAACCTCTTGCTGTGTTAACCCTTTTTCGATACGAATACTTTGAATTCGTTTACCAATCGAAATATAAATTTCATCTACTGTCATATTGCTGTTGATTTTTACAGCAACAAAGAAAATTTATATTCTTTCAGTAGAGGTAAACATAAAAAGCAACATTAAAAAATTATTTTGTGTGAAAATGTTGTTTATTTAAATTAATTTCATATATTTGCACATATTATACTACTGATATCCAAATGTGTAGAATTTATTATTACACAATTATAATTTTGTGTAATAGTTTATATGATACTTTGTTGATAAACACAACACTAAAATATTATGATAAACACATCTATTGGAAAATACAAAATCATTAGACTAATTGGTGAAGGAGGAATGGCATCGGTTTACGAAGCCGAACACGAAATGCTCGGCACAAAAGTAGCCATCAAAGTCCTTAATCCCATCTTATCCAGTAATGCTCAAATAAGAGAGCGGTTCAAGAATGAAGCCAAGTTGATGGCATCACTTAACCATCCGAATATTACTAAAATTATTGATTTTGAAGAAATGCCGAATCAGATTTCTATCGTCATGGAATTTCTTGAAGGTAATGATTTAAGCAAAAAGATTAAAGCTAAAGGAGTTCTTTCCGAAAAGGAGATAACTGACATTTTCTCACAAATTCTTTCCGCTTTTCAATATGCACATGATAAAGATATTGTGCACAGAGATATTAAACCTTCCAACATTTTTATTTTACCAAGCGGACAGGTTAAAATACTTGATTTTGGTATAGCCAAATTAGTAGGACATGGGAACGAAATGACCCAAACAGGCACTCAATTAGGAGCTCCAGTATATATGAGCCCAGAGCAAGTGAGAGCTGATAAGGACATTGATCATCGAAGTGATATTTATTCGTTAGGTGTAACCATGTACTATGCCATTAAAGGAAATGCGCCTTACGATTCGAATACCGATTCACAGTTTAATATTTTCAACAGAATAGTCTTCGAGCCCTTATCAAACCTGAAAACTGGAGATAAATACGACCAGATGATACGAAAAGCTTGCTGTAAAGAAAAAAGTGAACGTTATCAGAATTGCAAAGACTGGCTAAAAGATATGAATAACGACTCAGTAACTGCTACTGAAAATAATAACGATAAAACCCAAATAAGCACAATAGAAAGAGATAAAACCATTGTTGACAATCAAACAAATGACAATACACGTATTGAATCAAAAGCTGAAGTGTTTTTAAAGGTAAGTGTTTTAAACGCTGATAATAAATTGAAATGGGGTTTTATTAATTTACAAGGGCAGACAACTATTCAACCTCAATTTGATGCTTTAGGAGAGTTTGATGAAAAAGATTATTGTTTTGCTCAGCTGAATGATAAATTAGGTTTTATCAACAGACAAGGACAATGGATTATACAACCACTGTTTGATCGTATAGGTTTATTTGATGAAAAAGACTTTTGTTGGGCTAAGCTAAACGACAAATGGGGCTACTTAAACAGACTTGGACAATGGGTAATTCAACCACAATTTGATAATTTAGGAGAATTTGATGAAAAAGATCTTTGTAAAGCTTGGGTAAATGACAAAATCGGATTTATAGATCGACAAGGTAAATGGATTATTCAACCTCATAAACCTCAATTTGAATTATATGTTAAATATGATTTTGATAAATGTGGTTATTGTAGAGCAGTACTTAATAAAAAATCTGGATTTCTTCAAGGTTTTATTAACCATCAAGAAGAATGGATTATTCAACCTATATTTAATCAACTAAGTGAGTTTGATAAAAAAGACTTTTGTTGGGCAGAAAATAAAAAAGGTAAAAATGGTTTTATAAACCGAAAAGGAAATTGGATAATTGAACCTCAATTTGATAGTCTAGGTGAATTTGATGAAAAAGATTTTTGTAGTGCTGAACTAAAGGATAAAGGTGGATTTATAAATCGACAAGGTGAGTGGATCGTTCAACCAATATTTGATGAATTAGATGAGTTTGATGAAAAAGATTATTGTAAGGCAGCTGATGAAGATCAGAAATACGGGTTTATAAACCGACAAGGGCTATGGGTTATCCAACCTCAATTTAATAGTTGTTTAAGAGTATTTGATGAAAAAGATTATTGTGTAGCATTAACAAACGACAAATTGGGGTTTATCAACAGACAAGGGCAATGGATAATTCAACCTATGTTTGATGAATTAGATGAATTTAAAGAATATAATCTTTGTAGAGCAAAACTAAATAATAAATGGGGATATATTAATCGACAAGGGCAATGGATTATTCAACCTATATTTGATGAATTAGAAGAATTTAACGAATATAATCTTTGCAAAGCAAAACAAAATAATAAATGGGGATATATTAATCTACAAGGGCAATGGATTATTCAACCTCTATTTGATGAACTTGATGAACATTCATCGAATGTCGCTACACGTGCAATTGATGTAAATAATTATGGTTGGATTAATTTGATAACTGGCAAAATGACAACTCAACCTATTTTTGATTTAGAACCCGAAGAGTATGATTTTTCAGAATATTTTTCAGAATTAGTTTCAGATAATAAAGTGTATTTAGGAGAAGGAATTCCAGATAAGAAACTCTCCAATTTCTCAAAGAATTTTGATTTTATTAGAGGAAGTACTGTGCATGTTTATTACGACGATACTTTTTGGGGCAAAGGAGATAATGGTTTTGCAATTATCAGTAAAAATAATTTATATTATCTTCTCATTAATGATATAGGTTCTACTTTAGAAACTTTCTGCTTTAAAAATGATAATATACATAATTATATCAATTCTGTTTCCTATGAAAAAAAATTATTAATAGAATATATTAATCCTAAAGTCAACTCAATAAATGAGGTTGATGTTTTTGTTGACAACAAAGTTTTAAATAGACTGTATGAGTTCCTTTCAGTTGAAGTAAAAGGTAATATTTTTGCATCCAGCGATTTCAGATTATAAAATTGATTGGTTTATATCACCAAGAAAGTAAGTATTTAGAAAATTTAAAAAAATGAATAAAAAAATAATTGGCAGAGATGCAAGTTGTGATTATGTAATTTTTGATCCTCAGAACAGGGTCTCAAGAAAGCATGCGGAACTTTATTTTGATACTAATTTTTACTATATAAAAGACTTAGGGAGTTTAAACGGTACATTTATCAATGGATCGAAGATACCCGCAGATAAGGTTTATAAATTAAGAGAAACGGATAAAATAACGCTTTCAACAGATTATAAAATTAATCCACAACAAGTTTTTCTTAGTTCAGATCCAGATGCTACGCAGCTGCTTCAATTAAACAATAATATAGTAACCGATAGTAATAGCTCGTCGCAATTTACTTTTTTTGTTAACAACAAAACCGTAGTATTTGATAAAGATAAAACTCAATTAAGCGATATTGTACAAATGGATCAATCTCCTTTTGTATCCATTGGGCGTTCTTCTGATAATGTATTTGTTATTAATAGCAACTCAGTTTCAAAATGCCATTGTAAGGTAAGATTGTTGACTCCTGTAATGATAGAAATTGAAGACCTGAATTCAACAAATGGCACTTTTGCCGACGGAGTTAAACTTACAGCTAATAAGCGATATCAGTTTTCAAGTGCGGTAGAAATTAAATTAGGACTTAGTGTAGTGCTTGATTTAAAAAAAGTATTACCTAGCATACATATAATTAAAAAAGAAAAGAGAGAACTAACAAATCCTGTTAAACCAACTATCACTGACAATAATCCCACTAAACATGAGATGAAATTGTTTAATGATCTTGAAGAAATCTGGAATGAATATCAAATCAGGCAAAATCATGCCGTAAAGTCTGTTTCGAAATATGCAATTGCGGGTTCTGTTGCAGGTATAGTTGCAAGTGCTTTATTGGTCCCTGTTACAGGAGGTATTAGCATTGGATCTATGCTGGCAATGAGTGGTGGAGGACTTCTCGGTCGTTATTTAGGTCAGCAAAAATCAAACAATATAAAATCAGATTTAACGTATGAATCCATGTTCCTGGAAACTTATTGTTGTCCAAGATGTAAAGAGTCCTTTCAAAAAAAGCCATGGATAACCATTAGAGAATGTATGAGATGTAAAACTAAATATAGATAAAAGTATGAAATATTTTAAATGCGGCAAATGTAGCGCTCCCTACAAAATTGATGAAACGAAAGTTTCTTCCACTCAAGTTGTATTAACCTGTCCTGGTTGCGGAGCAAAAAATGTTTTAAATTTTGGCATTGTACTAATCGCACAAAGTAAAGAAAGAGTTTCTGAATTTAAATTAAAAATGGGAAATAATTTTATTGGCAGAGGTACAGATGTAGAAATAAAGATCGACGATAATTTCATAAGTCGTAAACATGCGAATGTAAGATTAGAACAACACGAAAATAAATTGGTATTAAGTGTTGAAGATTGTGGAAGTTTAAATGGTGTTTACGATAGGAACAAAAAAAGGCTCAAAGCTGACTTAAAACACAACATGAATATTTCAGATTTTTTTATTGTAGGATTAACTAAAATTGCTTTCAAAATAAATTAACATTAAAATAGTTACAACATGGAAAACAACGATGACAAAACTATAATTTATAGTAACAATACGAATAATAGTACAAATAGTAACATTGATAGTGATAAAACTATTATTAGTGAGCCAAGTGCTTGTGTAGGGTCTTCACAATTAAATTCAGAACCCCAAAAAACAAATTCAGCTGAACCGAAAAACGACAAAAGCACAACAACTGAAGACAAAAAACTGGAAGAAAACAAAGAAATTCTGAAAGAAAAATCGATAACAAAATCAAACGGCATTCACCCAGGTGCTTTTGCAGCGGGGGTTGCAGCTGCAGCTGCTGGTGGAGTTGCAGCAGGAACCGTTTTCTCAGAGGAAATAAAAGACTTTTTCACAAAAGACACTGTAGAAGAAGCAATAACACCACCTGCCGTTGAAAGTGAAGTTCCAGAAGCAACAGAGACAGCAGAAATTTCAGAACAAAATAATGAGACTGGAATTGAAATGCCTGAAGGAGTTTCAGCATTAAACATATCAGGTGTCACTAACGAAGGTAATTCTTTTGAAGTTTCTTTTATGGATTTGGACAATAATGGCGTTGCTGATATGCAATTCGCCGAAATTGATTTAGGAGATGGATCTACTTTTGAAATATTTCAAACAGGAGATTCATTGGATACAAACTTTTTTGCAGGTTTAGATAATGCTCAATTTGAAAATTCTTCCGAAATTAGCTTTGCAAATCTGTCAAATACTATTGAAACGGATAGTAGAGTAGAAAGTTATACAATTCAACCAGGAGATACATTAAGTGATATTGCAGCTGCCCACGATACAAGTGTTGAAAATATAATGGAACTGAATGCCGACATTGAAAATCCAGATTTGATATACGCTGGTAATAACCTACAAATCCCTTCTAATGATGGTATTGAAAATCCATATCAGATGAACTCTTCATCTGACAATCCGTTGGAATTTGCTGAAACCTTTACTCCAGACAATTCATTAACTGGAACAGATGAGAATATGGACTATACAAGTAATGAGGGAGATGGGCTAGAGTCTCAAAATTTTGATAATGTCGACTGGGATTCGTTTGAAGATCAGCCAGTAGATTATGACGATTCGGATTATGGTCAGTTGTTAGCCGATGCTGATTTTGACAATACTGATGTTACTTCTGATTTTGTATAATGTAATAAGTATATTATGAAAATATCTATTAAAGAAGAATCCTACATTTCAGAATTAGGTAAAAGAACTAATAATGAAGATAATTGCGGTTACATTTCTGGCCTTGCCTATATTGTTTGCGATGGTGTAGGTGGATCCGAAAAAGGTGAAATTGCTTCAGATATAACAGTAAAAAGTTTTCTTGAACAATTAAAGTTGAAACCTGAGACACATATAAATCAAATACTAAGGATGACTGAAGGCAGTTTTTCAAACTATTTAAACAATCATCCTGATGCAACGGGTATGGCAACTACTCTTACACTAACTACAATATCCGCAAAAGGTATAGTGGCTGCGTGGATTGGAGATAGTCGGATTTATCAATTCCGAAATGGTGAGATTACCTTTAAAAGTATTGACCACAGCTGGGTAAATGAAGCTTTAAAATCGGGCATTATAAGTGCTGAAGATGCAATTAATCATCCTAAATCAAATGTAATTACACGTGCAATTCAGGGGAATCACAGACCTGTAGAATTAGAAGAAATTGTTATTACAGACATCAAGGATGGTGATATATTTCTTCAATGTTCGGATGGAGTGTTAGAATCATGGAACGATGGAGAATTAAAAGAACTGTTTTTGACCAATTCTGATGTTGCTGAGATCACAAAAGAATTAGCATTAAAATGTTCTGTTCAATCAAAAGATAACTATACAGCCATTGTATATAAAATTGAGAAAGTTGAAGATATTGAAATTGACAGACCAATTTTAAATGATTTTGATAATAGATCCGAAACTAAAGAGGATTGGGTTGAAGCAGTTCCCTTATCAATAGAAGAGCAAAAACAAATTGAAGGACTTGTACAAAAAGGTAAAACAAAAAAAAACAATAAAATGATATATGTCGTTTTATTGTTGATTCTGATACTTCTATCTGTAGGGATTTCTATTAAATATATTATCCCTAATAAACAAAAAACAGAACAAAAGGAAGACAGAAATGGCAAAAACTCTGTTCTTGAACAAAAGGAAGAAGTTGGAAATCAGAATCAAATAAAAAATGAACAAATTGACAATAAGACTGATATCAAAAAAGATACAGCCAACAACAAGGAAGTTTAAAATACATTTTTATTGAGTATTGGAAGTTAAATAACAGTAAGCTATAAAAGCATCATCTATCAAAATTATAAACCATGCTTGTAAAATTATATAATTCAATTTTAATTGTAATACTCTTCACGGTTAATTTGCAGTTACAGGGTCAATGTATTAGTGGTAATTGCGATAATGGAATAGGAGAAAGAGTTTTTGCTGATAGCAGTAGATTTGTTGGCAAATTTGAAAATGGCGCTATTAAATCTGGTACATTTTTTTATAAAAGTGGAGCTATTTTTCAAGGTGATTTTTCAAATAAGCTAAGGACTGGTTTTGGCACTTATACTTATGTGAATAAGGATGTTTTCAAAGGTATATTTGATAAAAACGAGAAACTATATGGTACATATACTTTCTCAAATGGAAATGTATATACTGGAAATTTTGAGAATGACAAATTTAACGGATATGGTATTTTAAAATACAGTGATAACTCAGTATGGGAAGGATATTGGGAAGATGGCAAGAAATGCTGGGGAGTTAATCAAAGTTTAAATGTCGATTCGGTAGGAGATGGACTTGCACCTCAATCAAAAAGTGTTTCGAAAGCAGTTTCGCCTAGGATATTTGCAGTAATAGTAGGTATTGCCGATTATGAAGGTACTTTATCTGATTTAAATTATAGCGACCAAGATGCTCGTATTTTTTATCAACATTTGAATTCGGCATTAAAAAATGAGACAAAAAATGGTAAAACCATATTGTTGTTAAACAAGCAGGCTACCCGTCAGAATATAATGAATGCACTGAATCATGTATTTTCAATGTCAACAAAAGACGATTTCATTATTTTCTATTTTTCAGGACACGGCTCACCAGGATATTTTTGTCCAACAGATTATCTGAGTAATAAGATTAGTCATGAAGCTATAAAGGATTATTTTAAAAAAGCTAAAGCTAAGTATCGTCTTTGTGTAGCAGACGCTTGTTTTTCAGGAAGTATCGGGTCATCAAGTGATATAAATTCATCATCCAATGCTTCAACATTAAAAGATTCAAGAGTTGCTGTAATAATGTCATCTAAAAAAAGTCAAACATCAATAGAATCTGGCTATTTAAAACAGGGTTTGTTCAGTTATCATTTTATTAATGGTTTGAGGGGTAAAGCTGATTTGAACAATGATTCGTATATAACTATGGGAGAGCTTTTTATTTACACTAAAAGAAATGTTTCAAAAGAATCGCTAGGAACACAAGTGCCAACTGTTTATGGCAAAAATTTAAATCTAATCCCTTTAGCGAAAGTTAAAAGATAAAAGTGTTTTTTATTAATGAATCAAAAAAATAATAAATTATGAAATGGTATTTAAAAGTATTACATCAATATCTTGATTTCAGTGGAAGAGCTAGAAGAAAAGAGTATTGGGTGTTTGTGTTATTCAATATGATATTTGTTTTTGTTGCAATTATTATTGATGCATTATTGGGTATCGATGGAGATACCGTTGGCCCGTTATATATCGGATATACTATTGCAACTTTAATTCCTGGAATAGCTGTTTTTGTCAGAAGAATACACGATATAGGCAAAAGCGGTTGGATGTTATTAGTAGGATTGATCCCAATTGTTGGAGCAATTTGGTTAATGGTTTTGATTTTTACCGACAGTCAGCACGGGGATAATCGGTGGGGGAAAAACCCAAAAGAAATATCTATTTAGTTATCACAAATAAAAAGTAGTGAAATACTTAATTATTATTACTATGATAAACACAACCATTGGAAAATATAAAATCATCAGAATGATTGGTGAAGGTGGAATGGCTTCGGTTTATGAAGCGGAACACGAAATGTTGGGAACTAAAGTCGCCATCAAAGTTCTAAATCCCATATTATCAAGCAATACTCAAATTAGAGAGCGATTCAAAAATGAAGCCAGGTTAATGGCTTCGCTCAATCACCCAAATATAACCAAAGTATTGGACTTTGAAGAGGGCAATAGTCAACTTTCTATTGTAATGGAATTGCTCGAGGGAGAAAATCTAAATGAAAGGATTAAAAGAATAGGTTCACTTTCTGAAAAAGAGATAACTGAAATATTCTCACAAACATTATCAGCTTTTCAATATGCTCATGAAAAGAATATAGTTCATAGGGATATAAAACCTTCCAATATTTTTATCCTTTCAAACGGACAGGTGAAAATACTTGACTTTGGTGTTGCTAAATTAGTGGGGCAAGGAAGTGAATTAACACAAACTGGAACTCAGCTTGGTACTCCAGTATATATGAGCCCAGAACAAGTAAAGGCTGAAAAAGACATTGATCATCGAAGTGATATTTATTCGTTGGGAGTAACACTATATTTTGCTATTAAAGGAAATCCACCATACAATTCCAACACGGATTCTCAATTTAATATTTTCAACAGAATAGTCTTCGAGCCCATACCAAATTTGAAAGTTGGGGATAAGTATGACCAAATGATACAACGAGCATGTTGTAAAGAAAAAGAAGGACGTTATCAGAGTTGTTCAGAATGGATACTGGAACTTGGAAACATCACAAAAAAAGTTCGAAAGAGCAGCTCTAACGAAAAAACAAGTGTTGGCGAAGCCATACAGGATAAAACTTTAGTTGACAATAGTAGTCAAACTGTAGTACAAACAGATGAAGCTATAAATGATATTAATAAGCAAACTAAGCCGAAAAGAAAATCAACAAATACAAAAATAAAAACAGACAATGATAGTGATAAAATAAATTCTTCTGTTTCTATTAAAAATGATATAAGAGATTTAGAATCAAATTTAACTAAAAGAAAATCGCAGATTTGGATATTTTATTTTATAATGACAATTACTATTATAATTGCATCTGTTATTAAATTTAACACTCCTTCTGCTTTAATGAATTCTGACTCTGGGATTACCGATGAAACAATTGCAGTTGATGAAAGTGTTGGAGATACTACTAATATTGAAACAATATCTGTCACAAACAATTGCTCCACACAGATTCTATTTGCTATTGGGTATTTTGATTCATCAAAACTTATCTGGGTATCAAAAGGTTGGTATCATGTCAATTCTGGTGAAAGTTTTTCTTATGAAATTACGAAAACAACAGGTGTTAATAATTTCTATTGGTATGCAACGGAAAGTGTCGGAGATAAAGAATGGTCTGGCACTGATATGTATTATTGCGTGTCGCAAGATGCATTTGAATTGAATCAAGATGCTGAATGTGAGTATACTAAGGGGTTTAGAAGTAGGAATTATGATAATGATGGTACAAATATAACCACAATAACCTTATCAGATTAGTTTTAATTTATCTATGATTTTATTTCATGTAGTGAATTTTTTATAAGAGTGAAATACAAGTAGTTTAAAAAAAGATCTAATATTAATGATAAACACAACCATTGGAAAATACAAAATCACCAAATTAATTGGTGAGGGTGGAATGGCTTCAGTTTACGAAGCCGAACACAAAATGTTGGGAACTAAAGTCGCCATCAAAGTTCTAAATCCCATATTATCAAGCAATACTCAAAT
>Ga0172367_10004280_pt1 | contig 17894 bp, 14 predicted proteins | sample Lak10m_FD_114542 | JGI IMG/M metagenome (GOLD analysis project Ga0172367, IMG submission 114542) | Freshwater microbial communities from Kabuno Bay, South-Kivu, Congo - kab_022012_10m | ecosystem: Environmental > Aquatic > Freshwater > Lake | place: Democratic Republic of the Congo: South-Kivu...
ATGTTTGGGCACCGACAGTCTGCTGACAACCAGGACTCAGCGCGGGAAACCGCTCGCACTAAGCCTATTTGAGGAGATGCATCAACTCGCTGCCAAAGCTCCCTTTCTAAACCCCAGGTCCATCACTCGTATGGCCACATGCCAGGCCGCAGCCGCTCTCGGCCTCACGCAAGGTATCGGCGCCCTGATTCCCGGTGGGGTCGCAGACATAGTCGGCGTCCCAGCCTCCTCTTCTTCCAACCACTCGGACCCGTTCGAAATGGTGGTGTTCCACGGAGCTAACCCCTCCTGTGTCATGATCGCAGGCCAGTGGGTTCACCCTCCCGATTCGCCTTGATCACATGCCCGATTGTTTTGAATCAGAGCTCCGGCAGGAACTGGAGGAAATCCAGCGCCAGGGTCTCCTGCGACGCGTGCGCGAGCTTCAGTCCCCACAGGACGTGCGGGTGCAAATCGATGGCGCGCATCTCCGAAATTTCTCCTCTAACGACTACCTGGGTCTAGCCCATCATCCCGACCTGCGCCGAGCGAGCGCCGACACCACCCATCTTGCCGGCGTCGGAGCGGGTGCCTCGCGTCTCGTTTGCGGTTCCCACGAGCGGTTTCAAGCGCTCGAAATAGAACTCGCAGCGTTCAAAGGAACCCAAGCGGCCCTGCTGTTCGCAAACGGCTACGCCACGAGCCTCGGTGTCATTCCAGCCCTGGTGGGCCCAGGCGATGTCGTGCTTGCGGACCGGCTCGCCCACGCGAGTATCATTGATGGAGCTAGGCTCTCTGGAGCTCTCCTGCGGCGCTTTAGGCATAACGACATTCGGCATCTGGAAACACTTCTCCTGTGGGCCAAGACTCAGACACGAACCTCGAAGACCGTGCTCCCGCCATCCGTATCCTCGACCAGCCCCACCCCTCAGGAGGCCCTCCCTCGCCGAGCAGGACGCGTCTTGATCGCCACCGAGTCCGTGTTCTCCATGGACGGAGACCAAGCGCCCTTAGCGGAAGTCGTGCGCCTCAAAGAGAAACACGGTGCCGTGCTGTACCTCGATGAAGCCCATGCCCTCGGTGTGCTCGGTCCCCAAGGACGAGGGCTTGCGGCGGCTATGGGTTGTGTCGATCAGGTCGACGTTCTCATGGGCACGCTCGGCAAAGCGGTGGGCGCATCAGGGGGATTTGTGTGCGGCTCTCAAACACTACGCGAGATCCTGGTCAACAAAGCGCGCTCGCTCATTTTCTCCACAGCCACGCCTCCTTCCATCGCTGCAGCCGCCCTGCGTGGCCTGCAGATCTTAAAGTCAGAACTCGGCGATCAGCTGCGCGATCAGCTCTGGAATCGAATCCATCACCTCGCGTCGCTCCTGAATCTTCATCCCCCCCCGCAGAGCGCCATCCTGCCGCTCATGATCGGAGGTGAGGAATTGGCTGTGGACGTCTCCACCCAACTCCGCAACGCAGGGTTCCTCGTCCCCGCCATCCGTTATCCAACGGTTCCCCGCCGCCAAGCCCGGCTCAGAATTACACTGTGCAGCCAACACTCCCAATCCGACATCGAAGCACTAGCTGCTGCCATCAAGACCGTCTGCTCATCCGAATCGTTTCAAATCGGTCAGGCCACATTACTCAACTCCAGAATGCCCCCCAATTAACCCCTCTCACTCAGGGTTTCCCCGTATGCACCCAAGCGCTCAACTCGATCTGGACTACGTTTGGCACCCGTTCACTCAGATGCGCGACTGGTTCCAGTCCGAGCCCGTCGTCATCCACTCCGCAAAAGGTGCCTTTCTTAAGGACGTGCACGGTCAGAGCTATCTCGACGCCAATAGTTCCATTTGGACGAACCTCCACGGACATAGAAATCGCGAGATCGACCGTGCTATCCGAACGCAACTCACACGCGTAGCCCACGTATCAGCTCTCGGACTCGCGAACGAACCCGCTGCCCAATTGGCACAGAAACTCGTCCATTCTTGTAGGGTGCCAGAGGCTCAGCTGCACTCAGGTCCCCCAATCGATCCATCCTGCCCTCCCGTCGGCGCCGCTCTGTCCAAGGTCTTCTTTTCGGACGATGGGTCCACTGCTATGGAAACCGGCCTTAAGCTGGCGCACGAATTTATTCGCCGCACCCGCGGAGTCGAGAAGCCGAGGTACTTATCGATCGATGGGGCCTACCACGGAGACACCATCGGTGCTGTCAGCCTAGGCCATATAGACCTCTTCCACAAATGCTACGGCAGCCTCTTGTTCCAAGCTGATAAGGTCATGGCTCCCAGCTGCTACCGCTGCCCATTCAACAAAGCAAAGCCCGAACGGGCCGATGCTCGCGCAACCCGAAAATGTGCCTGGGAGTGCGTGGACCAAGTGGAGTCTGCGTTCACACGCCAAAAACAAACGGGCGACCCCTACGCCCTCATGAGTATCGAACCTCTGGTCCAAGGAGCGGCCGGCATGGTCGCCCACCCCCAAGGCTGGCTGCGTCGCGTGGCTCAAATCGCCCGGGAGCACCAATGCTTGCTGCTCTTCGATGAGGTGCTCACAGGGTTCGCTCGAACAGGGGTCAACCGAATGGCCGATGGCACAGAGGGTCTCTTCGCATTTCAGAAGGAAGGGGTTGTTCCTGACCTTATCGCTCTCGCCAAAGGAATGTCCGGAGGTTATCTCCCCATGGCGGCGACGCTCGCTACGTCCGAGATTTTTACCGCATTCTTAGGTGCATACTCAGAATTCAAAACCTTCTTCCACGGCCATAGCTACACAGGAAACCCGTTGGGTGCCGCAGCCTCGCTGGCCAGCATGACGCTGCTCCAAAGCACCGAAGGTCACACCCATCGCGCGGATCTCGAACGGTGGCTGTCGCAAGAACTACAGGGTCTCTGGCAGATCCCTTGGGTCGGTGACATCCGACAGATTGGGCTGATCTCCGGAATCGAACTGGTCCAAGATTGGACAGCACACACACCGTTCCCACTCCAGGAGCGCGTCGGCTTTAGGGTGTGTGAAGCCATGATGCGAAGGGGAGTCATCACGCGCCCTATCGGTGGAGTAATCGTCATCATGCCACCCTATTGCACGACAAAGAAACAGATACGCACCATGGTGAGTGTGCTAGGCGACGCCATTTACGAGGTCTTGGGAAACCCTAAAAAGCACGGTGGAACCGCGTGAGGGTTCGTGCCAAAGCCTTCGTGCTTTTAAGCCGAAATCGACCTCGTTCACCGGGCTCCACCCGCAGACCGGCAAGGTGTTCTTACAATGGCCCCGTCTTGGTCTCGGTCCGTACGTAGATCGGGTTGGAGTAGATCCAAGGCCTCATCTCCCCCGCTACTTCCAACCACGCCTCCACTCGGTAAACACCAAGCTCCTTGACCGACAATCGCGTACGGTCCCCAACCGATTCCGCCACGACCTTTCCGTCTCGCATCCATCGCACGTGGCACGGAAGAGCAAACTGCGCCCCCAGTTCAAGCCCCGGGCGTAAACGGACCACGTCCCCCATCATTCCAAGAGCGGTTAACTCGCCCGACGCCTCCGCCTTCCAGTTCGCTGCATACCAAAAGCCGGTTGGGTCCGCCATCCAGTCGTGGCTGACATAGACATGCCCCTCCCGAACCGCAGCTCGAATTGTTCTCTCATCAAGCGAAGCCGCGAAGATGTGCGTCGAGACGTTCCGGAACGAGCGGTAATACGGGTCGAAATCCACTCGAATCACAATGTCACCCGGCTTTTTTCCCTCGATCATCTCTGCTAAACCCGGCCGGAGGGTTGTGGTCACAACACGCATGTCTTCTTCCTTGTCCACAATCGTGCCGACTCGCACCGAGCGGTCGTCGACCTTCTTCACAATGAAGACTTGGTTGTGGTGACAATCATTGGCCGCCACACCCACGACGCGTCGTACCACACTTTCTCGATCCCACTTATCAAAATAGTCCGCCGAATACTGAACCTGCGAGGCTAACATCTCGTCGGGATAATCCCGAACCGCTTGCGCGAGGGTTCGAGCCTCTTTGGGATCCGTCAGGCGCAACGCGAGATTGACGAGCGTCGCCAGATCACGTTTCGCGTCGTAATGCCGATTGTAAATCTCCATCCCATTCAGTCCTTCCATCGAATGATCCGGTCGCTCCTCCATGTGCGATAGAAAAATCAGTCCTTCCCCCTGCCCCACCACACGCACAAATTCCGAAACCGGTTTGTCCATGTGGGTCATGATGCTGTTGGTGGGGTGGATCAAAAAGCCACGAATTTCCGAGCCCGGTATGAATAGTACCCCCTCCTTGAGCCCCCTCCAGCTCCCCGTAATGAAGTCGCGCGGAGGCCGATAGTGGTCGCTGAGAAAAATCACCTTCACTCCGCCCTGAATCGCATCCGCTAACATCTCAGGTCGAGTCCCTCCCGTATGAGTCGCGTCCTCCGCATGTGCATGGAAGATCCCCTTGTAATCGTTCAACCCTGCCGGGATCGGTCTCGCAAGCCTCAACCCTTCTAACGCCCGAACCCGATTTTGCGTCGCCGCGAGGATCTCAGGTCGCATCCGCTCAACCGCCGCTCGACGCTTCCACGGATCAGCACCAAAAACGTCAGCCCCTGCCAGAACCACGGACAGGATCACACCCCATGCCCACGACGGCATCGCAGTAAACCCCGAGACGTCGTTTCCAGAGCCCGCAGGGATACGGTCTTGTGGGGAGCGTCTCGTGGATCGTACGCCGCTCAGAATGCGCCTTCTCATGAGTTAGGACAGGCCGAGCTTAACAGCCGAACACATTCCTCACGAAATCGCGGCTTCGTTTGTGGTTTTGAACCACACCGCGCGTGATCTTGGTTCCCTCCTCAATCGCAAGTTCCACCGTGTAATACGGCGTGAGCCGCTTGTTCTGAACCACTCGGGCAATCGCCTTATAATCCACATCGCCCTCGTCCAAATCTTCCCACCAAGCCCCATCACGACTTTGCCTCAGGTGCCACGAAACAATCCGACCTCCATACTCCTTGAGCACTGGCCCCGGTTGCAAACCACCCCGGAACACCCAGTGCACATCATAACAAAAACCGACCTCTCGGGCCGGGGTTCGTCTTAGGTTGTAGTGAAACTCACGAGCTTGGCTCACCATCTCCGGTGTGTGGTTGTGAACCCCCAACTTCATACCCATCTTTCCCAGCTCCCGCCCGATCATACCCAGCGATTCCGCCTGCCGGTGAAGTTCGGCATTGGTCTTCTCCCGGCCGATGGGATCGGGGTTGCAATTGATGATCGAAAATCCAGCCTGCTTCGCAACCGCCGCAGCCAGCACGATGAGCTCCACCGCCTTCTGCGCGCTGCCATCCTCATGCAGACGCCCCCCAGAATAGAGACTTACAGGCCTTAGCCCACGGGACTTGAGTTGTTCAGCAAATCGTAGGTTCTCGTCCGGCTTCTGAAGCTCCAAGGTCCCCTCCGCATAATGATACCCCGCATCCCGAAGTGCCGACAGTATCTCATTCAAATGCTCCCAGTATTTACGCCCCTCGCGAGAGTAATACTGGCCCCAACCATAAAGCTGCGATCCAACCAGGCCTTTAGCTGCAGCCCCCTCAAGCGTCGAGGTTCCTGCACAAACAGCCCCTACCAGACTCGCAGCGGTTCCCAAAACAAATTGCCGTCGATCAATGCGTCGCGTTTGCATAACGAATAAAAACGTCCGTAATCAGCCCCGTGGATGGGTTCAGTGTGCGCCTTCCCCTGAGGATTTCAAGAAGCAGGCACGGAAAAAGCAACCCCTCCAACCCATACCGCATCCCTGCTCCAAACCGGGGTGGTTCCGACCCTCACGGACGCACTCCCACCTCGATCAAGTCGTCACCCCGGTTGTTGGATGTTGGATTGCGTTTTCGAGCCGGTTACCTATACAATGTTCCTCATGAAAACCTCGGCAGCTTCGCTCGTCCAAGCCTCGGGCGTCGACACCACGCTAAGAGCAGCCGTCCTGCTCGCGGCTCTGGGGCTGACTCTCGACCTCAGCCCTGCCGTAGCTCAAACCAAGCCCTCGACACCAACCGCAGCCGCAGCCGCTTCCCCCGAAGACCAAGATCCTGGTGCCGCCCGCGAAAACACCCAACGTTTCGAGGATCTCCCCAGCATCCTGGACTTCAACAAGAAGGAGGCCGCAAAAGGCGATGCGAAAGCTCAAGCCGACTTGGGGGTCATGTATCTCTTCGGAAATGGCGTTCCGGCCGACGCCAATGAAGCGCTCAAATGGTTCAAAAAGGCTGCCGATCAAAAGCATCCGGCCGGCTTTTATTGGTTGGGCTATGCCCATGACAACGGCCGCGGAACGGACAAGGATCTCAAAGCCGCCCAGCGCTACTATGCCCAAGGGGCTGAAGCGGGGAGCATCGGAGCCCAGTACCGGTTGGGTATGATGTTCTTCAAAGGTGAAGGGGTGGAGAAGGATCTCCAGCAGGCATTCAAATGGTTCCAGAAGGCTGCCGAGCAAGGAAACGGCCTCAGCTGTTACCAAATCGCCACCATGTATCGCACCGGAAATGGTGTGGAGAAGAAGCCCTCGGAAGCATTTAACTTCTATCTCAAAGCCGCAGAGTTCGGAGACATGAAAGCCCACTTCTGGGTCTGGCGCGGCTATGACCAAGGAGAGGGAACCGCCAAAGATCCGGCCAAAGCCGAGGAGTGGATCAAGAAAGCCGAGGCCAATGATTTCATCGGTTACCAAATCGGACAGATCTATTTCGCCGGGGAGGAAGTCCCTCAAAACTATCCTGAGGCACTTAAATGGTTCAAGAAAGGATCCGAAAACGGCTTCTTCGTAGCTCAGTTCAAACTCGGAACGATGTACTATCAAGGTAAAGGGGTTCCGGTAAACTACGACGAAGCAGCCGCTTGGTTTCGTAAGTCAGCGGACCAAGGCGATCGCAACGCGCAGACCTATCTCGGCCTTTGCTATTTCAAGGGAAACGGGGTCAAAAAGGATCTCGTTGAATCGTATCGGTGGGCCAGCCTCGCAGATGCTCAAGGGGACCGACAGGCCAAAGCACTCCTAACCGCGCTCTCCAAGTCGATGACCGATCAACAGGTGGTTGATGGTAAAAAACTCCTCGCCGATATGGCCGCTGCCGCCGCTGCCGCAAAGAAGGAACTCGAAGGCGAAGGCAAAAAATAATCCGCCGCTCCAGTCCCGCCCACGTCCACTAGCTCAAGTCCCGCAGCATCCCAGGGATGACTCTCGCTCCCCCAGCAATACCGGTAAGCCGCTCCTGCCGCCCGTTGATTCCGAAGCTCAACTCCTCGTGGCCCAATCCCATTGCGGTCAAAATCGTCGCGTGCAAATCCTTGAACGAATGGGGCTGGCGGACCGCCATCAAACCAAGTTCATCCGTCTCCCCAATTCTCGTCCCTGCACGCACTCCTCCACCCGCAAACCACACCGTAAATCCCGCCGCGTTGTGCTGTCGCCCCAGCTCCCCTTGCATCATTGGAGTGCGACCAAACTCACTCGCCCAGACCACCAGCGTCGACTCTAACAAGCCGCGTTGCTTCAGATCGCTCAGCAACGCGGCGATAGGCTGATCCGTCTGCCGTGCGAGCGGGCCGTGGTTCTTGGCTAAGTTCGCATGGGCATCCCAGCCGTCCTTGTCACACATGTTGTAGACTTGAACGAATCGCACTCCCCGCTCCACCAATCGGCGAGCCATGAGACACTTCCGACCAAACTTCACCACCCGCGTGTCTTTGTCTTCAAAACCATAGCTTCGCCGGGTAGCAGCGCTCTCCGACTCAAGCCCTCCAACCTCTAGAGCTGCCGCCTGCATGCGATACGCAAGTTCGTAGGATGCCACCCGCGCGTCCAACTCGGTAAGACCCAGTCGAGTCCCCCGATGCTGGAGGTTAAGCTCTCGCAACAAGTCTAAAGATTCCCTCTGGCCCGCAGCAAACTCGGGCGGTGGTGTCAGATCCAGAACGGGCAGCCCCTCATCGCGTAACCGTGTCGGTTGAAAAGCCGCCGGCAGAAAGCCGTTTGAGTAATTCGCCGCACCACCCAGCGGACCCGCCTCAAAGAGCATCACGTAACCCGGTAAATCCTGGTTCTCCGTTCCCAGACCATACGTCACCCAGGATCCCAAGCTCGCCTTCCCAGGGCGCACATCGCCGGTATGAATCTGGTAGCTCGCCGGACCGTGGTTGTTGCTGTCCGCTTGAAGAGAATGAAGCACGCACAAATCATCCGCATGCCGCGCCACGTGAGGGTAGAGATCGCTCACCCAGAGACCGCTCTGCCCATGTCTCGAAAAGGTAAAAGGACTCCCCATGAGCTCATCCTTACACCCATGGAAGACGTTCGCGAAACGCGTGGCCTCGACAGCTTTCCGGAATGATCCCGGAACCGGCTTGCCATGCAGGCGCTGGAGCTCCGGTTTGTAGTCGAACGTGTCCACCTGCGATGGTCCACCAACCATGAACAGAAAAATCACCGACTTCGCGCGTGGCGCAAAATGCGGTGGACGCACAGCGAAGGGGTTTAACGGATCCATCCGAAGCTCGGCGGCCTCGCCGACCACCTCCAGTCCCCGCAAAGCCATCGCTCCAAATCCTGCCCCCGCACGAAGCAGAAAGTCGCGGCGATGCACCGGCGAAGGTGTGCTGAACATGGAATCACTCTAACACCGCACCCCCGTTCAAAGGAAGGGAAACCCTGTCGTGAAACTCTCAACACCGCCACGCAGTTCGTCGTCCACTGCCAATGCTTCACATGTCTTTTTGAACCACCTTGCGAAACCCTGTTGCGAAAAACTCCCACCCAGGCACAATCACAGAAAGTTCACCATCGCACCATGCGCATCCGGTTCTGCCTGCTCATCACCTCGTGGGTCCTCCGCGCCATGATCCTCTCCCCGTGCGCTGAAACGCTTCCCCCACGCATCGGAGATGCCTGGTCAGACGCCCGCAATCCCATCGTTCGAATCTTCTCCGGCCAACGCCTCGACCTCTGGTCGCTTAAACCCATCCTCCACCCCCGTCCTCCTACGCTCACGTCATCAAATACCCACGGCGTCCACAACCCCATTGATGCCTTTGTCCTCCATCATCGTGCCGCCCAATCCATCCTTCCTTCACCCCCGGCCGACAAACGCACATTGCTGAGGAGGGTCTCTTTCGATCTCACAGGACTCCCGCCCTCGTTCGATCAGATCCAAACGTTCGTTGCTGACCCGTCTCCCCGAGCGCTCGAACGAGCCCTAGACCAATTCTTTGCAGCCCCAGCCTACGGGGAGCAGACCGCCCGACAATGGTTGGACGTCATTCGTTACAGCGATAGTAACGGGTTCGACTGGGATGAGTTTCGTCCGAAGGCATGGCGGTTTAGGGATTATGTCATTCGATCCTTCAACGCCGACAAACCTCTCGATCAACTCATTCGAGAGCACCTCGCCGGGGATGAACTCGTCGCGGGTCCCCCTTCCTCCCTCACAGAGCAGGATGCCCTGATCGCAACCGGCTTCCTCCGTCTCGGGCCCCAGGACAATTCTTCCGCCCTGTTCAACGAACAAGCCCGCAGCCGATCCGAGCTCATGGCTGATCTGGTTGAGACCACAAGCGGAGCCTTCCTCGGCCTCAGCTTCGCGTGCTGCCGTTGCCACGATCACAAGTATGATCCCCTCTCCCAAGAGGACCACTACCGACTCCGCGCCTTCTTCGAACCCGTCCGCTATGCCGACGACTTGCCCACCGACCTCGCCCGAGACCAAAGCTCAATCCAGGCGCATAACATGGGCATCGACAAACAACTAGAACCCCTCATCAAGCAACAAGCCGAACTGATCGGTTCCCTAAAGCAGTCCATCCGAGAAACGAAAACATCCAAGCTGAGCCCCGCCGACCTCAAACTGCTCAGCCTGACGAAGGAACAACTCACAGCAACCGACCAACCCAAGTTCGATGCACTGAAAAAGACACTCGAAGTCTCCGATGCCGAGGCGCGCAAGGCTCTCGAAGGAACAAACAAGACGACCCACGCCAACCTCCAGAAGCAAATCGACGTCCTCAAACAGACTAAAAAGTCCTTTAGCCTCGGCCTCTTGATGACCGATAGCCAAGGACCACCTCCGCCAACCAAAGTGCTTTTCCTCGGCGACCACAAGCAGGAGCGTAACGCAGTTGAACCCGGCTTCCCCTCCGCGCTCGACCCCAACCCCGCCCCTATAATCCGGGCCCCCAACCCAAAGACAAGCGGACGCCGCCTCACCCTCGCACGGTGGATCACTCAGCCAGGTAATCCGCTCACCGCGCGCGTGATGGTTAATCGAATCTGGCAAGGCCTGTTCCATCGCGGCTTGGTCGAGACACCGAACGACTTTGGCCTCGCCGGTGCACAGCCTTCTCACCCCGAACTTCTAGACTGGCTCGCCCGCGAACTTGTCAACAGCGGCTGGTCCATCAAACACCTCCAGCGCCTCATCATCTTGAGCGCAACCTATCAGCAAAGCTCCTCGACGCGACACGGTGAATCGGTGGACTCCGAGAATGCGCTGCTGTGGCGGCAAAACCCTCGGCGTTTGACTGCTGAACAGCTCCGCGACGCGCTGCTCGCCGTTTCGGGAGAACTCCGTCAATCGGTCGGCGGCCCCCCCATCTGGCCCGAGTTGCCCGCCGAGATTCTCCAAGCCAACCCCGCATTTCTCGATGACAACGAGACCCGAACCAAAGGATGGTACCCCTCCCCCGAAAGTCAGAGGAATGTGCGCAGCATCTTCCTGGTTCAAAAACGCACCGTGCGCGTTCCATTCATGGAAACCTTCGACCTCCCAGAGAATTCCACCTCCTGCTCACGCCGCACCGTGTCCACCGTGGCCCCACAAGCCCTTTCGCTCATGAATGGCCCCTCTGGAATCCAAGCCGCTCGAGGAATGGCGAAACGGGTCATCCGCCAAGCAGGGACCACCCCCACAGAGCAAGTCTCTCAGGCGTTTGCTTTTGCCCTTCAACGCCCTCCCTCACCAGACGAGCTCTCCCGCTGCTTAAAACTCCTCCACTCTAGGTCCATCGAAGAACTCTGTCGGATCCTTCTTAACCTCAACGAATTTATCTACGTCGATTGACCCCACGCGCAGAGCCTCATCTTCCACAACGAGGCCAACCAGCACCCAACCCAGCGTGTGGCGGAACCTCACCGAGCTTCCAAGGAGTGTCCGCATCATACGCGCCATAGTCGCACGTGATCTCCTCCCCAGCCTCAATATCGCGCAGTGCAATCGTCGTCACAGGCACCGCAGCCCCCTCAGGAGCACCCGTGTTCGGATCGTCCGAATGATTGATAAAGCAAGCATGATCCCCGCTCAGGATCACGGCGTGATCCACCTTGCTGACGAAACAAAACCAACGCGTGTGCTCGCGAACCAATTCTGGCAGCGCCTCAAATTGTTCTGGGGTGAAGGCATGATCAAACCCCGGAAGAAATCTCCAGATCGGTGTCCCCCTCGGAGTGTGATTCACGGCGTGTAAGCCCATCCCGTGAATCCGACTCGGTGCCACCTTGGCTCGTATCAATATCATCCTCCGTCCTCCCTGCCAAACCTCACCTTAAAGCCTCGAATCAACTCACTGCCCAGTTGAGGATCGACTTCTGAACATGCAAGCGGTTCTCAGCTTGGTCAAATATCGTCGCGGCATGGGCTTCAAACGTCTCCTCATCGATCTCTTTGCCACGATACGCCGGCAGGCAGTGCATCACTAAACAGTCGGGCTTCGCCAACGCTACCAATCGACCGTTTACCTGATAACGCCCCAAAGCGGAGATGCGTTCCGCCGCCTCCGCCTCCTTGCCCATCGACACCCAAACGTCCGTGTAAAGCATGTCAGCCCCCGACGCCGCCGCCTCCAGATCCTCAAAACATCGCACATGCCCACCCGCACCAGCCACCAAATCCGCCGATGGCTGGTATGCCTTGGGTGCTGCGATGCGTAGCTCAAATCCCAACTTCGCCGCCGCAAAAATCCAGCTCGCCGGCACGTTGCACGCACCATCCCCCACAAACGTCACCACCTTCCCCTGGATCGGTCCACGCTTCTCTTCAAACGTGAAAATGTCCGTCAAAATCTGGCACGGATGCTCATCGTCGGTCAGCGCGTTGATCGTAGGAATATTCGAATACTGCGCAAAATCCTCCACGTCGCGCTGTGCATAGGTGCGAATCACCGCTCCGTGCACCATCCGACCCAAAACGCGCGCCGTATCCTTGATGGGCTCCCCCCGCCCAAGCTGAATGTCGTTCGCATTCAAAAACATCGGTTGCCCGCCCAATTCTCGGATCGCGACCTCAAAAGAAACCCGAGTTCGAGTCGAGGATTTGCTGAAGATCAACGCCCAAGTCTGCCCGCGCAATGGCGCAGTCTCGTGGTTGCCACGCTGACGCTTAAACCCAGCCGTAGCCTCCAGGATCGTCGCAAAGTGATCCGTGGCCAGATTCTCCAACGAAAGCAAGTGCTTCATCTCAATCGCGTGCTTCAAAACGAAGGGCGTATTGATAACCACAATTGCCCAAACCAGTCACGCTGTTTTTAGTGTCATTCACGAAAAGAAGGACTCTGGCCCGCCACAAATTCATCCGTCGCCTGCAAAAATCGCCTCGCCGCCGCTCGCCGCAGCGCTTGGTCAACCAATCGTTCAACCGCCCGCCGTGTCGCTGGATCCAACCGGTCCAATCGCTCCGAAAGATTCGGGGCCTCCTTCAACACGTGCGCACCCTTGGTATCCACCTCGGTGACCGAAACCAAGCTCTCCAAAGAGGATGGGCAGAGGTCCCTCAAGTAGGCCGCAACCAATGCCGAACGATTCTCCGGCGGCACCGCCTTGCAGATTTTCTCAAGCGTCTTGCAGTCGGGCTGCTTCTCATCCCGACAGTGCCGACTCAGGATGCTCTGCGCGACCTTTGAAGCCCGCGCCAGTTTGGATTGCTCCCCCTCAAAATGGGCGTCAATGACCGATTGAAGCACCTGGCTGTAATGGCTCATGTACAAACCTTCTGGCTCGAAACGCTACGACGCAAGTTCATTTCTTCAAACACACTCCAATCCCTACCGACTCCCAACCCCAAACCCCCTTTCCACTCGACGCACCCGATTTTGAACGCCATCATCCGACCCATGTCTTCAAAGACCGAAGCAGTACCCGCAAAACTCAATTTGCGTCGTCCTGAAATCATGGAAGCCGTCCAAGCCCAGGTCCTCTCGCACTACCGCAGCGAGCTGGTCGAATGGATCCGCGCCCATGGCAACGTCTTCCAACCCTCACCAACCCTCACGATCAAACTCGCCAAGGAATTCGGCTTCTGCTACGGCGTCGAACGTGCCATCGACCTCGCCTACGCCGCACGACGCAGCTTCCCCAAAGACCAGCCCATCTACATCCTCGGCGAAATCATCCATAATCCTGAGGTCAACGACCAAATCCGCGCCATGGGCATCCGCTTCCTCAGCGGCAAAGAGAAGGAGGCGGACATTGAAGACCTCTCCGCCGGTGATGTCGTCATCATCCCAGCCTTCGGAACCGAGGTCGCCACCCGATCGCGCCTCGAGGCCAAAGGCTGCGTCTTCGTCGATACCACCTGCGGCGATGTCATGAGTGTCTGGAAACGGGTCCGCCAATACTCCCGTGAGAGCGTCACAAGCATCATCCACGGCAAAGCTTGGCACGAGGAAACCAAAGCCACTAGCTCCCAAGCCACCGCCACCGCCAGCGGCCACTACCTTGTCGTGTTCACCCTCGAAGAAACCGACTACGTCTGCCACTACATCATCCACGGCGGAAACAAGGCCGAGTTCTTAGAGCGCTTCAAGGGCGCATGCTCCGATGGCTTTGATCCCGATGTCCACCTCCACGCCATCGGCGTCGCCAATCAAACCACCATGCTCCGCGGCGAGACCGAAGAAGTTCAACGCCGCTTCCGACATGCCATGGAACAGCGTTTCGGCTCCATTAACCTCCCAAAGCATTTCCGTTTCTTCGACACCATCTGCGGTGCCACCCAAGATCGCCAAGACGCCCTGGGCAAACTCCTCAGCACCCCGCTCGACCTGCTCCTCGTCATCGGGGGTTATAACTCGTCCAACACCTCGCACCTCGCCGAAATGGGCGAAGCGAAACTACCCACCTTCTTCATCGAGAACTCAACCAAAATGGTCACTGCCGGCCTCATACAACACTACAACCAGCACCAACGGCAAGAGGTCCAGTCTCATAACTGGCTCCCCAGAGGTGCTGTCACCGTCGGCATCACCGCAGGAGCCTCCTGCCCCAACAGCCTCATCGAAGACACCATCCACAGACTCTGTGAATTGAAGGGAGTCACAGTGCCGGCGCTCCCCGCCGACTAGCGTCCCCCCGTCGCAATGCCCTGCAGTCGCGAAGAACTCGAAGAGCGCGAATTCAATGTCCTGGCGCCCTACGCCCAGCGCAGCGCTGAATCCTACGGCCGTGTCCACCCCGAAAACGCCCCCGTGTGGCGCACCCAGTTCCAACGCGACCGCGATCGGGTCATCCACTCCCGCGCCTTCCGGCGCCTCGAGTATAAAACCCAGGTCTTTCTCAATGGCACAGGCGATCATCTGCGCACCCGTCTCACGCACACAATCGAAGTCGCTGCTATCACCCGCAACATCGCCCGCGCTCTCCGTCTCAACGAAGATCTAGCCGAGACCATCGCTCTCGCTCACGACCTCGGTCATCCCCCGTTCGGCCACAAAGGCGAAGCCGCCCTCGACCGACTAATGCGGTCACACGGTGGTTTCGACCACAACGTGCATAGCCTCCGAATCGTCGAGTCGCTCGAACAAAAATACCCCGGATTCCACGGCCTTAACCTCTCTTGGGAAGTCCGCGAGGGACTCTCCAAACACGTTGGCCATTTCGCGCTGCCCGGCACCCCATCCACCCTGAACCACCGCTCACCTTGTCTCGAAGCTCAAGTAGCCGATGTCGCCGACGAAATCGCTTACTACAGCCACGACCTCGATGACGGCCTCGACTCCGGCCTACTCTCCGAGTCCGCCCTCTCTAAAAGCGTCCCTATCTGGAAAGATGCCGCACGCGATGTCCGACGCGAGCACGGCAAACTCCCCGACGAATGTCGTCGCTACTTCATCATCCGATGCCTCATCGATAATCAAGTCCAAGACGTCGTCAGTACCACAGAGGAAAGGCTCCAGAGGCTCAAGATTTCTTCTGTTCAAGATGTGCGTGAGAACCGCTCTCGGCTCGTGAGTTACAGCCCTTCTCGCAAAAAGCAAAACCAAGAACTCCGCCGCTACCTCTACAAAAACCTCTACTACAATCCCAAAGTTCACGAGCCCAACCTCAAAGCCGTCCGCATGCTCGCCGAGTTGTTCGATTTCTTCCTCCATCACCCAGACGAGATTGGTGCCCAAGCAAGGCGCCGCATGCCTCAAGAGGGTGTGCATCGCTCCATCTGCGACTACCTCGCAGGAATGACCGATCGCTATGCCATCCTTGAGCATCAACGTTTGCTCGAAGGGCTCCCGCAACCCCCTAGCCCATAGCATCCCAACACACACCTCCCTTTCACCCCACTCCAACACCCCCCAGATTATCATGCCCGGTATCATCGCCATCGTCGGTCGACCGAACGTCGGTAAATCCGCCCTCTTCAATCGTATCGCGGGCCGCCGCATCGCCATCGTTCACGACCAACCCGGCGTCACACGCGACCGCGTGAGCGCCGAAGTCGAATGGCACGGCCGCCCGTTCACCATCATCGATACAGGAGGTATCGGCTTGCTCCGAGGCGAAAGCTCCCCCGACATCATCTCCAAAGCCGCCCTCGAACAGGTGCTTCTCGCCATCGATACCGCCGATGCGATCATTCACGTGGTTGACATCCAACAGGGGGTCGTCCCCCTCGACCGCGAAGTTAGCCTGCGCATCCGCACCTCAGGAAAACCTGTCCTCCTTGCCGCCAACAAAGCCGACACCTATAAAGCTGAGGTCGACCAAGATGACTTCAGTCAACTCGGCCACGATCAGATTTACATGGTCTCCGCCATCCACGGCCATGGCATCGGAGATCTCGTCGAGTCCGCCCTCGAGTTCCTTCCCAAACCCGCCGCCCTGCCCCCCGAGTCCACCCCCGACTCCCAAGACTCACCCACGGACACCGATGCGAAAGCAGATCCCTCCGATACCCCAACCGCCCTAAAATCAAATCTTCTTCAAGACCCACTGAAACTCGCCATCGTCGGACGCCCCAACGTCGGCAAGTCGTCCATCATCAATGCTCTGACAAACTCCGAACGCGTCATCGTCAGCCCCATCCCAGGCACCACCCGAGACTCCGTCGATGTCCCCTTCGAAGTCGACACCGAGGGCGTTCGACAGCGGTTCCTATTGATCGACACCGCAGGCATGCGCAAATCACGACGCGTGGACGATCCCGTGGAGTTCTTTAGCGTGAAACGAGCCGAAGATTCCATCCTCAGAAGCGATGTGGTCGTTCTCGTCCTCGACGCGGAAGTGGGCATCACTGAGCAGGACAAAAAGATCGCCGACAAAATCGTGGAAGCCCGCAAAGCGTGCGTGATCGTCATCAACAAATGGGACCTCGTTGAAGAGGATGTTCGCCTAGCTCGTGAAAAAGAGGTGGAACGTCGCAACGCAAAAATCACTCACCGCGACTCCCGTGCGAAGCGCCTCACAACCCTCTCCGAGTTCGGAGACTGGGTCCAACGGCATCTGTTCTTCCTTAGCTACGCACCCGTGCTCTTCACCTCCGCTAAAAGCGGATTCCACCTCGATCGACTGCTCGAATCCGTCCGCTACGTCGCCGCTCAACTCCGCCAACAAGTGCCCACAGCCATCCTCAACCGCGTGCTCGCCGATGCCATCGAAAAACGCCAACCCGTGAGCGATGCCGGTCATGTTTTGAAGTTCTTCTATGCCACCCAGGTGAGCCAGGCGCCCCCCGTGTTTCTCCTTTTCGTCAACCGCGACGAGATACTTTCCGAGACCTACGAGAAATACCTCGCCGGTGAAATGCGCACGGCGTTCGGCTACGAGGGTTGCCCGATCCTGATCCGCGCGCAGCCACGGCCCAAAACCATCGAGTCACACCGCGAACGTCAGCATAAAGCCGCCGCCGCTCGTCCCCACCGCACACGCGTCGGGGGGTCTGCGGGTCGCGTAAAACCGAAAGGAAGCGGTCGTGGCGCTAAAACAGCCCCCCGTAAGAAGGGCCGACCTTGACCCCAACAATCCCCGACGCTCTCCAGTTTACCCACTCAAATGAGCACCCTCGACTTCCGAACGAAAATCCTGACCTGGAGCAGCCTCGCTGCATGGCGTGAAAGCTTCCGCGCCACCGGTCGCAAACTGGTCGTCACCAACGGATGTTTTGATATCCTACACCTAGGCCACGCCTCCTACCTTGAGCAAGCCCGCAACCAAGGCGATGTCCTCCTCGTCGGCGTCAACTCCGACCAAGGGGTCCGTGAGCTCAAAGGTCCCACACGCCCTCTCAACGATGAAGGAGAACGCGCAGCTCTGCTCGCCGCTCTTCAAAGCGTCGACTTCGCCTGCGTCTTCCCCGGCAAACGCGCCATCGACTTCCTCGCAACCGCACAACCCGATGTCTACGTCAAAGGGGGGGATTACACGCTGGAAACCCTCGATCAGCAAGAGCGCGCAGAGGTAGAAAAAGTCGGAGGCCAGATCGTTCTCATCCCCTTCCTCCCCGGCCGCTCAACCACCGGCCTCCTCTCGAAAATCCAGAGACTCTGACCCTTAGCCGTATCCATGCAGTAGCAAAGTGGCCACCGTTTGGTGCAGGCTTGGGGTGTAATGAAAAAGCCCACCAAACCCACCGACGCATCGGCTCACCAAACGGTGACCGAGTTCATTCGA
>Ga0172367_10004282_pt1 | contig 17892 bp, 29 predicted proteins | sample Lak10m_FD_114542 | JGI IMG/M metagenome (GOLD analysis project Ga0172367, IMG submission 114542) | Freshwater microbial communities from Kabuno Bay, South-Kivu, Congo - kab_022012_10m | ecosystem: Environmental > Aquatic > Freshwater > Lake | place: Democratic Republic of the Congo: South-Kivu...
GCAAAAGAAAATGGTGACAAAGTTGAACACAAGTCACTTAAAGCCGAAGGTAAATTTATTGACAGTGTGATTGAATTTATCCATTCAAAGGACAGTTACAAACTCAATTTAACTGTTAAAGAGAAACTCAAAATTATTGAAGCTTTAACTAATGCTTGTTACCGTAGAAAAATTGGTGAACATTTTCATACAAAAGTTATGTTAGGTAACCTGGATTCAGCGCCAATTAAAAAGGCCAACTAACACAATAAACTGATTTTTCAATTTCAGGAATTACTTGTTCTATATTTGACATTCTGTGACCACCATTACAGAATGTTTTTACATCTGCTTTATTTTGAAATGTTGTAATTGTTTCACTTGTATTCAACAATTCATCATCTTCATTACAAATTAATGTTACTGGAATATTTGGTTCAGGAAGTAACTGATAACCATAATATTTTGTTGAAGGGTTCAACAAAACACAAACTCTGTTAAACCTATTAGCAAGTTTCAGAGCCCAAAACCCACCTAAACTAATTCCAATAAAAACTAAATCTTCAGTTAGACCCAATTCTTTTACATAATTTATCAAGTAACTTTCAATTTCTTCTTCTGTTTTTTTATTTGGTTTATAATCAGGAACATAAACATCTTCACCTAAAGTAGTGAAATATTTCTTAACAGCTTTAGCAGTATGTGATGTTTCTGGATTACTCAACCTTCCATGTAAAAATATTATGTTCATTTGTTATCTCCTTATAATTCATATTAACATAAAGAGCATTTTTATTCAACTAACCAAACAGGTTTCTTTTTTAATCTAATGAAATTTTTAATTGTATGTTCGGTGCCACCTGTTCTGTCAGAAGCAACAACTGCAACCAGTTCATCAGAATTTTCAGCTATTTGTATGTTTCTAGCATAAGCAGCTTTTCTAAAATTTTTGAACTTATCTAATTGTGGTGGAAACAAAATTATTTCAATTCCTAGTTCTTTTGCTAATTCCTCTGCAAATCTGTCACCACCCTTTGGGCAACAACCTGAAACAAATTTTATATCATAACTTTCATATAACTCAAATAATCTTTCAAGAACTGTTGTTAAAGCTATTTTATCTTCTTTCTCGTTCCTTCTTCTGGAACCAATAATTCCTATTTTAATTTCTTTCATTATCTACCTCATTTGTCAATAAAAAAGTGGAACATTTATATCCCACTTTTTTCAATGCCTATTTTGTTTTCATATCAAAGTTCTTCTCTATTAAACACGCTGACAACTTATTAAGTGATTCCCTCAAATACAACTTCTCTTGCATTATCTTACGGTACTCTGTCTTAATCTCTGGAGGCATTTTATCAACTGTTTGATATCTATCCTCTAATTTCCATGCTCTCTGCTCTAGTTGATCTGCACGATCTGAAACAATCTTTTGTTCTACTCTCAACTCTAGTTTTTTGAAATCTTCTGCTTTGACAAAATAGGCATTCATTCCAATAGTTACAGATACTATCAATACAATAAATGATACTACTTCCACCCATCTAGGCGTGGCCTTAAAAAACTCCTTGATTGTTTGTAACACAATCCGTTTACCCCCTTGGGCCAAAGATATCTTCCAATACTATTTAACAATCTTTAGTCCAACACCTTCCTTTAAACCAGCTGGAATAGAGGATGCAGCAATAATTCCACTAGGGGAAATAAAAGTTAGATATTGACTTTCCAATTCTTTCTGGATTTCAGTTGTTGCCATAACCTTTGAAGTTGGTAACGTATAAGACTTTGTTGGATCCTGATTCATTGGAAACATATATGGTGCTAGACCAATATTTACTCCGTTCTGGGACGGTTGAATAATCAAGTCAACAATATCTGTAATACATTCATCATCTACTCTGCCAACAACCATAGATCCATCAATCAACTTTGCAATTTTAATTTCTTTCATTCTTTCTCCTATTCAACAATTTTAATAGACATCCCGTCATCGAGTGAAAACTTTTTAAAAACAGTCAATGCTGCGTTTACTGCCGCTAAACGACAACCAACTTCCTTTCGATCGATATGTTCATAAATCAGTGGAAGTGTTTTTGATGGTTTGTAACCGTGAGCTTTATCTTTCCTTGAAAAATACTTTGGAATGTTCTTTCGACTGTCAGTAAAAGTGATATACGCTACACCAGTATTCCCTAGAAGAACATCTTCATAGCTTTCTCCATTGGAGTTTTGTTCTAGCCATTCCTCGGCTGCTTTGCTAGCGGCATCCTGTGCCTCTGCCATAACTTCTTCGTAAAATGGATCTGTTAGAAATTTCACGGTTCAGTCCTAACAAAATCTTTACTTACTTCTTTTACTTCACCGTTTACTTCAACAAACATAGATTCATTTTTAATTCCACGTTTAGCAAACTGACGATTTAAAGCTTTGCACTGATCTGTTACCTTTACTTCACCGTATACTTTATGAATGTATTTCATGTTCGTTTCTCCTTTTGTTTTAAATAGTTTTTGGTTACGTTGTATATTCATAAGTATAACAATTACATCCAACTTTGTCAAACTCTTCTTCAATTATTTTAGAAATTATATTCCAATCCCCACCAGCTAGACCAGCTCCTAGTTTATATGGACAACCAATTTTCATTTCTTTGATTTCCTCCTTTGAAGTATGTTCTAAAATTAACTGTAACATTCCTTTGATACCCATTCGTAATGCATCATAGTTAGTGTAAACAACACCAGGACGCCCACCAAAATCATACTGTCCATAAATGTTGAATATAGCTCCAAATCCATCAATGTTTTCTGTTGCGTAACTAAACTTCCCAAGCTTTTCTACTGGTTGTCGTTTATCAGCATCAAATGCTTCATATGCACCTGGAAAGTCTTTTCTAATTTGACCTGCTATTCCAGATCCGTAGCCGCCCAAACAGTTTGATTGATGAAAAAGTATATCACAATCAGACTCTAACAAGTTTCCTTCTACATGAATTATCATGAAATCCTCCAATGTCTCATTTTTGTTTCACAAGTTGGACAGTAAAAATTATCCAAAGAAGCTTCTCTTGGCTTTGTTGAATATTCCATATAACCATGACCTGGTTTCCCACATTTACATTCATATGTTGTACCAACTGTTTTTGAAACCCAATTCTTTCCTATTGCCTTTTGAAAAGTTTTGTTAGAACCAGCAAGTTCTGCGTTCATCGTCCCACCAAGTTCTACACAAAGTTTCTTGAAGGAATATGTATGTTTAATGTTTAAACTTTTAAAAACTTCTATGTGGTGAGCTAATTCGTGGTTTACAGTTTCCAAAACTGCTTTTTCCCCAAAACTAATAAGAGCTTTTGAAATTGTTATTATATGCTCTGTTATCGCCTTTTTAATTATTTCTGGTGTAGTAGCTTTATTTCTATAAGCTCTATTAAAGCTGTACTGGTATGTTCCGTTTGCTGCTTTAAGTCTTCCACTGAAAACAATCGAAGTAACTGGAACATTATATTGTTTACAAACTTCTTTAATTCTATTTTCGCAAACTTTTTCTATGTTCATTTTGTTTCTCCTTTTTTGTATAATTCATAATAACAAAAAGTGAGTTTTCAGTCAAATTAATTCTAAAAACTTTTCTAAATCTTATAAATAAGTTTGGACTTGGTTAGTGGACCCTGGACTCCTATATGGTGGTAATCCTAAATCGGCTGTACTAGAAGAGTTAGAACTTCGGTAACACTATTCTAACAACTTCCTTCGAGAATAGCGAACCTGAACTATTTAAAATTTAGAGTGTGCAATGTCCCAACCTGACAACACACGACCGTTTGAGGCCTTTAACGAGGTGAGCCTAGTCAGTTCCAAAAGTCTCTGGAAAGACTGTTGCAGCTTTTGGAATTCATAGAAGGTAAAGTCTATGAGGGATGAACTCTAACCAGAGAAAAGTGTTATTTAGCACGATGCAGATTAGAGTAAAAGTTTATGAAAAGAAATCAAATAGGTTTCTATAAGTAAACTAGGTTGAAAAACCAAAGGGAACCGAGTATATTCTACCACAGAGAGATTCAGTCAACTTTAAAGTGGTATTTCATTCAGTTATGAAATCAAGGGATATAAAGGTCTTTCTTTTTGAGTTATATATTCTACCCTGAATGGCTTAAGAATTTATTATAACACAGCTTTAAGATCTTGTCAAATTTAATTCACAAAAAAACCACTTATTCTGTAAGTGGTTTTTAGATCTATAAAAACAGTTCTTCTAATCTTTTTTTAATATCCTTTTTCTCAATAAATTCAATTCCCATACTTTCACAAATAGCTGGAACGTTTTTATCAAACAAAGCAGAATACAGAATAACTTTACATCCCATATCCATTTCTAATATCTTTTTACAAACATCTGTACCAAGCATATCAAACATGATATAGTCAACAATAACAATATTAGGTTTGATATTTTCAACATCTATTAATGCTTGAAGAGGTTTGTTGAAACTAACACATTGATGACCGTGGCAAGTTATTTCCTTCTTCATCAGATTTAGCACGGCCAAACTGTCATCAATTACAATTATTACCATTTAATTTCTCTATTCTCCCACAATCAGAACAAACTATATCGTGAGCATATCTATATTGAAAAGATGGATTTCTTCGATCTCTGACCGTAAATAAAGAAGCAACATAAGCATTTACAAAGTAGAGAATTAAAAACGGAATAGCCCAAGTGGCCATTGCATGAAAAATAGTTGCAAGTTCGGCCGGTTCATAGTTGTTATAAAAAACGATAGTGCGTGTTATATGCTCAAGAAATGTTATTCCCCAGAAAGTAGAAAGGAATCCTTGATTTTTTGATCCTTTCCAAATTGAAACAAAGAATACATATCCAGCAATAACTGCGTTTATACCATGATTTTGCCAGTCAGAGACACATTCTTTATATTTTGACAAAGCAGGTAAATGATCTATAAAGTATATTTTCCATTCTATTGTAAAATAAATAAAAAAACCAAAAATTATAATCGGTATCAACCAAAGTATACGTTTTAAAATACCTGGATAATAATTATATACATTTAAAGAAAAATAAGCAAGACAACCAAAAAACATCATATGAAAGAAATGTTCCAACGGTGGTGAAAGGAAATGTAAAATCCAATCGTTGTATAAGTTAATCTGCCAGCCCCATTCAAACCCAATCATCAACGTCCAACGGAAAACTAAAAAGACCACTCCAATTAGAACAACAAAATGTTTCTTGTCAAAAAATTCTCTGGTTCGTAATTGAATAATCATGAGTAAGAACAATGAGAAGAAAAGACCAAGAAATAAACGAATACCATAGTTCGTTATTTCTGGATTACCGTTCACCATTGAAAATATAAGCCATATATTATGGATTAGTTTTCCTACAAAAGTATCTACTCCGCCGCTAATATAGGAGTGAATTGTGCTTATACAGATCATTTAATAAGTCCCCCACCCGATTTAATAAACCAAATGAAGATACTCATTATAATTGTTGCTATATTTGTTATAAACGATACAATCAACAAAACAGTCATGTTGCGTTTATTTTCATCCGACTTTTGAAGCTGGGTCAAAAGCGGAGTCCATTTTGAAAGATCTAAATTTAGGGTATGATGTTGTCTTTCAAGTTCATCTATTCTAGTTTGTAGACGTTCTTCAGTTCTATCTAACGATTCTTTAGATCTTAATTCAGATTCTTTGATTCGTTCTCTGGCATCTTTTAACAAGGCAGAAACAGAAGAAATGTCAGAAATTTCGTCAGCCATCTTAAATCCTTTCAGAGTCAAAAATACTATCTAGGATATTTAGTGAAAAAGAAAAGGACATGAACTTTTCATGTCCTTTTCTTAAAAATTATATGTCTAATTGTTTACTTGAGTTGAATGATATACACCTTTTCCCGAAACACCATCCCACCTATTTTGGTGGCATCAGTCATCTTACTGTCAAAGTAAATCCTGGAAGCTGAAATTCCAATGTAGATACCAATAACAATAGCGATGATAACATAAAGGAAATATCTATGCAAGGCGTCCCAACCAGTTTTAAAAAGATTTATAAGTCTACTCTTATCTTCAGGTGACATTTTTGTTTGCTCTGGAATGTTATCTTTCAAATCTTTGTTAATCATTATTTTTATCCTTTCATTAGTTCGAGTTTTTCTTTAGTTTGGCGATATAGTTTGTCGGTTTGTGTAGCGTATTTCATTGCTTCTTTGTTGTTACCGCCTTTGTAGAGTTGTAAAGCCTTCAACGTATTTCCGTTAGCATAGTTTGTTTGAAGTTTTTCACGCAAAATAGTGCATCCCTTGAATACGTCCGCTTCTGCTCTAGACCACTTCATTTCAGCTTTTGGGACTTGCATAAGTCCTTGATAGTTCTTATTGGACTTTGCTGTTACTTTAAATTCCGATTCTGTTCTCATCAAACAGGCAACAAGGACTGGATCTAAATTTGTGGCCATGGCTGCGTGATAACATGACCTAGTTAGAATAAGAAGCTTATCTTTTGGTGCTCCCAAAAGAGTCAACGCTTCCCTTGTAGCTGTTAGTCTAAAGTCTTCTTTTACTTGTACTGGTTGTGGAATAGAAGAGTGGAATTCGTTTACTGATGTGAATGTTTGAAATGTTACTGCGGTTAATAGAGCTACTCCTAAAGTTTTAATCATTGTAAATCTCCTTTCCAGTTACCCAAGCTGGATTATTGGGCGTTATCCTCCTGTTTCTCTAGATTTTCACCATTCGTTGGATTTGGTGAATTGATTAGGGCTTCTGCTGTCTGGCTCTCACAACACTCGCAGGTCAAACTCGACGCTTCCTCTTGAGTTTGAATAAACGCCCAATGTTCCTTTGAACACTTTGTACAAAGGTACTTTCCTAATTCGATTATAGCATTTGCATACATGCCCATAATAATTTCCTTTATGGTTTAACTATTTAGTTCGTTTCACATTTGTATCTAATTTCTGGAAGATTCCGTTTCAAACCAGCTAGATCCATTCCATAACCGTACACAAAATGGTCTTTGATTTTAGCTCCAAAATAACTAGGTAGAAGACGACTTTTATCAACTTTCCATAGAAGGACAGCAGTATTAATTGATTTAGCTCCACGAATAATAAAGTATCGAATAATATGCTCTAGAGTTATCCCTTCATCAAGGATGTCGTCGAGAATAATAACATCTCTACCCTTACAATTTAATGATGCCTCCACTAACCAACGTACTTCCTGACCGACCTGCATATCACCGTATCTTGAAACGTGAATATAATCCAGTTCACAATCAAACGACAATTTCGGTATTAGGTTCCCAGCGAAAATCAAACCACCATTCATAACTGTAACTACTATTGGAGTTTTATCTTTATAGTTTTCATTTAATTTATATGCAATTTGATTTAGCATTGCATTAATTTCTGGCTGTGTATATAACAAACATTCTTTCATTATTATCTCCTAGAACATATTCTCGAGTTCTTCCCACTCTACATCCCCCGAGGAAGTTGGTTCACCAAAATACCAAGTCTTGTTTTTGAACAAATAAGCAAGTTCAACATCTTCGTTGTACACAATGGAGTTGACATCATCTTCTGTGTCTGCTTCAAAACAATGAAACTCTTCATCCTTATCCCGCATATAGAACTTTGAGTCTTCGACTGTTTCATTAACAAATACTGCGTCACCTTGTTCAATAAGTTCTTTAACTTCTGAAAAGGTAACATAGTAATTGTGAAGCAGTTCGCCAACACCGTCTTCAATCTGTCCACAACGGTCTACGGAAATTCCAGTAAACGAATCGTCCTTGTTCTGCATAAAAATCAGAGTATTTGTAGCCATCTTATTTCCCCTTTAGTTGTTGTAGAACTGGTTCTACAAATTCTTTTTTAATATCGTTCCACATTTGCATATCTATTTTGTATCTAGCCCTAATTAAATCAGTTCCCTGATTCCAAAGTAGACCTTGTGTGCATTTACCATCTTTGTCATAACATAATTTATAAAGTCGTAGAGCATCCCCTGCTACGGCTAGTTTCTGATGTTTATCCATTTACTTGTTCCTCTTTGAATATTTCACAGTCAACCCAAAAGAATCCAATACTAAATCCAAGGAGTAGGTGTATAACCAAATTTAAAGTTCCTGTAAATGTAATAAATCGATCCATAAGCTCACTTGTAATAAGTAAAACAATAAACATAAAAAATATATTAACTAATTCGTTTTTTGTTCTTGCTTTCATTTTAAATTTCTCTTTTCTTTCAACCAGTTTGAAGTTATGTAACTATAATGGAAAAAATAAGGAATGGTAATAATTGGGTAAACAATCCTGTCATATAAGTTTGTAAAAACTATGTAATCCAATTTTTCCTTATTACATCTTTTACACGTTACAATATAGCTATCTTCGTTGTAAACTGGTTCTTTTGTTGAGTTGACTGGAATAATATGATCTAGCGATGCCTGTTCTTTGGTTATTACTTGGTTACAGTAACCACACCTATGGTTTTGCTCTTCCCATAGTTTTTCCCTAGTGGTTATTCTGAACCTTGCATCTTCTCTCATCGTTTGATCAGAAGTACGAAAATAGTTATAAGTATGAAAAAGAATAAAAGCCCACCCCACAATGGAGACAAAACCCACCACCAAGACCAATCGATGTAACCAGTCAACTTCAAACCAATAAACAAGATTGTTAGAAGACTACCAAAACCAATACCACTGCTAGATGAACTACTGCTTGAATTTGCCATTTCTTTCTCCTTTTAGTTGTTAATTATAAGAACTCTTGTTCCAACTGCATCTTTTACTTTATTGTTAATAGGGGTTAAAATAACTCCAGTAACTTCATTATCTGGAGTAGAATCGTAATGGCTAAAAGAGTAAATTACTTCTTCTCCAGTTTTTTCTGAAACAAGTATAAATCCAACATCACAAGCATCGTCGTATATACGGCCAATACTAGAGGACTTAAATGTCAAATCGGAGATTTCAGCAACAAAAGTTTTTGTTTTTTTGTTGTAATCAAAAAGTTGTGTTGAAAGTGTGTGAGCTATAATTGCCATTTTGTATCTCCTTATACAATATTTTGTATCTCCTTATACAATATTTTGTAATTCCTTATAATTCATAATAACAAAAAGGGAGTTATTTGTCAATTATCTTTAAAATTAATTGTTCAGCGTTACGGAAGTATTTGTTTAACATTCCTGCTTTATGAATGGTTCCATCTTTTTTCATACGGAACAAAATAGAGTTCATCGGTTCATCTTTGATAGCTAGTGCAAACTCTTTCTGATCTTCTATTCCATGGCATTTAGCCCAAGAACAATCTAAATGTCTTTCAAGGTAAGCCAACTGTTCTTGAACTTCACGAATCTTTGGTTCTATCTGCGGAAAAATTGAAATAACTTCATCTTGTTCATTAGCAAGTATGAGTGGAACTATGTTACGAGTTAAGGCGATATTTCCGTTACCACCCAAACGGGAATACGCAAGGTAAGTGCTTGACTTTACTTTTATACGCAACCCATTCACATCCTGAAGAACCAAACCTTCAGCAGTTCCATCAGTTTCTTCTAACTGTTTGATGTATGACTTAACAGCGTCTACATTTGTTAGATCTATTTTAGCAGGTCGTTCCAACAAACTTTTCTCTGCACAAAAGTCAACATCAGTATGATAAACTTCTCGGTTAGTTCCAAACTCAATAATGGTTAGTAAGAAAAGTTTTGGTTCTGGGTATAAACGTACAACTTGATTCCACATAGAACACATTTCAAAAACATAAGCATAATTAGGAAAGAAATAAGTATCACTTTTTCCAACAAGTTCCCAGAATAGTTCACTCCATTTAGGTCCATTCTCACAAATTAATGAATCGGCCCATGACTGGCGAGTTTTAACCATCCACTGGCCTTTGTACCAAAACGCCGTCATGAGGGATCCGTCTTCTTTGTCCCTACAGTTTATCGGTGAGTTCCAATCAAACTTATCTGTGATTTCTAACGCTTCTCCCATATTAAAGAAACGAGTCATGGCACCACATACTAAATTATAGGTTGTGGTTTCTAAAACAATACCACGACAACACATTACTATTGGATGTATTTTTGGACTTTCTATTTGGTCATAAGAGAGTATAACCAAAGGAAGTTCTGGATGAAAGTTTGTTTTGATTCCAAACTCTTCAGTTAAATCAGCAAAAGTTTTCCCTGAATGTAAGTATTCCTGAACTGGTAACATTATACACCTGCCTGTAGGTTGTACAACACTTCAATCAAACAATCCAAATCTGAACCACAAAAAGTCATTGCAAATTCCGCTATAAAATATGTATCCATAGTTTCTTCTCTCAATTAACTTCATAATTAACAATAACAAAAAGATAGTTATAAGTCAATAAAAAACCCACTAAATTTCTCTAGTAGGTTTTTAAATATTATATCAAAAAGTATTAAGGGGAATCCATTGTAGGGGAACCAGTAATAAGTGTTGCTGTTAATGAAGCGCCGTTACCAACAACAGAGTCACCAACTCTAGCTGCCCCTTTACCGTCTATTACACAAGTTGGAGATCCAGTTGAAATAACACCCTGATGCCCACAATCAAAATCTACAAGATCGCCTATCCTAGCCCCAGGTAAACCATCTATTTCAAATGTTCCAGAGCCATTAGAAATCGTTCCAGTAATAGATCTAGGTATTGTATGAGAATAACAAGTTCCAGTTGCTACATCTGTTTTTCTGCATAACTTCATAGTATCTTACTCGATATCTCTGCTAGTTCCGAACGTTCACATTTTGTTAGTGTAACATGACCAGCTATTGGCTGATCTTTGAAACGATCAATAACATAAGTTAAGCCATTATTTGTTGCATCCAAATATGGTGAATCAATTTGGGAGATATCTCCTGTAAGTATAATTTTTGTACCTTCACCAGCTCTTGTCAATATTGTCTTAATTTCATGTTGGGATAGATTTTGTGCTTCATCACATATGAGTATTTGATTTGGAATTGAACGCCCACGAATGTAAAGTAATGGCTCAACCTGCATAATTCCTGCATTTAACAATTCTAAATATCCTGAACCTAGTTGACCTAATTCTTTTTCTTCTTCAACTTTTTGTTCCTTCTTTGTCTTTTTACGTTTTTTACCTGCACCATCTGCTGCATACCCAGACATTAGGTATTCGATGTTATCATAGATTGGTTGCATATATGGTGCTAATTTTTCACCAATATCTCCTGGTAAAAATCCTATGTCTTTACCCATAGGCATAACTGGTCTAGAAACAAGTATTTTTCTATATTTGAATTCATCTGTTACTTTTCTCAAAGCACAAGCCAAAGTAATAAGGGTTTTTCCACACCCAGCTGGTCCAGATATCGTGCATAGTTTAATATCATCATCAAGTAATAAATCCATTGCCATGGCTTGTTCAGAGTTTCTTGGTTTCAATCCCCATGATTCTAAATCTTCACGCAATGGAAATATTTGTTCTGGAGTATAAATTGTTTCCGGTTGGTATCTACAAGTAATTATATCATCTTTATCAAAATGATGTTCAACAACTTCAAGAAACTGATTTGGATATGGTTTTGTTTCTAATTCTATTTTATCAAATGGTGCTACTTGTGGTTCTGTCAACTCATTTACTTTACCCTGTACCTGCATTCTACCAGTATATAAGTCATCTATTTCAATACGTTCGTTCCGATAGTTCTCTGCTTTAATTCCACATACATCAGCTTTCAATCTTACGTTTGTATCTTTGGAAACAAGAATTGCATTAAATCTTTTTGCTACTGCAAGTATTTTATTGTCATTTACTTTTGGATCTAATTCTCTAGGCATATCATTAAAATAAACATCTTCACACGATTTTATTTTAAAAACTCCACCCTTATCATTTATTATTACCCCGTCATGAAGAGAACCTTTTTCCCTTAACTCGTCCACTATGTTTGAAAAATGTCTAGCGTTTCTACCAAGTTCATTCATATCTTTTTTAAAGTTGTCAAGTTCTTCTATACAAACCAGTGGAACAATGACTTCGTGCTCTTCAAAATTAAAAATAGCTCTTGCGTTGGAAAGTAAAACATTTGTATCAAGACAAAAACGACGCATTCTTACTCCTATCAGTTCTGTATTTGCTTCCGTAAAATTATTTAACGAAGAAAGGCTATGTATTTCTACATAGCCTTTCAGTTTACTTCTTAACTGAAGAAGTTTGTGCTTGTACTGGAGCAGTAGGTTTCTGCTCTTCTTTCTTACACGCAACCACAACAAGTGATGCTGCAAGAGCTAGAATTATAAGTTTTTTCAAAATGTATTACTCCTTTCAATTAGAATGTCAAACCAACTTTACCGTAAACAAAACGGTCGTCTTTTGAGTTGGTCTGAAGACCCTGAAGAAAACCAAGACCACCACCAACTGTAATCTGTTTGCCAAGTTTTACATCAGCTCCAGCTTTGTATTCATTGGAAACATTTTTTAGACCCATGTTAGCAACATTGTCTGCTGTGTATTTAAGATTTACATACGGACGCAAAATCTTAATTTCATGACCTACATTGAGTTCTGTCTCTGAAATACGGTAACCATCTTTCTGGAATGCTTTGAACTCTGATGTCAACGAACCATCAAGTGCCAATGCTGGGGTGGCCAATGCCAAGAGTGCTGCGAGTGTCAATACGATTTTTTTCATTCTTTCTTTCTCCTTTAGTTGTGTTTCGAATAATCATCACATACATGATGAAATACAGTTAGTTCGTTTCGTTTTGTACACCAAGAAGCGTCGAGAGGATCTTCAGGAATACAAATATGTTCACAAGTGAAACAGCATTTAGCTATTTCTTGTTTTGTTGGTGGTTCCAGTTTGTCTAGTGCTTGCTTAAGAATACGAGCAAAAACTTCGTCAACTGTTACACCTTCTTCATCTGCAATACGTTCCATCTCTTGAAGATCTTTTGGAAGGAAGTCAAATTCAAATTCCTGATAATCCGAATTCTTCAAAAACTCTTTAAAGTATAGATCCTTAATAGCTGCGTAAGGAGTAACACCTTCAACTTTGGTTATTACACCATTTTCATCGGTTACTGAAATGATGTACAGGTTATCATTAAACGATTCCAATACAATATAATAATCATTAGTTTCGAAGTTGTTCCACATCTTACCAAACTCAATCCATTTTCTGGATGTCATACTCATTTTTTCAACTTCTTGTGGAGTCATAATTTATCCTTTTTCATTTAATTCATCACATTTTGTGATGTTAGTTATAACCATTCGCTGGTTACGTTAGCAATATCATAAGGATTAATATCCCCATCTTCAGCAAACACAAAATCAGCATCTTCCCTGTTCTGTACAATAATACCATTTCTCGCTTCAACAGTAGCTTTAAAAACATCATAAAGAGTAGCACTTGTTACTGACTTACGGCTAATTAGTTCAGCAGTTGCTATAGTTTTATCCATAGTGTTTTCTACTGCTCTACAATTACCATTTAAGCTCATTGGCATATCACACCAAATGATTTCTTTTGAAGCTACATCCAAAATCATTGGAGTAGTTGAAGTAGCATCTGAAGTAAGATCACAACGCTGTACAACTGACTTAGGTTCAAATATTTCACCACAACCAGGGTACTCTCTTTCCATCCAACCACAGAACGCAATTGGAAGTTGATTCATTTTCTGTCCTGTATAACAGTAAACCTGACAAGCAACATAAGCACAATTTTCAGGAAGTTTGTTGAGGTTTATGTCTAGGAACTCACTTGCACCTTCTGGGGCTGAAGTAATATCCCCAGAATGAACCATTGATACATTTTCCCCGTTACCGTCACGAAGATTAGTCCAAGAACAATGACCAATTTCATTCCAGTCTTTATCTAACATTACAGCCGATAGATCAAGGTCAACCCGTTTATTGTACTCGAAACCTTTTTCCATATCTTTCCAGTAAACAAAAAGACGTACAGTAGATTTATCTTTGTTCAACTCAAATCTAGAACCACGAGCTACTTGACGAAGAGCTGTTGAAGTTGAACGGTTTCCAGAAGGAATTAACAAACTCTTACATACTGGATCGATGTAACAAAGTCTAGAAGTCCAATCCATGCCTTCTTCAATACTAGCATACTTGTTTTTAATAGCATCCAGAGCAATTTGTGCAAGACCAACACAATACCCTTTAGGAATTTCAGTTAAGTTGTTCTCTGAAACCAAAGCAACTGGAGTTTTTGGAAGGAACAAACGATTTCTAAACTCTGTCATTTTGTCACGATTCATGAAGTATCCATAAATCTGCCAAAGAACTGGAGTTGAAACCTTTTCTGCTACTTTCTTGAAAGATCCAAGAACTTCAAACTTGTTTGGGTTCTTTGAAAGAATTGTGTTCAATCGTCTAGCAAAATCACCAGGACGATTTTCCAAAGTTTTGAGGAGCTGGTACCAATCTTGTTCTTTTAATGCTTGTTCGATAATTGAATTTGTTGTACGAATCTTACCGTTACGAAGTCTAGCAAATGCTAAAGAAGTGCTAGGATACAACTTATGAAATTCACCTGGGTGAAGTTTTTCACCTAAACGAATCCAAGCACCTTCATGCCGTTTCATGTCTTCGCCAACAGACATACTATTCATTGGCTCTAATAATGAAAGAAGCAATCTACGAATAGGTCTAGAAAAGTTTATAAACTTTGTGTTCTTTGTAAGTGATTCATCGCCATTAGAATAAGCAACGGCGATACGAAGAACATCAGTGGCAGTTTTTACATTACCTTCAGACCAATTGAAAACATTTTCTTTCAAGAGATATGCTAATGTAAAAGCCATACGTTCTTTATTTTGGAATGACGGAGGTGCTATAGTTAGAAGATGTTGATTAGTAATAAAAGTAATTATGTCTTCTTTATCCTGTTTTGAAGGGGAAGACTTTGACTCTAGTATATTAGCACAAACATAATCAACTTCTACAAGATCTGCCAAACCAAGAAAACGAGGTTCTGGTTTTTCACAAAAAGGAAATCGTACTTCTTTTTCATATTCAGGAGTAATACGTTGACCAACAACATCACCAAAGTAATGAAGGATAGCATTTACATACAGTTCTTCATCCGATGCTTCTGCTACTTGATTTGGAAAGTTTGGGTACATTGGTTGGAAGTAATAATAATTCATCCCTACTTGTTTTTGGAGGATTGGATAAATTTCTGTATACCAAGAAATAAGTTCAGTATCAGTCAAGTTTGAAAGTGAGTTCAAGAGTTCATTTGTAGGAACATAACCAAGTGAACCTAGATTGCCAATAACAGCACCAAGTTTACCGTTGGTCATTGTTGTTGATCCAATGTTACGGGAAGGAATATAAACTTTAGACTTTCTACGAATAAGTATTTCTTGGATTTTTGTGTTCATTAGTTAGTTCCTTTTTAGTTTACTGGAAATTAGTTGGGTTATCACCGAAGATTTATAATCTTATAATATAGAAGTACCCCCAAACTTGAAGCCAGTATATTTTGTTAGGAGATTGAAGTCGGTATAACATTTACCAGTTGTTTCCTTTTCAGGAAGTAGAAGTATCCGAAACTTTCATGGCCTAACTATAAATCTATTATACCTTTTGTTTATTCGTTTGTCAATTTATCTTTTTTATTTCTTGGAAGGGGATATGTGATTTGAACACATGAATGACGGAATCAAAATCCGTTGCCTTACCGCTTGGCAAATCCCCAACATTCTACTTAAAATAATACCACTTCTTCCAATGTAAAATACATTTGTTGATGTTGTAGGTTTCAACATCAAATTCACTATCTGGGTTGTAAGAATCAGTCAACTCACAATGAGAAATGTATTTGTTACGGTACTCTAGTTCTTCTTCTAATGTACACCGAGACCAAGAATCGTAAATGTCATATGTACAAGTAAGACGTTTATAGGAACAATGTTCACCTATCTTATCCCAATTTTGTCTTCTTCTAACTTTACGATTTGCTAAAGTTCTACTAGCTTTCTTTGATCTTCCACCATCTTTTGAAACAGGATTTTTCTTAAAACTTCTAGACATTTTCTTCACCTCATTCTAGGATATAGTACCTAGAAGAAGTAGTTTGAAAGTATGAACATTTGTTTTCACCTCTTTAAGTTATTGAAATTACAGGTGGACAGGGTTCGATTCGAACGAACGCGCCTTGCGGAAGGGATTTACAGTCCCTCGGTTTCAACCACTCACCCACCTGTCCATTTGTTACTCAGGAAATTAACGAGGTTATTCCAAGAGGCACTACATCCATTGTCTGTAAGTAGAAGTATCCTCAATTTAACTCTTGAAACGAATTATAGCCTGAGTATATAATTCTTCGGTAATTAATCAGCACCTCGTTTGAATGTACTACAGAAGCCGCCCATGAGGGCTATTCGCGATAGAAGTATGCTAAAAATAAGCATTCAAACGAGTTATAGCCGAAGAAAGTTTTTGGTCAGCTAACTTGGATTTGAACCAAGACCTCCTACGTCCAAGGCAGGGCGACTACCAGATTATCTCATTAGCTGACAAATTGTAAAAGAACTAAATGGTACCCAAAGCCAGACTTGAACTGGCACAGCCTTGCGGCCGAGGGATTTTAAGTCCCTTGTGTCTACCTATTCCACCATTTGGGTATATTGTAAAAGAACATATATTGGAATCTTTCGGGCTTACCCACCGTTTACCAACGTCTTACAGTTTACTATTTATTTCTTTTCCTTTTTTTCCTTGATACGAATCCAAGTTGGGCAAAATGCCATAAACTTTTCTTCCTCGAACGCACATTTGTTACCAGCGTTTGAAGATTTCCCGCATGTCTTACACATACAAATCGGTGGTTTCTTTGCCATTTCTTAAATTCCTTTCTCGTTTAATTGTTCTTTATTATAACTTGTGATATATGATTTGTCAATTAAAGAAATTCTTTATGTTCAATATTTTGAATTAAACTTCCAAGTAAGGTATTATAATTATCATAATAACACTTTACACATTTTGAACCGTCTAGAGCTTCTTTGCTATTGTCAATGATGTTTTTAATATCCATGGCATTTCCCAAACAAAGTTCTTCTGGTAGATCATATGACGGAGTATTTAAAGCGTATTGTACTCCACAACAAGCATACACTTTCTTATCAGCACCTATCAACGGTTTTAGATATCCAATAAAACAATCTTTAGCACCATGAAGGTATCCTTTACGCCCTTGATATATCACTAATGAATCGTTTATGTTAATTGTTTCTTTAATAATACTCATATCAATATCTTCTGGATGAAACAAATCTGCTACAAGACGTACATGAGTAAAATTGTGAATATTAGCAAAGGAAACAATTTTTCTAATCTCTTCAATATTATAATGTTCTGAAACAACATAGCTAAATGCCCAATCAACATCTGGAGCGGATGTTACAGTTTTCTCTAGAAGATTAGTGTAAGCAATATTCATGTTCCTGTTATCATCGTGACTAATTCTACACCAAGTGACTTTATTCAAAGACTCTGCTTTAATCTTATTAAAGAGAATTCCATTAGTTACTAACCCAATTTTAATATCATTCTCATGAAAGAAATCTATAATTTCGTTTATGTGAGGATGCATCAATGGATCACCACCACCAGTTATAGTTACCGCTTTGGTTCCACATTCTTTAAACAGAGTAATAATCTGTTTTGCTTCATCTAATGATATTTCCTGTGTCGAATCTCTTTTAGAACAGGAACAAAATTTACATTTTAGATTACACTTGTTAGTTGGTATAAACTGAATATGAATAGGCAATATTCTTTTATTATCTTGTATTTCTTTTTGAAGATCTAGATCAAGAAGGACCTTAATAGGTAA
>Ga0172367_10004287_pt1 | contig 17865 bp, 9 predicted proteins | sample Lak10m_FD_114542 | JGI IMG/M metagenome (GOLD analysis project Ga0172367, IMG submission 114542) | Freshwater microbial communities from Kabuno Bay, South-Kivu, Congo - kab_022012_10m | ecosystem: Environmental > Aquatic > Freshwater > Lake | place: Democratic Republic of the Congo: South-Kivu...
GAAATCTGTTCATCAAATATTTTAAGGTTGTTTTGAGTTTTCATAAATCTTTGTGGTTTTCTATAGTTGGTTCTTTCCAGAGCCAAAAATTAAGTTTTTCGTCATATTCGTAAGAAAGCAGCATACATTTCTGATACAAGTTCCAACTCCATTCGTAATCTATATTACATATCAGGTCTCCAACTTTATAAAGAGACCAGACTAGAAGTTTGTAATAAATATTTTTAAACATAGTACGAGCGTGTTATTTTATATGTGTTTTTTTGAAATTTCTACTTACGTTTTGAAATTTCCGCCACCTGGCTTAGTATCATCCCATTTGTTGGCTCCTGGCAAAGATACGTTTTGGTTTTTTAAATTGATGTCTGCTTTGACGTCATCTGCTTGAGCTTTTTGTTCTTTAGGACCATGAACCGTATTCGGGCGTTTTATGCTATCAGGAACAGGACCTCTTTCGGTGCCGTCGTCGATGTGTTCGATTGCCTCGACAGGAACCGTCATAGGATTTCTATACAAACCTGGAGCGTACTCGATGTAAATGTCAGCGAATACTCCATCAGGAGCAACGTGTCCAGCTTGAAAGTTGGTATAAGAAGTAGGGTAAATTGACTTTAAAGCCCCGATGCGAAGGTTTAAATCAAAAGAAGGATCCATACAAGATTTGACGATATCAAGAAATCCTTGAGCTTTACTGGAAATATATTCGTGCTTTAGGGCATCCTTTTTAAACTTAATTCTGTCTCCAACAAGAAACCCTCCCTGTTGATACCGTTCAAGTTCTTTTTCTAAAACCAAATCGAATTTACTCATGTTTTTATTTATCTAAACAAATTTAAATTTTCTAAAACAAATTCATTCGCATAAATAATTCTGTGGCGATACAAATACAATCACTTAAAAAAATTTCCGAAGGATACAAGGAAAAAACATATGTTTACAAAGACCTTCATTTAGATTTTGCCACAGCTTCTCAATACAACACCCCACTCGACAAACAAATCAGAAGCAATGACGTCAAATTATCTTACGACCTCGAAGCTATTAAAAATTCAATCAGAAATTTGTTCAATACTAGACCGGGTCAAAGATTTTTATTTCCTTTATATGGTTTAGACTTGCACATCTTTCTTTTTGAACAAATTACAGACGAAAACGCCAGAACACTAGGCGAAACAGTTGTTTCAGCATTAGAGCGATTTGAAAAAAGAATTATTGTGCAAAATTGTATAGTTAAACCTAATCATGACGACAACGAATATGAAATAGAAGTAATCTATACTGTTCCGAGACTAAATGCAAAAGACTCCATAAGTACTATTCTGAACGCTAAAACACGGTCCTTTTCATCTAATTCCACAAACGCTCTGCAACTATGAACGAAATTAATTTTGCTGAATATCCCTTAAAAAACAACGCTTACGCAGCGTTTGATGCAATCTCGCTGAGAAATCTCATCATTAGCAGAATGAACGAGCAAAAATTATTAACGGATCAAAATTATATAGGTTCTAATTTGGCTTCAATAATAGACATCGTGTCTTTTGCGTATAATACTCTATTATTTTATTTAAATCGTACAAGTACTGAGTCTACTTTTACTGAAGCTCAACTTTACGAAAATATCAATAGAATTGTAAAATTGCTTGATTATAATCCAACGGGATATCAAACATCCACATTGTCTTTTCAAGCTTCTGCTACATCTAAATTTAGTACGGAATTTGGGTATAATCCCGCTACTGATTTAAGCGTAGGGCAAACCTATATTATTCCGAGATATTCTTATATTTCAATTGGAGGTATACCTTTTAGCTTTAATGAGGACATCGTTTTTAATACTTCTGCTAATGGGATCACTTTGCTTCAAGATGTATCAAACAAAAAATTGTTATATCAAGGCTTATACAAAGAAAATCCTTCATATAGTGCATTAGGTGATGCGAGTGAAATGATTACGATTGATAATTCATCTGGGCTAATTGATCATTTTAACATGGATGTATATGTGCATGAAGCTAACACTCAAACGTGGGTTCAGTACGATCGTACTACTAGCTTATACCCAAATCGGCCGTTCTCGAGAAGTTATGAAAAGAGATTGAATTCTAATGGTGTTTACGAACTTACGTTTGGCGACGGAATTAACGGAAGGAAATTGGAAGCTGGAGACAAAGTAGTAGTATATTACTTAGAAAGTTCGGGATCTAATGGTGTTATTGGTCCAAATACAATAAACAACATGCCCCTCGTTCCATACAGTACGAGCACTTTCGAACAAATTTTAACAACGTTTAATACCACAAATTCCGTCTATTTAACAAATCTCCTTTTTGGTAATTTGAAGTTTGAAAATGTTATTGGCTCCACCGTACCAAAACAAGCTGAGGATGTAAATAGTATACGAAAAAACGCTCCATCTAATTTTAAGAGCCAATACCGCTTGGTTACCAAAAACGATTACGAAACATTTATCAGAATTAATTTTGCTAACTTTATCTCTGATATTAAAGTATTTTCAAATTGGGATTATACAAGCAGTTATTTGAAATATTTTAACGACTTAAAAATCAATCCTACAGAATTCAATCAAATTTTATTAAATCAATTTTTATATTCAGATAGCTGCAATTTTAACAATATATACATTTGCGCAATTCCTTCTATTTCTCCGCGTTCTTCTTTAAAATATCTTCTTCCTGCTCAGAAAGAAGCAATTCTCTCTAACATAAATCCATTAAAAACGATGACATCTGAAATTGTTTTTATGGATCCTATATACAAAGCTATCTCACTTGGGGTTAAAACAAATTCGGATAGCAATATTGCAATACAAGATAGAGAATTTTGTAATCTTGTTATAGAAAAATCATACAACAATAAACGAAGTCCTAAATCAATTGCTCTGGATGTTTTTTCGGCATTCAAAAATTTCTTTAATCCTTTAAATACAAAAATAGGACAACCAATCAAATACAGCGACCTGGTTAATAGGATTTTAGCTGTTGATGGTGTACGCAAAATTAAAACTCAAAAAACCGACACAGGTGAAGTTTTTGATGGTTTGTGTCTATGGGCGTGGAATCCGAATTATCCGGAAATAGACAAACAAACAATAGTTAACGATACTAATATGGAGGAGTTTTCTTTTGTTTATTACGACAAACTTGAAGATTTAGCTTCTAAAATACAAGTAATCGAAGTTGGGGCGTTAGATTAATAGTTATGGCTAACTCTACACTGTTAACAACAACTCCTTTTACGAGAAAAGGGGATGTTTATGCTACAAAGTTTAAATTTGAATTAGATAATTCTTTGTCCTTTAACTCAATTTTTTGGAGTTTCGGAGATGGACATAGTGCTTATAATCAAGCAACGGTTGAACATGTTTACGAGTATCCTGGTTTATATACGGTAAGTTTGTCAGCTTGGACAAAAAACGGTTCTTTGTACGAAGATACAACAGAAGTAGACGTCGACTATATTTACAAAGACGCTGTATTTTTTTCTCAAGTTCCTTTTACAAATGGAATGGTAGCAATTCCTTCTCCTCAGCCGTTTACCGTAAATGTAATTTCTTCTAAACTCGATGCCCCCTTGCGTGTGATATTACAAGCGTTGAATACAGATTCAGTTCCTGAATATTCAATAAAAGACAAAAAGTGGAACAAAATTATTCCAAGTTGGAAATTCGTCGACGCTGCAACAAATCAAATTATAGAAAACAACGAAATCGATTTAATCACAACACCAATTTACAAAAATTCAACAGTAGTTGCAGTTTCTGGAAAGGCTTCGTTTTATTTTATTGATGATTTACCAACAATTAATTGGTTCTGTCCTTTACTTATTACAGCTACGTTAAGCACCCATCATTTTGTGTATCCTTTGGAATCTATTGAATATCCTTATTATAGTTATTCTAACAGCGATGTCACCAGAGCTGCAGTTTCTTGGCAAATACAAAACACATATCCAAGCCAACTTTATGTTACAGAAAATTTTGTTAACGGCATTTATCCAGTTAAATGGTCCAATACTCCAATTCCGGTTCTGGTGACTTGTAAATTCCGGCCGGAAGATCTACCTGCATTTGCTTTAGCTTTGGGTTATATTGACACTGATGTATTGAGTTATCCTCTAACTAATGAGATAGGAAAACAAGCTGCTCATAGATTAACGTTGGTAGACGATTCAGACACACCGGTTTCAGAAAATTTATACACAGTTGAAGCTGGAAATGTCTCTTACCCTCCTTCTGCTGCTCCTTTGTTTTTTCAGAAAACCGACTCCAACAATAATTTAAATAGCGGATATGTATTTACGACTGTGACTCCGCTTACCTCCTTTCCATTTAAAACAAAAATTAGAGCAGAAACTTTATTATTTACTCAACTTACTTCTTCTCCTGTTGCGGCTACTTCGTTTCCTTTCCCAGACTCCTTGCCAATCTATTCAGAGGGTCATGTCTCTCATCCTTTACGATCAAAAATTAATAAGATTAAAGCTGTAACTGTTTCAGAAACATCGTGTCCTTCTATCCAAAGATACAAAGCACTCAACATGCTAAACAGCAACAATATTTTATCTCTGTCGACTCCTATAACATTTGAATTTGATCTTTCTCAGTATGCTTTGTCTGGAGATTCGGGAGTATACGCTATGGCGTTTCATCCTCTTAAAAACGTTCTCTATGCAGCTGATGCTGATCAAGACACAATTTTAACATTTAATTACCTAGGGGAATTAACAAACGTAGTATACCTTTCAGCATATACAAATAATAGTTATAATGCTCCTTCGTACATCTCAATTGACGGTCATAACAATATATACGTTGCATTATATGCAAATCAAAGCGTATTAAAATTTGATGAGACTTTCAATTTGCTATTTTCAGCATTACCAACATCTTTTGTTCCTTTAACTACTACATCGTTTGGCAGCCCATTTGTAGCGCCGCCAGGAGTCGAAACAGATTCCGCGAATGATTTTTGGGTTAGCTATTGTCATCCTTTATCGAGTAAGCTAATCAAATTTTCTGGAGCAACTGGAAATCAACTTTTTGAAGCGTCCGGTCTAAGCATAAATAGTGTTCCTGTTTCTCTCGCAATCGACGTATTTGACAATGTGTGGGTAGCGTGTTATGAAACCAATCAAGTGCAATGCTATAGCACAGTCGACGGTTCGCAACTTAGTGATTTAAATTTTTTCATTCATCCCTCTTATATTTCAGTAGATCGAAATAATAGAATTTGGGTACTTCATGGTTATGACAAGTGCAGCGTATATAATCCATTTACTAGCACTTTATCTACGTGGTCTTTCGGTGTTCCGGGAGGTTTTTCGTTAGTTTCTAATACGTATACTTCTTTGGATATTTCCAACACAGCTACTATGAATCCAATTTGGGGAGGATTGGCAGTAGATGTCTATGATAGAGTTTGGGCGATAGACACGATGAGTAACAAAGTATATACATTTGATTCATTAAATCCAACTTCTGCTTATGTAGTAACAGATGTGATTCCTTCCTCTACATTCCTTCCGGCTGTTACCGGTGGTTCGAGCTCCGTTTCTATAATAAATCTTCCTAACGTACAATCTGCTCAAGCTGCAGGAGATTGGACAGGCAACCGTTGGTATCAAATCCATTCAAATGTAACTCCATTTTATCCTATAAGCGGAAATTCGAATTTATTTCAAGTAAATGACATAGAAAATTCATATCAAATAGCAAAAGTAAACGAAGAATTCGATACAGCTCAATACTTTAATGATTTAGCTTTACCTGAAATATTATCAAATAATTCTGAATTATTTGATAAATTTTTTACTGCAGTAATTGGCGACGGAAATCCGACAAAAGAAAGCATCGGCCGAGTAGTGTACGAGCGCATAGCTAATTTTATTCAAACGCATGGCAATTTCGAAACTTCTGAAGTCAATCAGCTGTTATCTTTTGCAGCTGAAATGGGAGTGAAAGCAGAAACGCACGGAAATTTTTTCCCAAATGAAGTTCAGAGATTAATCAATTTATTTTCTGTAAACAAACATTTTTTAAGAGGACGCAAGAAATACAACAGAGAAGTTTCTGAAACCTTAGGAAATGAACTAACAAATGTAAGTTTAGTTACTGCAAATACGTTTATTTATTTAAAAGATAAACGTCGAGATGTATATGAAACGGTTTTTGTTAATCCTTTGCTCGGGTCAAATGTTTATCCTTTGTCTTCCATAGAAATTGAGGGAATTAAAACTCCTTTATTGGATAATTATTATGTATTCGAATATGCTGAAAGTGAAGCTGGCTACGAAAATAATATAATAAATTGGGATTCTTTATATACCACGGTCTCTTATAATCTTTCTACAAACGAACAATGGTACGGAGAAGATGGGTTAGTTGATATAATGTTTAACAATTTGCTTACTAAACGGCTATTTCACGACACTTGATTATTTGTTTCTCACGACCGCCCGAATAATTAATAAAAGTGGAACCTAAATATCTTGAGCAATTAGCAAATACGGAGCCTGAAAATACTTCAGTCAACGATATTAATGAGCCTTTTTCGTTTATAGAATGGAGAAGGAGAGTTCCTACTTTAGTTGACGAGCAAGCAGTTGGGTTTTATAACAAATATCTTTTTAGTTGGTTCGACAAGAACAAACAACAAAAAGTTTCTCAGAAATTCTTAATAAGACAAAAATATTTATATCTTCTCGAACAGCTTCAACTTTTCTTTAAAGAAGAAGAAAAAAACTTTTGGTATTCTAAAATCAATTTAAGCGACGAGAAAGATTTATTATTGTCAATTCCCTATTTTGCAAAAAAACTTAAAAATATTGCTTTATATTACCTTAAGTTAAGAAAACGCCTCAAAAATACTAAATTAAAATACAATCTCGTTGGAACTACTACAGGAGTAGAACAAGAAATTTATGATTTAATTTTAGAAGCGTTTACGGATTTTAATGGAGAGGTGTCACCAGATGTCGCTGAAAGTCTACCTTCGTTATCTAGTATAAGAGATTCATTGGTTGTAAAAATACAAGAAACTTACGATGATTTTGATTACTTCGACAAATCTCCAAAATTAAATTCTAACCACTATTATGATCTAACTCATGAAGCCACAGCAAAATACTTTAAAGAAAAAAATATAAATTTCGCTTCCTCAGAATGGTTTGTTCGCAAACTGAGCTTAGATCCAACAGAGAGTTATACAACATTTACTGAAGCGATTACAGGCGATATCTTTGAAACAACTTCTCGAGAAACGTACGAAAGTTTTTTTAAGACATACCTTTCCGAAAACAAATATACTGAAACTTTTTCAACTAATACTACATCTGCAAATGTTTTTGAAATTTTTTTAGAACAAGGAACCAACAATTTTTATTATCCGTATGGGGCTGTTGATGAAAGCCTTGTGGATACGTCAGAAATACGCACCGTAAATTTAAGCTCTTTGCAATTAGCAGGTTCTACGTCTGGTCGTACTCCTAGCGAATCAGACATTATTGTCGTTAAAAATGGTACAAACAGTCAAGCGGCTTGGTGTTATTACAAACAATTCGAAGATCGCGACGAAACGATGTCGGCTGTTTTTCCTGGAAATGTATCTACGCGATTTAGGTTTCCGTATCCCGGTTACGGTTTATCTGGTCAAAACATGGAATGGAGCGGTTTAAACATTGCTACGAATTCAGAATATTTTTATTTTAAAAATGACATTAAAAACGCTGTAGATAAAGCATATTGGTCTGCTCCTTTGCCAGCTGCTTCTGTAGATTCAATTTATTTAAACAATTCTACACTTTTAGCCAGCAAAGCTACTTCAAGCAAAAATCCGAATTCTTCCGACAGGCTTTTTTTAGAGACTAACAATGAGACGGATTTACAGCAACCTACATTGGTGACCGATTCTTCGTGGCTATATCAATTTGACAAAGCTTTTTGGCCAATAGCAAACGATAAACCAAACACTTTTTTTTGGCCATTTCATTTAACTTTTGATGGAACCGTTTATTCTGATTTAAGTGTTTCTAAATTTTGTGATGAAGTATCAATACATAAATTAAATACGACGCTATCAATTGCTAGTAGTTCTTTTGAGTTAGCTGATAAAATATATAAAATAACTAATTCTCAAGATCCGATTAATATTGCTACAGAATGCTGTTGGCTGTCTTCAGGGTTAACAGATTCAAACAGATACCGAATTAATAAACAAAATGGTTTTTCTGCTATCTTTTGGCCAGATACAATTACTCGGTTCGTGTGGACTGGACCTACGACTCCTTTAGATGCAGTATTTTCAAGTAAAACTCATAAAAAAGAGTGTCCTTTTTCAACAAATGTTCCAAAAATAAATTCTAAAATTGATTGGACAAAATGTTCATGTAAAGAAGTTTTTCATTCTCCTTTTGGGCATCCTGGAAAAACATATACCGACAACAACCAGCAGTCAGATTTCATTGCGGTTGACGTTTTAGATCTTTTGCAACCATTTAGTTATGATACATGGAAAGATGATTTAAATAGGAGTTTCTCGAATTCCTCTAAATTTGCTTGGTTCAAAACCAATGAAAATTTGGGATGGGGCGATGGAAATTGGATTGTAACAAGCTTAGATCCAACTCCGTTTAATTTGGAATACGGCAAGTGTTATTTTTATAAACGCTGTGGTTCCCGAGCAAAAGAGCAAGCTCCGTTTTATTCTGTCAATTATTCATATCCTAACAGCAACAATACAGTGTGGATGGGAACATACAAAAATGAAAACGGAGAATGGATACCAACAACAGAGCCGTCTAAATTTGCTATTCGCGCTGGAGATTTTTTGAGATACGAACGTCAAAATCAAACCACAAATTATTTTATTACTTCTGAACCTGTAGAAAATATAGGAGAAAATAGAGGAAGCATTTGGTCAACGATTGACTATCTTGTGTCTGGTACGTATACGGATACGACATATATTATGTGGCCGACGCAAGAAGATGTTTTTGGTTCTTCCAATTGGCAAAATCCTCCATTTGGAATTATGAGTCTTTCTGCTTTAGATTTCTGGGAGATACAGCACAACCAATTTCCTTCTCTTAGCACTAGAATTTACAGCCCGTATACAATAAACGAAACCTCGAAAGTGACAGTTAATGGAGCCGGTAATTTAGTAGCTACTCCACAATATCAAAAAATTTATAACAATAAAACCATATTTGCGTTTACTCCTCCGTTAACAGGCACTTATTCCATACGAGTTTCAGCTGACGGACAATGGATTACAAATATACCAAATTTGACGGTGGATTCTCAGTTCAGAGAAGTTGAAAAACTCATGAAGCTCGATGTTCCTTCTAGTGGGTTTATTTTGGAACAACAGTTATATGGTTGGGATTACAAGTTAGGAAAATCTAAAAAGGGAGTTAAAGGAGCAAAACCTTATTGGGCTGAATTGTACACCAATAGACAATCCTCGAATAGGTATAAAGCAATTCCTTCTTGGGGTTATCCTGATAATTTTATTGATGGGTATTTACCAGATCAAGCTCCAAGACTTTCATTAGCTAAACTTGAATTTGGCAACGTTGTGCGTTACGAACGCTACGGCTATGAAATGCAATGGAATCAACCCATAACATTTAAAGAGTACTCCGGAACCACGCAATGGTGCGTTTTAACTTCGTATCCTACCACACTGCAATTAAACAGACAAGATGTAGATATAGAAGCCTATGGTACCTATGAGCCGACGCCTATTCAACTTTCGAACCGTCTTAATGGGTTACCTGTAGAAGTTAGCTACGATGCTCTGAATTCTTTTGTGTGGCAAGTTTCAACGTACAACGCCTCAGTAAAAAATACAAACATCAACGCACTTAAATACAAAAAAAATCGAAATTATGTAAATTTAGAAAATAGATTTTTCAGCACAATAGCCACAATACCAACACTAGAAAAAAACTATACCGAAGAAACTGTTGGGGGTTATTTTTTACCTCAACATACAGGAGCTTCTCAATACGTTAATGACAATTTTAATGTATCTCTTAAAACAATTCTTTCGAGTGGTACTTTTGTAACAGAAGACACAACAATACACATCGGTGGAAGAGGAAGATCGAAGCAAGATCAACCCTCTTTATATAAATGGAACGAACAAAACGAATGGTTGAAATCAACTCAAACATCAGAACAAAAAGCTGGAGCTATCAAAAACGAACTAACGAAAACATTACAGACGTTCGTTCCTTATCAACCTAGCAGTGAAATTGTTTCGCTTGGACTTACTACTACGGAAACTAAACTTAGCCCCTGGGGAGGGAAAGAGGACGCTCAGTGGATAGACCGTTTGAACGAACCATCAAGCTTTACTGGTATTCCAAACGTTTCAGCATGGGAAACGAAACAAATTTTTAAAAACAAAGAACTCAGCTTAGATCAATGGACTAGTGATATTTTTGGAAATCAATACGCCTTATATAAGAATTTATCTGGAGTGTCTGTTTGTGAATATGCCAACGTAAACGGCCAATTATGGACAAAGCTCAACGGTCAAGCCGCATTGCCTTCAATAATAACATTATCAGCTGCTTTTAACGTATTTCAATCGAAGTCTTTTTATACCGAAATTTTTGATCAGAAAGTAAAAACAATTGATTGCTTTTTAGACACCTTACTTATTGAAACAGAAACGTCTGTTGGCTTAATACCTATAGATTACAACTATTCCGAAGCCAACATTGTTGTTTTATTAGACAACGCTGTTTTACTTGAAAATTTTAATCCTTCGATCAAACGATTCGAAAAAACTTGGTTTTTTCCAACTCAAAAACAAATTGTTATGTTAATCACTGAAATGGGAATAAACACTTTCATTCCTATTCTTTATGTTTATGACTTAACGAAAAAAACCTTTCAAAAAGCTTTTCCGAATACAACCGAAGACATCAATCGTGTGCAAGAAGGATTGAGTGGAATAAATGTTTTTTCTTTAGATGAAGCTTTATTGCATTATAATTCGACATACCAAACGTTTTTGATTACATATAAAGGAATAGATATAAATGCTAAAATGTTTATTGTTGATTTCGAAATCGAACAAAAAGGCAATATGTCTTTAGAGAAAGTAGATAGGTATATATAACAGTATGAGTCAAGAACTTCAAATTGAATCAGTAGCTACTGTATATGGAGACTATAAATGGGATAAAGGAGTCCCAATCTCTCAAATTACTGATTTAAATTACAATAAAAAAGCTGATATTTTAAATTGGAGCGAAGAGTTTTTTTCTCCTTTTACTTCGGTAACTGTATTAGCTGACGTTAGTGCTCATTCGAATTCCGTAGCTTTTAAAAAAATTATAGATTTTGGAGATTACTACAATTATCACAATAATATTGTTACTTCTTCTTTGACTGGCACCGAAAAATTCTGTCACACATATATTATGCCGGGAACGTACATGATAAAAATGACGGTCGAAGATTACATAAAACTGGATTCTGATTCAACTGCAAATCTTTATAAACAGCCGACCAACATTTTAAAGCAGCAACTACCTATTTTTTGGCAATGGTGTAATTTTTCTTGTAATCCAACTGACAATTTAAGAAATCAATTAATTACGTGGGACAACACTTCCAACGCTCAAAGACTTTCTCAACAAGAAAGAGAAGTGTGTTCAGAGTTAGCTGAATACGGAGTCGAGCAATTGTTGAGGTGGTCAGATGTTCAAGGACCATGCATAAAACAACCATATAAGGAAACCAGTTGGAAGTGGGAGAATCAAACATGCAACGTACCTCTATTGACTAGTCCTGAAGTTACGGATGCTTTTTCGTGGAAAGAATTGCAATGCGCTTCATGTGACAACAGAACATGGAGTGAAACAACTTCAGCTACATGCTATGAACGCCCAGCGAATTTATCAGCCACGAGTGTAGTATATTCACTTGCGGATAGCTTTTCTCTAATAACGGTGCAAGAAATTATGCCTAACGCATACATTGAAGTTGAGCAATTTCCGAATACTGGACAAGTTCGCTTATCTCCTCGTTTTTCGGAAACAGGTAGTTTTCCAATTGAGCAAATAGATTGGGATTTGGGAGATGGAAGCTCAATATTAAAACAAAGACGTTGGGATGTTAACAAAAGCGAGCCTTTTGTGTACAACAACTCATTCCCATTTGATTGGGAGGATCCTAGAAATTATGATATCCTTTATTCATATGCCGAAAAAAACGCAGACCAAAACACATTTTATCCGTCATTAACTGTCTATGCTAGTTCTACTAAGTCAAGCAATTGTGTAAAAGGAATTGTGAATTTTACTTCTCAAGAAGAACCAACTGGCCCAGTCGAGGATATCGATGTAGACAAAGAAAGTCTTCGGTTCAAAAAAATAAAATTAACTCAAAACGAACTAACTGAGCACGGCAAATTGTTAATTGGAGAAGTAGACGGAGTAGCTGTTGCTTGGCGCTACGATAAATAAGTAAATGGCTTTTACAGTAAAGACACATTCGCTCTCGTCAATAGCTCCCATCAAGTTTGTATACGAGTACAACGACAACAAAGAAAACTTGAGCAATGCGTATATATCCATCAATAACAATTTTGGTTATATCAAGCATAACGCTCTAATAAATTTTAAAGATTCTGCTCTAAGCAAAAAAAATTGTATATTTTTAACGACCTCTCAGAGCATGTCGAGTGTTTTTGCAAACCAAGCACAGAAAATTGTCAAGCGGGATTTAACAAATTCAATAAACACGGTAGTTCTTAAAAACAACAACAAAGAATTGATAGAAGCCAATGGGTTTTTATATAGAGGGGGCCCTGGAGGTTGCGGTATAAGCAAAAACAAACTTTTAATAACGATAGTTCCTATAGAAGAAGGTTACGTAGAATTGAGAATTGGGAAAAATGGTTATATTGTAGTAGACGATGTGTATCCTTATACAGCGCGCGTAACTTATGATGTAATGGATCCAGGTCAACATTACACTAGACGATTCAAAATTGAACAAAGTAGCAGCAAAAATCAAATTTCTTTAGCTTTTAACACAATTGAGGGATTTCGATATTTAGCTTTCGGCTATGATGGAGTCTTAAGAGCTATAGGTTTAATAATGAATAATGTAATTGTTAATTCATATTATTTCGATTTCGACATGCTAACTAATACGACTAATACAACTGAGTCATTTTACGATTACATTCCTCAAAATCCTGAAGTTAAATATTTCAATAGTTTGTTGGATACGACCAATCGTTCAAATTTAAACGTCAAGCTTCAAAAAGATGTCGAAACAAATTTATTAATTACATGTCCTACATACGAAATGGCTAAAAAGCCAGAAGTAAACGTTAATATTGCTCTTTTAAGAACTAATTACTCAGCGGAAGGAAGTTTTTTGCACAAAATATGAGCAACCGAGACTACGAACGACTTTATGTCAATAAAAACAGAGAAGAAGGTTCCGAAAAAATCTTGCTTGGGTACCGTTTCGACAAAAAGGAAATTCTACTTAAAAAAGATCAAGAAACTTCATTTCATATACCTCCATTTACAGAACCATTCAGTCTGGCAAACGATAAAAGTTTGATTTTAAATGGAGCAATTGGAGGTCCTTTCCCAGCGGCTTCTGATCGTATATTTAAAAGCCGTAAAAATTATGGACAAGTCACAACACATGGTTCTTCTAATTTAGATACATCTGATGGCACGTGGTATTGTAGTTGGTTGTACAAAAATAAAACCGGACAGCTATACTGGCTGGACCGCATTTATAATCCGACTGCTAATCCCAACGTTTATGCAGCAACGTTGAATTATCAATCTCCTAATTTTGGAGATGCTCGTAAAATTTTTCGTGATATTCCCAGCAAAATGCAATTTGAACCTGGCCTTCTGTACAAATACTATCATTTGGGAGAAAAGGCTTTTGCTGAGTTGACAACACGTTTGGATGGTTTGTCGGGAGAGCATTTATTGATGCATTTAAAAGATTGGGGTTCTGAACAACCAAACAAAATTGCTAATGCAGTACAACCCGTTATTCTATCCAAAACGGATAAAACAAATTATGCTAAAACGTTAAAATTACCAAACCGGACAGAGATGCAGGTTTTAAATAGCGATGTTGGCACTCAGACAGAAGCTGTTGTTAGCTTCGACTCGAAGTATAATCCAACAACTTCGTTTAGTTCCACGTTTTGGGCAAACTGTCAAGGATGGACAGACAATCCATCCACGCAATTGTTTGGAAATTATTCTTCGAAAGGTGGCTATGGGCTGTTCGTGCGAAATTTAAATAGCTTTCCGTTTTTTGTAATTTGTGAAACAAATTATGGACACGTTTTATTTGTTAACACCTTCGGAAATGGATATTATGATAAAATAATTCAAGTAGCACCTGGAATAAACGATATACCAATCTTTTCAGCATTTGATATGAATCATCATTTATTAGTGTGTAATAAAGATGATACAGGTTCGGTATATAAATTTGATAATTTAGGCAATTTAATTGCCTCTTCTAGAACAGCAGACAACAGAATGCAATTCTCGGATTATACAGAAACTCCGTTACAACTTTTATGCGGACCAAATAACAGTGTCTACGTTATAACATCGAAAATGATGTACGTATTAGACGAACACTTGAGCAAAATAAATCAATTACCTATAACATTCAGTGAAAACGATGTAGCTGCTTTTTGTTATGATTCTAGTACAAATTTTAGCGAAATACGCCTCATCGAAAATGCTAGTGACGCCAAATTTATCGAAATGACGCAATGGCATATTTCGAAAGCAGACGGTAATTTGTATCGCAAATTACCGAACGGAGTGTTGCAGTTGTTTTTCGTATTTCCAGACAAGGCTACCAATATAGCAATCGATCCAAATAACAATTTGTGGATATTGCACGGCACAAATAAGCTTACTGTGCTGAATTCCGAGGGGCTTCCTACATCTTTTTCATCTGTTATTTTACAAACAACAGTCGGCATTGATCACATCAAAAACAACAAAAATATAAACTTCTTTACGGATTATTTGGCAGATTCGAATTCCCATGAATGGAGAGCAGTAATTTATTATTCTGGACCAGGAGAAGTTTCCGCTTATTTTCTAAATTTGCAAGGAGAAGTGTTTAAGACGATCAATCTCAATTCTTTATTTGACCAAACACAAATTCAAAGTTTAAATCAAGAAAGTAAGAACTTCCGTTATTTAGGTAAAGGAGATTTCACAGGTTATGAACACAGACGTATTTTCAAACAATTGTCCCCTTTTAATAACAGCAATCAATTAATTTTAAAGACGGCTTTAAAAGACAGTTTTCAAAAAAATTTAACATACAAAACCTTCACTGCTCAAATGCCGATTTCCGGATGGGATAATCAAAGCTGGCAACACTTTGGCATAACATTGGAAAATAATACATTTAAAGTATACATAAATAGTGAACCACGTTTGGAAATTCCATTTTCTGGAAGATATAAGCTTTCTTATGAAATGCAACCTTTGCTATTTGTGGGAACTTCTGCTGGTTCACAAGTTGGCTTAAATCAAGAAATTCAGCACGTTTCGGAGGCTTTTATTGGTCAAATCGCTGACATTAAAATTCATAATTATGCTTTGAATTCAGATCAATTAAAAACGATAATACAATCGAGTTACGTAGGAGAGCACTTAACTTGGCTTATTCCTAGTCCGAATTTAAATTACGTAGAAAAAGTAGAACGCGTCTTTAAACATAAAATACCAGGAAGTAAAACAGCTTTATATAAAATTAAATTACGAGGAACTCAAATCCAGGACCAACATGTTAGAACTTTAATTGAACAACAAATTAAAACCGTCGTCGAAGAGATACAACCAGGGTTTTCAGATTTTTTAAAAGTAGAATGGATCAAGTAATACTTGGTTTCTCGTCCTTCTTTCATAAATAATTGAAATGGCTTTAGATTTATACGCTAATTACGAAAGGACGAGTAATAGTACTGTATTTTACAGAACTACCAGCTTAGCTCCTTTTACTTTTACTTTGCGTTTGTCGGATTCTGATATTTTACATTTAAATGAAAATTATAATTTTAAATTATATGCCACAAAAACAATAAACGGAATTACAACTGAGTTTGTAAAGAATCCAACAACAGGCGTTTTTGAAGAATCTTTAGCATTTTCGTGTTCAACTCCCTGTATATGTTCAATTAATGTTTCTGTTTCTTCTCTACCTTCTAATCAACCGTTGTCTAGCTTTAACTTATCAGCAACGTTTTTAGGCACTATACCAACAGCTGATTTTATTGCGTTTGGAGAAACGAAAATTTATTTTGATCCAATCTTAGGTCCACAAAAATTAGATATTGATACATCTAATTTTACTCAATCTTCTGGTACAACGTTTTACGGAGAAGGTCACACAGAAACGTTTTATTTATGTTGCAGTGACAATACTGCTTCTTTATCTGCTTTGTGGTTCGTAGGCAATCTCTTGACTGATATAGATACTGTCAACAAACCCACGTCTCTTTTGCCGACTTTATCAGCACCGTTAAGAAATTCAGCTAAAGTTAGTCTCTCCACAATTCCTTTTGATAGTCGGCAATACCCAATTAGTTTAATGTACGTTGATAACGTTATAAGGCCGACAAGCCCTATATTCTCATACAAAGACGACGGAACAAAAGAGATCTATCCATATTTTACCTCAACAATGGATGATCAAAATAAAAGAAAGGATACAAATACATATTTAAAAGATCATATAGTGGTGCTTCCTTATCCAGAGCCTGCAAACGACGTGCTAATTACACCATTTAATCCGAGTACGTTTAATCTTCCAGTAGATTCATCCAATCGTGTATTTGTTGCTCATCTATCAGCTTTATCTTCAGTGACAGTCAATAAAGAAACTTTCGTCGGAACGGTTTGGTCCATTGGAGCTGACTCTAAAATTGGTGCATGGGGAGGACTAACTGATGCGTTTACTACTACTACTTTATTAACTGGAATAACTTCTTATCAATTTGAGTTAGGATATGATAACATTAAAAACGCAATTTTAGATTATTTTAAGACTTCGTTGCTTGTATCTACAACTATTACCTTGACCGTTTCCTCATTTAAAGATATTGTTATTGATTTTGCTCCAAACGATTGGATTAAAAGAAGAACTACTCAAGTAAATCAAGTTACAGCTTTAGTAAATCCTCTTCCTTTTGTTAAAATTTTTACTCCCAACTATTTTAATGAACAAAACAAACCAGTAACACTAGAATTTGTAGAAAATGACGCCTCTAAGTTTTATACGTTAAAGTATCTACGATTGACATCAGACAAATCAAGCTCAGTGATCGAGCTTACTAATACCGCTTCTCTTCCACTCACAGCTTCCATAGAATTTGATAAAATTGGTATTGCAAAGTTTTACGTTTCAGCAATAGTTACACACAACCTTACAAACGAAGAGCTAACGTTTGCTATCGAAATGGATAAAATGATAGAAATCGTAAAACAATTTGATGTTATAGATCCAAACTCTTATCATTCGGAACTTTCTGAAATAGAATATCCCTATAAAGAAGCCCCACAACTAAGTCCAAACGAATGGGTAACAGCTGACAATGTAAATAGCATCCTGTCTAAAATAAATGAGACGATATTAACGATTGAAGCATTTACAAAACTTTATACGAAAGAAAGTTGTTTGTATGGATGGAATGCTACGACATTTGAATTCGATAATTCTAATTCGATTTACTCCTGGGTTGATTTAGAGTGTCCTTCTGTTCTCAAAGAAATTACGTGGGAAGATTTTGAAGCTCCTTTTCCGAC
>Ga0172367_10004288_pt1 | contig 17864 bp, 26 predicted proteins | sample Lak10m_FD_114542 | JGI IMG/M metagenome (GOLD analysis project Ga0172367, IMG submission 114542) | Freshwater microbial communities from Kabuno Bay, South-Kivu, Congo - kab_022012_10m | ecosystem: Environmental > Aquatic > Freshwater > Lake | place: Democratic Republic of the Congo: South-Kivu...
ACACGAAACCTTTTTAAAAAATCCTAGCACTGCTGGTTTGTTAGCAATGTTTAGAGGATTAAACGGATTTCAAAGATCTAACAGATTTTATGTTGATGTTACACCCCCCGTGAAATTACAGGGAAAATGGGGAGCAAAAACCCCCAGATTGTTTGCTACAAGTGTTCAAATTCCTGCTCAAGTAATAAATTATTACCAAGATACGGTTAGTCCTTCTGGTTCTCTTGTAGATATTCCGGTAAAAAGAGAATACGATGATCGATTCATAATAGATTTTATTGTTGATAGTAACTGGGAAGTCAGACAATTTTGGCACGATTGGATGGAACACATGTTTAAATCTACATTAGTGACATCAACAACGGGATATAAAAATTCCATAATTATAAATTATTGGAGCGAAATTGTAGGAACTGTGGACATTTACGCTCTTAGCACCGCAACATCCACTACCACAACAGATACTACGGCAGAAGAAATGGTAAATCGAAGAATAAGTTTAATCAACGCTTGGCCTGGAACTATTCTGCCTACTCAAATGATGTACGATACCCCCAATGACTATTTAATGTTGAGTGTGGATATAAACTACAGACAGTACGCAATATACGACAAAGATAACAGAATACAACAAATACCAAATTAATTATCATGGCAATAAAAGATTTATTATTAACTAATCTACCCCAATACTGTGAAACGTTAGCGTCTGGTAAACAAGCATGTTTTAGACCTTTTTTAGTTTCAGAAGAAAAGGCTTTACTTTTAGCAAAACATTCAGATAATAAACAGTCTATTTTAAAAACTTTAGTGTCTATGGTTAATGCTTGTTTTGACCTTAAAAGAGATGTGTCTATCTGTGATTTTGAAAATATGTTTTTGCTGCTTAGAGCTAAATCGGTGGGAGAAACTGAAGCGTTTAAAATAAAGTGTCCAGAAACAGGAGAATCTGTAGATATAGCAATAAATTTAATGACAGATATAACTTTGTCCAAAGGATCAGTTTCCAACAAAATTAAACTGAATGAAAATTTACTATTAATTCTAAAAGAACCAACAATTAAAACTCTTATAAAATATCCAGAATACACTACTTCCACAGAAGAGATGTACGGATTTATAGGATCTTGTATGAAAGAAATACAAACATCCAAAGAAAGTTTGGATTGCACAGAACTGTCAGAAAAAGAATTAAAAGACTTTATTAAAAATTTAACGTCTTCTCAGTACAAAAGCGTGATTTCATACTTTGACAATCTGCCTCAATTACAAGTTGTAGCAAACTACAAAACTTCTGATGGGGTACAACGCGAAGCTAAGATAAAGGGGCTGTTTAATTATATTAGTTTTTTTTTAACCATTTAAATCTTCAGCTTTATTATTTACAAACATTTCAACTTAAATATCACCATAAATACAGTTTAGAAGAGATAGAAAACATGATTCCGTTTGAACGTTCTGTGTATCTAGAACAAGTAAAAGCGTATTTAAATGAAGAAAAAGAAAGGTTAAGAAACTCTAGGGGAACGTAACATGGATAATAATTCTTCATTTTTTAATCAAAATAATCAATTTATTCCTATTGAGTCTGCAGGATTACAGCAATCAAATATATCTTTGGTGTCACAACTTCAACAAAACTCACAATATCTTATTCCTGAAAATATTATAAACAAAAAAGACAGTATTAGTTTGATGATGATACCAGAACAAAACGACACCAGAAAATATTATCAAAACAGTATTACTGACATGAAGTCTAAGGTTCACGAATTAAAAAATCTTCAAACTTCTACCGCTTATAAACCACAAAACACAGCGAATCAACCTGCTAACAATACAACTACTCAAATTTCAAATCACATAAACAACACAACCACAGTAATTCATGATTACGTTAAAGCCATACAAGGAGACTACCAAAAGCTTCCTGACTGGCGAAGTTTAGGTGGTTAAAGAAAAAGGCCCCTTTCGGGGCCTTTTTTAGTCTTCCAGAGACTTCAGATAAGATTCTACATCCACATCTTCATCAGGCTCTGTGTTCCTGACAGGCTTTCGAGACGAACGAACAACAGGCTCGTCTTCCACCGTTTCGTCTGCGTCACCCATTGCACGAACATCGCCACCAAGAGCATCCACAAGCTTGGTCTTAAGCTCTGCATAGCTCTTGAACTCCTTGGGATTGATAAACTCCTTCAGAGCGTATTGCTTCTTCCAGAGAGCTTCCAGCTTGGCATCATCGCCATCAAAAAGCTCGGCAGCAGCACTAAACTCTGACTTGTCGTAGTTAACGTAACCGTCAACCTTACGAACCTTGAGCTTGAAGTTAGCACCCTTCCAGAAGTCAAACGGATTCACAGCACTCTCGTCTTGGAATTCAGGATTCATTTGCTCTTGAATCTTCTCAAAAATCTTCTTGCCGTACTTGAACAGAAACACCTTTCCCTTGTTTTGAGGTGCTGCTGGATCCTCCACAACAAGAATATTGGAAATGTAAGTAAGCTTGCGCTTACGATCACGAGCAATACGCTTATCGCTTTCAGTACCACTATTCCATAGCTCAGAGTTTCCTTCACAAACCGGGCACTTCTCACCAAGGGTTGTGGGGCAGTTGTGAATAAACCAGCCACCCTTACCCTTAAACGCATGAGAGTACAGCTTAACCCATGGAATGTCCTCGCCTTCCACTGCAGGAAGGAATCGAACCACCGCATATCCATTACTAGCAGAGTCCAAAGTAGGTCGCCAAAAGCGATCATCCTTGTAATCGTTAGTTTTATTACTCTTCTCCAGTTCTTCTTGAAGCTTGGAGGCCACTGACGTAGAATTCTTCTTTAGATCTTTGAATGACATATAATCTCCTATTGTTTTAACAGTATACTCAATTATAAACTAAAGTCAAATATTAAATGGGCAATTTTGACGATTTAGGTAAAAAGTTTAAAGTTTGGCCTTCTTCTTGAATTTTTTCAATTATTGGTTTAGACAAAAACTTTGCTACACTTTCAACCGGAAGATCTTTAGCTTCACAAAGAGTTATAACAGCATCCATGTAGGATACTTTCCACTCTTCCACATATTTTTCTATCTGGCGGCAAAAATCGTTTTGGGTTTCATTGTCGAAGAATAGGACCATATTATACCTATATATAGATGAATTCCTAAGTTTTTTCCACAAATAGACGGAGAAATAAATGCCAGATATCGACCAAAACATAACCATTGATGTAACCGGAAATACCGCTTCAATCGCAACAGATTATACTACCAGTGGCGTAACTAACGCACATGTTCAAGTTGTAAAACTAGCTTTCGGTAATGCTACCACAGCTACCCGAGTAACCACCACATCAGCCCTTCCCGTGGATATCCGAACCGCCACAGCAACCGTAGGAATTACCGGAAGTGTTGGTGGTCTTGGAAATTTTCGAGTTATAAACGGTCTGTCGGGTTCTTCCACTCTTCCTTTAGTAGTTAGTGGCACAACGTCCACAAGCTTTACTCCTGTTCAAATAAACGGTGCAGTTCAAGGTGTAACAAACGGAGTTCTTGTAGGAGTAACCGGAAAAGTTTATCTGTTTGACGGTCAACGAATTCAAGGTATGACTAACGGTTATCCTGTAGAAATTACAGGTGGTCGAAGATTATCGTCTGCCACAGACAGTGTAACAGTTACCGGTAGTGTTAATTTTTCTGGCGGCAGATACATGCTACAGTCCACAGACAGTGTTCGTATCTACGGAGCCAGCGATGGTGCCACAGTAATACCAGTATCTTTACGAGACGCAAACAATGCTGTGCTAGGAACTTCTGGTGGAGCATTAAACGTAAATCTTGTCAACACTGTTCTGGGAATCACCGCAAACGTTTCTATAGGAACTCTGGTTGGTATTTGTCAGGCCGATCAATCTGTGCCTCTGTTTGTGTCCGGAGCAACTGCGGGTCCTGCTGTACGAGTAAAAGGTGCATCCACAGACGATGTTTCGGTGTCTTGGAGCACTACAAAGCCAGTGACAGTAAGCAATGTTGTTACTATTAATGATACCAATATTTTGTCTAGTGTAAATAATTTAGATATACCAACAATCAAATCAAACACAGACGAAATAGTAACCATAAGCAGCACACTAAGTGGTTCTGGTGTTAATGCAAAGATTGTTGATTATCTACGACCAGGAACAGTACACACAGGTAGCTGGGGATTAACAGCAGGAACAATAACTACACCAAATAGCAGCACACTGAAAACAGGTGTAACACTTAAAGCTGCAAGTTCTAACTCTGTGGATGTAATGATTAAAGGAAATAGCGTTAACTCTTCATTCGGATTTCCGTTAAGTCCTGCAGATGTTCTGTTTATAGAGACCAATAATTTAAACAACATATCATTGTTTATTAGCACAGGATCAGCAACAGTACATTACATAGCTTCATAATAAAATGAATTTTCGCAATACTAAATCTGGAAAATACAATCCGTACACAGATAATAGTTCTTATGTTTTAGTAAGAAGTGATGTATTTTATTTTTTAGAGTTTATTAACTACGAAAAACAACTATTCAAAATAAATTCAACTTTATCTTCTTCTCCTAATATTGTTTTTTACACAGAAGATTCTGTAAATAAAGTAATATTAGATTACACTAATGCTAATAATACTGACAAAAAATATTTGAATAGTTTTTTTGCAAACATGAGTGTAAATTCAGGATTTACACTTTCAGACGGAAAATATTTAAAAGAATCTGTAGAACTAGAAGCAGATCTAACATGCAATTTAAAATTTAAAGAATTTAAAAATGATTATGTGTTTGCTGAATTAAATTCTGTAACAGATAAAGACTCAGCAACTGATGTTTATGAAAATTTTTATTTTTTAGGAACTCCCCAGTTATATTCTGGAATTACTTTAGGAAGTAATAAATTAACAGAATCTGTAGCTTTAGTGAATAAAAAAATAAATAATAAATCACTATTTTCAAATTTAGGATTAAAAAAAGACGACATTATCGAAATAATAAATCCCAATTCAGAAAATAATGGTAAAAGATTTGCAATAAAAAACATAGAAGAAATATCAAATAACGAACTACTATTATTGAATGGTCCGGCAGTATCAGAATCTTTAACGGGATTGCCCGTTTTAATAAACGTTTACGTTAAATCTAATTTAAATAAAAATAGCACATTAACTTTAAACATAGACAATTCATTAGTTTCTGATACTGACATTGGATGCTGTATTATTGCAGATGATCAATCTTTAAATCTTGCATATAGTAGTTTATTATTAAATTCTCAATCTAACTTTGATTCTAATAATATTTTCACTACGGGATTTAATACAGTACAATTTCCAAATTTAATTTTAAAAAATACAACAAAAAAACAATGCAGTATTATTACAGGAAAAAATGATAGATTTGTAAAAGATTGTTTTATAGAAAATAATTTGGTAAGACTTACAACTGCTACAGTAGAAAATTCACAATTTTTTGCTTCACCAATAAATACATTAAAAATATCTTTTGTTGATAATAAATTTACTTTTAGTAGAGCAGACGAGGACCAGAGTTCCGTATTTTTTTATAACGTAAAACCCGATGTTCTGGAGTTACAACAAGGATATGTTTATAAATTTGTACAAAAAGATATCAGCAATTCTAACAGAGTTGTTAGATTTTCGTTAGATTCTGGTGGTAAAATTCCGTATGTAAAAAACGTATGGGGTAAAGACACAGGTTCTGGGATTAATTCTTTAATCTATATTAGAGTTCCAACAGAAGTAGAAGGAATAACTTCAATGTATATGTACACCGAAAACAATCCATCTGTTCCAATCAGGATACAAATAGGATATTAATTTTTATCTTCTGGCCCATTTCTCTTGTTAGAAAATCTCCAGAACACATCTTCAAAAACAGAATTATAAGAACCGTAAAGAGGAAAACACCAATTCGGTTTAGGATCATTTGACATGGTATAAACAGGATATTCTGGAAAAATATCTATTGCTAGTTCTTGATCTTTTTCTTCTTCTGTTGGTCCTGTAAAACCAAACCAATCTACCAGTCGTTTACATATTTTTTGATAATTTTGAGTTATTATTGGAAACGTAACTCCTAATCCACGACCGGCCCAATCTATTTTTGCTCCAGCAAATTTTTCACAAAACCTGGCACCGGTATTTCCTGGTTTACTGCATTCGTAAACGTCTTTTACATATTCTTTTAAAGTGTTCCATGGTGGTCCTTTTAGCGTTGCTAGCGGTCCATAGAACGAGGGCGACAATGTGTCTGATCCTCGTGCTTGTCCGCCTGATAAAAGATTTCCACCAAAAACTGTTCTCGTAACTTGTTTATTTTTTATAAATGCATAGTTTACAAATACATTACGAAAATTCCATTGATTCAGCGATCCACTTTCCCTTTGTAGCCAATAAACATCAGTATTATCTGGTCGTTCTCCCATAAAACTTATTAAATAATTTTGTAAAAATTTTGTATTTGAACTTATACCCCGATTAGGAATTAGTGTCACTATATCTGGTCCTGTTCTACCAGAAATAACACCAGAACCCACAAAATCATCTGACACCTTCCACGGATATAACTTTATGTCCGGATAATATAAAGCATCTTCTTCTGCTTGTAAATTTGGATTTATAGTAACTTCTTTAATACAAGGAGAACAACAGTCTGCTGGTTCTGGTGCATCATTTTGTATGGTATAAGTTGTAGTATATTGTCTTTGGCAGTAGGGGGGGCCGGAGCAATTTGATTTACATCCTACCTCTATATTTTGTCCTTCTCCACCAGTATCGCGCTTTAATATACCGCCAGGATATATTATTCCATTATATAAAATGGACTGTTCATAAATCCGAGTAACCGTTCCTTTTGGATACTGTATAGTAGGATTCGGATCTGGATAATTAGGTTGTCTATAACAGGGAGCATTAGGGTCCAAATCCACGCCGCCAAAGGAGCCGTAACCGTTCGCACAACAATAATACTCCGTTATAGTGTAACTTGGTACCGGAACCGGGGGAGGATCATTAAATCCTGTTGTATATTCGTATGTTTGTTCAGTAACACATATAGGAGGATCGGGATCATTACATGGAACAGGTTGTACTGGACAACATGTTGAATTTCTGGTATCAATAATTGTAAGTTTGTTAACGCGTCTATACGATTTACCTATTGGTTCTATAGGAGGAGGAGTACCACAGCAAATTAAAGGTCCAGGAGTGTCAGGAACTTTGTTTGTTACTTTTCCTAAAAATGTTGGTAATCTAAAGTCTGGTAAAACACCGACTGTATTATCATATATTTGATCAAAAGCTCCTGCTCCTGGTCCTCCAAGTTGAAGTGGAGTTATTTGAAACGTATCTTTAATTAATAAAACAGTTTTTTCTGGGTTGTCTGTGTTTCCTTGAGAATTAGAATCTGTGATATTATTAGTTTCTGTGCTTTCTTTTATTTTTATTTTGCAAAATTTCACAATAAAATAGATTGGTTGGGCTCGATTTTCTGGAGAAACAAAGCCGTAAAATGAAGTAGTGTTCAAATAATTTGCCCACATTCTATAAGTACTTAAAGAACCACCTGTTATACAGCAATTCCCAGGCTCTGAAACTGATGGACAAAATTCGCTAGATTCAATAATAAAAATTTTTGGTGGAGACCAATTCAGACAAATTGATGGAAGTATCTGGTTATACAGCACGTAAATTGGTTGTACTAAATTATAAACATAAAAAAGATTTTGATTTATAACATCAACTTTTGTTTGCAAATCTCCTCTATTAGCCGATGCAAAAAACCATAAAGGTTTTTTGGATAAAATATGATTAGGGGTTTTTTTTATTTCTTTGATATCTTGTTTCAGTATAGAATCTAATACAGACATTCCTTTACTGTATTTCACATTAATTTTAGTGTTTACTTGTGTTTTTTCTTGTACTGGTTCATCAAGTCTCACGATATCACAACCCGGACTTGGTGTACTCGTTGTCGATGCACAGCACGCTTCACCTCCAGTAAAATAAAAAGGTTGAGAAGTTGTATAAACCGCTTTCCACCATTTATGAAATGTTTCGGTTCCTATACCAGCATTCCAAGGATAAAAATTAAATTGTCCACTGCTTGTTGGAACGTATCTACCAGTAAAGGGGGGAATATATTGATTAAAAATTTTTCTAGTACTTACGTGGTTTAATAACGTTGTATATACATCAGAAATTATACCTCTGTTTTGATAATTTAATAAAGTATCTCCTCTAAAAAATGCTTGAGGTCCATTTATTCTGCGTGTGTAAATGTTATTAAAATAATTGATTCTATCTGCTTCATTGTTTAAGTCTGGATCTGCCTTTAAACCTGGTGGCCTATCTCGATCAACACCATTACCTTCGTAAAATTGATCTAAAAAAGTATTAGTTGGTTGAAAATCTAAAACAATTACATTTTCGTTTTGTAAATGGTGCGGCAAAGTTAAATTAAACGATGTTGTACTTTTTGCAGGTTTTCCTGGTAAAGCAATTCCTGCTATAAAATCATTACTTATTTCAAGATAGTTAACAAACAAATCTTCTGAAGATCCTAAAAAAATAGGTGGAGTAGATTCTATGTTAACTTTTTCTAGTTTAATCCAATCTCTGTATCCTACAGTGGTATTTCCATTCTTTACTATCTCTCTTACATCATAACTTAATCCAAAAAGTCCTCCACTAATACCACTCAATCCTGGAGCAAGTTCTACTTTTGTTTGTTGAACAAAAGATACATCTGCTTTGGTGTATTTTTGTAATATTGCTTGTTCGCCGTATGGAGAATAAAGAGCATCCAATATATTGTATTGACTGAGAGACCAAGAAAGAGGAAGAATATTTCGTTGCTGTTTTATCAGCAATCCATATTCTGTGCTTATTTCATCATCGCAGCAACAATGTCTATGGGTAGTCATAATTTAAAACCCCAACAATTAAACAATTATTTCAGGGTCAATAGATATTTGTAGTTCTAGAAGTTTATCAATCATAGTGTTACTCTTAGTATATAATGCACCCGGGTGGGGATGCAAAGTATCTATAGAATTTCCATTTTGAATAAATACAGTAGAAAGAGGTGAGATTTATGAAGTTAATAAACTGGTTAGATTCCAAAATAACAGCTGTATTTGTAGCTCTAGGTCTTGTTGTTAAACCCGCTCCCAAATGCCGATCTAAAAAAACCTGCTGTAAGAAAAAGTAAAGATTTTACATATCGTGGAACAAAGGGGCTCTCACCTGTGACGGTAGGAGCCCCTTGTTCTTTTGTAAAACATATATAAATACATGAACAACTGGATGCAAAAAGTAAAAACAACGTATCTTAAAATGCTTCGAGAAGAAGCCTCTCTTGACGGTCCTAATTCTGGAGATGAATATTCTCCAGAAGAAATAGAAGAATTAAAGCGTCAAAGATATTACCACCCCGTTCATAACCCAGCCCCACCATCCGATCCAAGAGACAGGGGTTACTATATTAATACTGCCCATCCAGATAAAAACTACCAAGGATGGTACCGAGAAGAAGGTCCTTACAGGGACTGATTATAAAACTTTAGCGCAATAGTCATACATTACTACTCCACTGGCTGTTCCTACGTTAAGACTACGTACGGAACCGTATTGTGCAATGTAAACCACATCATCCGCAATTTCTAGTAATTCTGGAGGAAGACCAACCTGTTCTTGACCAAACATCATGACTACATGCTTGTCCTTGGGCCAAGCGTACGAGTCTAGTCTCCGGGCTCCAGAAACATTTTCCACTGCAACCAGATGCAGTGGAATGCCTACTTCCTGTCTCAACGAGTCCAGCGTTTCACCCAGCCGTACAAACGTTCCAGCGTGTAGCATACGCACATAGTGGTGAGTACCAACAGTACCCCTACGATCATACTGCTTGCTACCGTAGATAACCACTTTTTTAGCCAGAAATGCGTTAGCATTCCTAATGCAAGTAGCGATGTTAAAGTCGTTATATAGATTGCTACAAAGAACAGTGAAGTTATTCGCTCGTGTGTCAAGGTCTGCGAGAATCGCTTCATGTTTCCAATAAAACATATGATCAATGATATTACGTGTTTCACCATTTTTTAAAATATTTAAATCAATTTTTTTGTTTAGGTCTTCCGCCTGTATATGGTTTTCCGAGAATATTTGCTGCTGATTTTGATGATACATGATAGCACGTTTTATTTTTATTGTTTTTATAAAATTCTTTAGAAACTTTTTTTATAATTCCATCTAAAAAAATAACAGTTACGGTATTTAATACAGATTGTTTTTGATTATGTCTCATCTTTATTAATTGTTCTTGAGACATATGATCCATATTTTTGTTTCTTTTAATTGTTTTTTCTTTTAACCCATTTTCATTTAATGATTTCATTTTTTTAGAACATATATCTCGCCTTTTATTGTCTTTTATTGGATCTGTTCTTAAATTAATCATCTTATCTCTATATTCTTTAGTTTTCCATTTTTGTTTTAAAAGTAAAGAATTTATTTCTCTTCTTTTTTTGTCTTTAATTTTGTTTTTTCTTAATGATATTATAGCTTCTATAAATTTATGTTTATGTTTTTCATAAATTTTTGAATTACATTTATAATTACTATTTCCAGAATTTATCATCCTTTGCAAAGCCATAATTGCTTGAGGACAATTTGGTAAAATTTTATTTAATAATAAATGGCAAATAAAATGTTCTCTTGGAGAGAGTATTACAGTTGCAAAATTCCAATCATTTTTATTTCCAATTCCTAACCAATGAAATGGTAAAAAGTGATGTATTTCTTTAATTTTTAAACTAGAATTATCTCTTGTTTTTGCATTGTTTATTATGTTTTTATAAATTTGTTTATAATTCACATATTATGTATAATATATCATTATTGATCAATGATATTATATATTTCATTGCCAGTCGGGGAAGAAATTGTTGAAGTCTGGTCCATCGTTGTTCTTTCGACGCTTCTTCTTTTTGAACACATTCTTGGTGTACGGATTGTTGCCTAGATAAAACGTTTGATCGTAAAACTTGTTTAAGTAACCGGGCCAACCTTCTTGATTTAGTGTCTTGGTTTCTATGCTTATTCCTCGTTTTACTAGCCATGTGCCCACAGCATACTTGAATTGCTTTATAGAACCAGGATAGCATTCTTTCTTGGGATTCCAATCACGGTCATCCATTCCTAGAAGAATACCAAAACCCCAATCAATCAGCTTCTTACCAAACCAAATTTTTAATGTATTAAACTTTTTCATAAATGCGGGTAAAGGGAATCGAACCCTTATCTACTGCTTGGAAGGCAGTCATGCTACCATTATACCACACCCGCGTGTTCTGTCAAGTACTTTTTCAAAGCAAGATCTTTAGCCTTGGCTTCCAACATAACATCATACAATCTATCTGTATCATAAACTGGAAGAGTTTCTTCAATATAATCTGAATGTGCTTGAGGACGCTTACCGATAGCAGATTCAGAGTAATGAGTATCCGGAACCTGATCTTCAGGCCAAGTAGAAAAACACAGTTCCACAGCACGGTCTACAGTTTCCAGATTATGGCAAAAACGATGGTGGTGGTAGTCGTATACTAGACGCACACCACAATCAGAGTAGATCATGGAATGAAGATCGGTAGGCGACCACATAGAAGCCTTATCATCATTTTCCACAGTTAGTTGGCGTTGCAGGTTGGGATTAAGAATCCGGAAAGTTTCACAGAAACGCTTGGCGGTTTCGGGCTTGCCTTCGTACACACCACCAACATGAATATTAATATTGAAATCGTCTGCATGGCCCAACAGATCACCAATCAACTGGTGCATTTCTAGAGCCATAATAGACTTCTGAACAATCTGTGGATCAGGGCTTGCAAGGCACGTATACGGCCCAGGATGGCACGAGAGGCGAATCCCGGCTTCACGGGCGATTTGGCCTGCCTCGTCCATATGAGCCGTAATAAGGGCTTGGTGGGCTTCGTCCAGATAATGAAGCTTGTACCCTAGTTCCGGGTGGTCCATAAACGGAAAAATTCCACTACCGACACGGAACAGCTTCACACCGTTGTCGGCGTTCCATTCCATGATTTTTACCAGATCTCGCGTATTAGCTGCAGCAAGCTGACCACAGCGATCAAGGCTAAACCCTGACATACGAAGAGTGCGATCAGAAGTAATGTAATCTTTCTTCTTGACATTTTCGTTGATGGACAGATTTTGACAGGCGTAGCCGATATGACGAAGAGGCATAATATTTATTTCTGGTAGTGACCCCAACGGGACTCGAACCCGTAGTCATCGCCTTGAAAGGGCGAGGATTTGGCCAGTTAATCTATGGGGCCTTTTTTCTTTTTGTCGATTGGAGGAAGAACAGACTTGGTATTTTTATTTAACGATCTGCTAATAATTAAACGAATGTTGTTTACATCACCTGGAGCTAAAGTAAATCGAGACAGTAAATATTCAAGTACATGTTTAGCTATCTTATCTGCAACAGGATTGGATTTACGCATGTACATATTTAGTAGGATACCAGAGACTCGAACTCTGCAATAGATCGTTATAAGCGATCCTGTCCCACCCGAGACTTGTATCCCATACGCTTATTCTACCTCAGATTCTGTGGGAAGCAAATTGATTCGTGACTTTTTGTTTGAAATGTGACCGTTCTCGTTCTTGATCATGTAGTTAGACTTTTGACGATCATGATCATGGCCAAGACGATAATTGATATCACCGAATCCCATATCAATCAATTCTTGCTTATGGTTCTGAAGAAAATTAATCAGAACAGAAACACTAGCAACCGATCCCAATTCATCCGTTTTCAGCGGAAAGTCCATGTGTAGTCGAAACATCAATAGGCTCCTGTTGTTCGTTAATGTAATTTTTAATATCGATAGTGAACTTGTTAAGTTTTCCACGAAGCATTGTTAGTTCTATACTAATCTGATCTAGATTACCAACAATAGCTTCAAGTGCTTGAACATCACTGGGTTTACATGGTCTCATATAGTAATAATTCCTGAGTCAGTAGTAAAATGAATATCGTTGAAAATTTCCTTGCACCAAGGCAGACACAGTTCACACGGCTTGGCCATACGAAGATCACCAAATCGGTTAAAACGAACATTCAGAAGCGTCAGCTTCTTGTCACGCAAATTATACGGCACCTTACGATACGCATCCAATTCTGAATGCATTTCATCGAAAGGATATCCAATAACTTTGGCCTTGGGATGGGTCTTAAAGAAATTACGACCTGTTGCCACGATTCGATTCTTATGAAGAATGAACGACACATGCTTCTTTTGGCGAGGCAATTCCATACACAGAGGAAATGCCTGTTCTAAATACGAGTCAATAAGGCTGTTAGTCATAGGTACAATATACACTATTTTTTCTTAGTGTCAACCTTTTTCTTAGATTTTTTCTTTTTAGAAAAGATATCATCCCAGTTTTTAGAATACTGTTCCCAGTTTACCGGGCGATATTGATCTCCTTTACCAGCCGCATGTTGTCCGCCCATTATTTTTCCTTTAAATCGTAATAATAATTGTCATCATCTCCATCAATAATCCATCTATCACTTGTGCCCTCGCATCTGAATATTTTATTGTCCACTTTAAAATCTGGATTAGTTGGAAATGGTTTAGTAACAAATGACATATGTTTCCAATAAATTCTGTTGTTTGGTTGTAAAGCATAACAACCATTATCCAGCTTGATCATATGTAAACACTTGTATTGTGTTGGTTCGTCACTATATGGATTATCGTACCAATCAAAAGACATCATATAATCGCCCCAGTGTTCGGAGCGATCCTTTAATACTACTTTTGCTCTGGAATTTTTTAGATAATCGTACACAATATTGGTGAAGTTAACAGAAAAACAATCCCACAATTGTAGATAATCTAAAGGTATTGGTGATGGTTCTTCTCGATGACATAACATGTGAATTGGGACTCTGCTACGAACTAATCCATCATCAGTTAAAACGTGAAATAATAAAGCTGTATCAGGATTAGATTGTGCTCCAAACACAGTTACTTTAATGTATTCTCCCATATGAGCCACATGCTGATACATGTGCTCTTTTCTCATATAACAATAAAAATGTGGAATATTTACGTTTAACATAGCCAAACTCCCGAAACTGGGCTCGAACCAGTGACCTGCGAGTTAACAGCTCGCCGCTGCTACCAACTGAGCTATTCGGGAAATAGTTTAAATCTTTTCAGGATCTCCTGAAAATTGTACATCATGAACATCAATACCACTACCGTAAAGAAGTGCATTACTGATATAAGTTTTCATTTTACTTATGTCTGCAAATTCCATTAGTTCATTGCCGTGTATCAGTTTGTATACACCAACTTTTTGTAACACATCACACTTGTTAATGATAACTTCAGAACAACCAGACAGTTTGATTGCTTTAAGTAGTTTGTCTAGATTCAACCAGTTAACTAGTCGCTTTCGTCCTGTGGTTGATCCGTATTCACCACCCAGTTCAATGATTTGATTTAGAACAGGATCATTCCAAAGAGTTTCTGGGAATAGAGGATCTACTCCGCTCTTGGTATCGTAAATCTTGGCAATACCAATTAGTTGTCGAATTTTTCGTGGCGAGAATCCCAAAGAGCATGCACCATACGGCATCGTAGTACTACTAGTAACGTATGGATAATCGCCATGATCAATATCAAGCCAAACACTTTGGGCTCCCTCACAAAGGATACTTCCATCCAAAACTCCATCCCAAATCCAGTTGGGTTCTAGTACTTCTACTGCTCGTGTTCCTCGTCGTAACATTTTATCAGAGTAACATGGAGCGATGCCTTGAGCAGTTGTTCCCAGGTGTCCAAGGTGTTTCTTATCATACGCAATATGATCTTCGGTAATAATGTGAGCATTAGGATGGATCTTTATCAGGTTGACATCAAATTCTGCCATAGTGAGCATACGTAACTCTTCTAGCATCTTTTCAATATTTATCACGCAACCCGGCCCAATAACACACTTCTTTCCTGCAAAAATACCTGAAGGAATAATGTGTGTTTTATATTTCTTACCGTTTATATAAACAGTGTGACCAGCATTTGGTCCACCATTCCAACGGCAAACCATATCATAATGTTTGGATTTGGCACTAACAATCTTGCCTTTACCTTCGTCCCCCCAAGCCAGACCGTAAACAATATCTACCGATTCAATCATAAAAGGTATGCTTCTTGAAATCTTCATTAAATTGATGTACAGTTTCTTTCACATCAATAGCGGTTAGTGCTTCATTTATAGCATTACGAATAGACAACAGTTCATCGTAAGAGTAACCATTAACAATTTCATCACAATCTGTTGCTTCAAAAGTGGCAATGTACTTTCCTATTTCAAGTGGATTCTTATGAATTGTAATGGTAGGCTTACGATAATCGTCTGTACGATTAACTGCTGTAGCAATAAACACATTTGGGTTTTGAATCATATATCAATCCTGTAAAAAAGATCGAGAATCCGAGTTTTCTTCCAACTTCTTTCTAGAATCTTTGTAATCACGACGAGCATTTTCAAGAATTACGCGATGAGCATCAAACCACCCCGCACGATATTCGTCCCAGTACAATCCGATCTCTTTGGTATCTGGCATCTCGCGTCCTTCCATACGAGCTTCGTAACCGTGTTGATATCCGACTCCTGGCGTATAATTTGGTGTATTCATTTTTTCTCCTTACAATAAAACACACCCGGCAGGATTCGAACCTGCGACCCACAGATTAGAAATCTGTTACTCTGTCCAACTGAGTTACGGGTGTTTGCTGATTTTAGTCAGCCCCTACGAGCTTGAGACCTTCTGGTGCTACAACCTTCTTGGGACCTGGTGTAGCCAGACCACTCTTGAAGGACATATATTGAGTTTCAATTTCTTCCATAGGCTTGTTAGTGAAATACACAAAGTCTGCAGGAATGTCTAGACCATTCTTTGAATCTGCAAAAGGCATCCAACCAACAAACGCTAGACGACCATCTGGAGTAGGAATAAGAGCCATAGGATCCTTTAGATTCCAACCAGTATCGGTCTTGGTAGCACGGCAAAGAACGTCTTCACCTGTCTTCATACGCATAATTAGAGTTTGAGTGTTTTCCATAGTAGCCATAGTATATCTCCTGAATTAAGAATTGCAAGAACAAACACCAAAGATTTTCTTCCACAATGGACAATCGTTTGGTTTTTCTAACGGCCAACAGTTTCCGGGATTCATCTTACAAACAAGTTCTGCGTTTTGTAGTGCAGTTTTTACACCTGTCATTACTTGTTCTTCGGTTAGCACCAGATCTACTGTTCGACCGTTAATTTCGGTTTTGGCGTAGAATAAATTATCCATAATAAACCTCCACCTTATTTATAAAGAAATCTGTCCTTTTTACAGGAACAGATTTCCGTGAACAACAGCCCAAATTGTGTATCAGCGAGCCTTGTAACGAGTACCGTCTGCACGGAACTTGAACACACGGCGACCAGGATGCGTGTCACGCATCATGTACTGAGTACGACCAGTATTGCTGGTGCGAGTCTCAATACGCCAGTTACCGAACTCCTCAACAACCTCACGAATATCGCTGATTGTTGCACGGAGGTTCTGCACACCGAAACGAGCACGAGCCTCGGCAGCGGTGAGAGTGCGTCCACGCTTGCTCAGGTAGTTGATTACCTTGTTTTGCTTTGTAATTGTACGCATAATGTAAACCTTTCTATAGAAATTTAAGACATCTCATGTTGTGCTCGTTCACTGTCTTGTATGAACGAGTTACGCTGTTTCATTATACCACGGATTTAACCGTTGTCAAATGAAATATTCTCAGAAAATTCTTTGACTCTCATCCACTCTTCACGACGGTAGTTATCCATAGACGGAAACTCCGACTTCTTGAGAACTGGATGATTCAGTGCATCACGCATGTGTGCAAGAGTTCGGGTAAGATCTGGAATATCATCGCCGTAAACGGATGACTGACTTACGGTGTGATCGATAGGCTTGCCGTCTAGATAATACACTTCGTAGATGGCGTACCATGGTTCATCACCGGTATCATCCATAATAATTCTGTAATTCCAAGTCATTTTACCTGACATATTTTTCTCCTGAAGTAGGACGGGTGGGAGTCGAACCCACACTACGAAAATTTTAAGTCTTCTGACTCTGCCGTTGGTCTACCGTCCCAAGAGTGCCCCCTGTAGGGATCGAACCTACGACCAATTGATTAAAAGTCAACTGCTCTACCATCTGAGCTAAGGAGGCTTGGTTCACCCTCCTAATATAGCTCAAATTTTATGAGAGTCAAGAATTATTTACGATATCTTGAAGGAGTATTTTTTCTTTGTTCTTAATTTTCTGGAGACCAATTAGGGGGTTTACCTTGGACGTCTGTTGTGTTTGCAGGCCACGCAGAACGTCTTGGTCTACCTTGAGAATCGTAGTATTTACTGTAATCATGATCCACTTGATCAGAACCCAATCCTGCACTACGATCAAATGGAGTACTTATAGGATCCATAAGACCAGAAGCAATATCGTCTGCCCTTGCTCCTGCTGCAAATCCTAAAAGAGCACCAGCAACACCAAAACCTATTCCTTTTGGTAGTTTTGATGTTTGTGGAGTTTTGGTTGTAGATGTTCTCGAAACTGAAACTGCGGGTACTTCACCGGGAATCATTGTTTTTGCGTATGGTCCAGTGGTTGGTCTTTTTACTGAAACTGCGGGTACTTCACCGGGAATCATTGTTTTTGCGTATGGTCCAG
>Ga0172367_10004289_pt1 | contig 17863 bp, 15 predicted proteins | sample Lak10m_FD_114542 | JGI IMG/M metagenome (GOLD analysis project Ga0172367, IMG submission 114542) | Freshwater microbial communities from Kabuno Bay, South-Kivu, Congo - kab_022012_10m | ecosystem: Environmental > Aquatic > Freshwater > Lake | place: Democratic Republic of the Congo: South-Kivu...
CAATAAATATTGTGTGGTTTTATGGATCAACTCATTGAAACCGTCAAAGGATTTCGTTCTCAAAAATTCGTTCATCCGCCATTTCCAGATGCCTTCGCCGAAAATTACCCCGTATTTCTGGTTATTGGTTGAACCGAAATACAGTAACGGATCTTTTTTAGTTACCGGACCTACCCTCTGAAAAATGGCAACCGATGCACTTCCTGAAATGCCTACTTCACCAAACTTTGTTTTTAACGGAGGATAAAACGAAATGGAATTTTTCAATGCGGGTGAGATCTCAAAATTGCTGAATCCATCATTCCATGCACCTTGCGTTTCGTCGAATTGATTCGAACCGCTGACCTGGAGTCCGATGCGCAATTTCCCAACGACACCAGAACTTGTATTTGGTCCGATGCAATAAAGTAGAGGCAATCCTCTTTGTGTCAGTAATTCCTGAGTCTCCTGCGAATAATTGATTCCGGGTTCGTGCCAGATCACCAGATTGACATTCTTCAGATTGCGATCCCAGTCTTTAGTGAGCATACTGACAACCTCTAAATTCTGGTCTGTACCTAATGACTCTACCAATGCTGAGACATCAGGATGTGGCGCACCGGAAAGAATCAGAATTTTGCTCCGTGCGTCGAGTACTTCGACATAAAAATTACGAATGTTGTTTTCGTAATTCGACTCGTTATTTTCTTTTATCAACACCACTGAATAGGATTGAAATCCAACTTTATTCGCTTCGATCAGGAAAGAAATATGAACGAAATCGCTTTTGCCATCCGTGTAATTGATTTGCTGGCTCGCCACTACTTTTCCGCTCTGAACAATGGATACCGAGGTCGTTCCTTTACCCATCTTCACCCCTTCTATATCCACTTCCACAGGGAATTTATTCTTTAAGAAAGCGATGTCATTGGCGGCAACGTTCTTCACATAATGATCTCTCTTTGGGATTGTATCACCAACAATGAGGGAATATACCGGCGTGAAATTGATCTTCTCTGCTTCGTACACCGGATGACTTCCTTTATTGAAATTACCATCCGAAACGAAAAGCACTGCGCCTACATTCCTGTTGTAATAATCTGTGTTGATCTTTGCAAAACCGAGCGATAGAGCGGAGTTTCCATCGTTAAAATTGCTTGCAGACTCATAGTTCGCATCCGTTCCAATCGTCATGTTAACCAACTCGAATTTTTCTTCGAGTTGCTCATTCATTGCCTGTTGAAGTCCGTTTAGTTGCTCTTTAATCGCATTGCTATCTGCATAATTAAGCATCGAAGCGGAACGGTCAGTCAACAATACAACTACCGGTTTCTCTGAACGGTAGGATTTATTTTGAATTAAAAAACCAAACAGCAACACTCCCAAAAGAAACAGTATCAGCACCCGAAGCGAGCGCAATGTCCAGCGCATGGTCGACGACAACCCATTGAACCACGAATTATTTCTGTAGAAAAACCAAACAATCAGGATACAAACGAGCAGCCAGGGTAAGAGCCAAAAAGCAGATATGTCAGAACTCAAATGCACAGCGAGAACGAAATTAACAAAGTTAACGGCATCCTCAACTACTCTTTGTAATTCTTCATTTTATACGAAATCCCCAAGCCTAATACAGATTTGAATTGAGTCCGCGGACCAATGTTACCGGAAGCATCGCGAATATCGATGTCATCATCGTAGATCAGCATACATTGAAGGGACGCAGACAACCAGCTATTCACCTTGAAATTGAATAACGCTTCTGCATTGACATCAATGTTTTGTGGATTTTGTGTGTAGTTCGAAAAGAGTTCCAGTTTTGATTTTAATTCGACATTTTTCGCAAGTGTCCTGATGAATTTTATCTTGATATAAGCCCCAAATTCACTTCTTATTCGAGCACCCGGAACTATAATATTCCCAAAACTATCCGTTGTAGCTTTTCTCACTCCAAAGGCACCTGCATTTGCTAACGTCGCATCGTTTACGATGGTTAATTTCACAGCGAAAGGCGATGTAAATACTGAGAAGTTATCACTTTCAATATGGTCCAGTCCCAAGGCTCCACTGAAATAACCCGGCGCCATAAACCTTGAAACGCGCACAGAATCATTGGGATAAGTGAATCCATCCAGTAGTTGTGTCTTCAAGCCCGCAAGCAGGGAAATATAGGTATGTTTGCTCATTTTGTATCCGAAATTGGAGGACAGATCGAAACGGTCATCTGTTTTTTGAGCACCTCCGTTGACTTCCTTTTCGATGTATTTCAATCCGCCAAGTGCAATACTTAAATCGTTACCCCATTTCAAATTTTTGTTACTGTAATAGGCATTGGATGTTATTGTGCCTAGAACAGAGATGTTATTTCTTCCTCCGGCGCTCCAGTTTACAAAACTTGATTGTGTTCCGTTTAACGTATAAACAGCTTTAAGCTTCCATTTTGAAGAGATTGTAGAATCCTTTATGATCGTATCCTGACATTTCCCTGAAAGGAAACTAAACATAGAGAAAAGAATGGCATAAACGAGGCGGTTCATGAGCGTTAAGATTTTCGGGGCAAAACTAGGACAAATTCTAAAATTCGTTCGTGTATTAGAGCCCTATTGTACATGCTTTTTGTTAACTTCGTCCGCCTAAAATTTATTAAACATGTCAAAAGTCGTTTATATCGTTGCTGCTGTCAGAACCCCAATCGGTTCCATGATGGGAAGTTTATCAACAGTTCCAGCTACCGAACTTGGTGCTACTGCCATCAAAGGAGCATTATCAAAAGGAAACATCGATCCTGCTTTGGTGGATGAAGTATTTATGGGGAATGTGCTTCAAGCAGGCGTTGGTCAGGCACCGGCACGTCAGGCTGCTCTATCGGCAGGATTAGGACAAAATGTTCCATGTACGACGATCAATAAAGTATGTGCATCAGGAATGAAAGCGGTCATGCTTGGAGCTCAAACGATTCTTTCAGGGGATAACCATATCGTAGTTGCAGGCGGAATGGAAAATATGTCGCAAGTACCGCATTACCTGGATGGAAGAAACGGAACAAAATTCGGAAACATCACTATGCTTGATGGCATTACGAAGGATGGACTTCTGGACGTTTACAATAAAACACCAATGGGAACATGCGCGGAGGTTTGTGCGAAAGAACATAACATTACACGTGAAGATCAGGATGCTTTTGCTTTGGCTTCGTATCAGAAATCAGCTGAAGCATGGAAATCAGGGAAATTTACCAACGAGGTCGTTCCTGTAAGTGTGCCGCAACGTAAAGGAGATCCAATATTGGTAAGTGAGGATGAAGAATATAAGAATGTGCAATTGGACAAGATCCCTACACTTCGTCCTGCGTTCGACAAAGAAGGAACAATCACTGCTGCCAATGCTTCCAAACTAAACGATGGAGCTTCGGCGTTGATCCTTGCATCTGAAGAAGCGGTTCAAAAATACGGTTTGAAGCCATTGGCGAAAATTTCAGGATATGCGGATGCTGCACACGAACCTCTTTGGTTTACAACTGCGCCTTCAAAAGCAGTTCCTAAGGCTTTGGAAAAAGCCGGACTTTCAGCAGGAGATGTTGATTTCTGGGAATTGAACGAGGCATTCTCTGTTGTAGGAATTGCAAATACAAAATTACTCGGACTGGATCCTGCAAAAGTAGATGTGAACGGTGGTGCTGTTGCTCTTGGTCACCCGCTTGGTAACTCCGGTTCAAGAATCCTGGTTACATTGATCAACGTATTGAAGCAGAACAATGCACGTTTTGGAGGCGCTGGAATTTGTAATGGCGGCGGTGGCGCTTCTGCAATGATTATCGAGAACGTTCAATAAGAATGTTTTGAACAATAGTACAGGCCGAATTTAGTTCGGCCTTTTTTTATGCTTTTTTAGTTGCCGGGACTAAACTAAAATAAAGCTCTTCATACATCGGTAGGATCTTTTCGAGATCGAAATCGTGGGCTCGTCGAAGCGCTTGTTGCTTGAAAGTAGCGAGCAGTTCTTTATCCGTGATCAATTTTAATGTATTTACTGCCATATCCTCCACATCACCAACATTGGATAAATAACCTGAAACACCATGAATATTGACTTCAGGAATGCCACCCGTGTTGGAGGAAATCACCGGAACCCCCATTGCCATTGCCTCCAGGGCTGCCAACCCAAAACTCTCCGTTTCAGAAGGAAGCAAGAACACATCACTTATTTCCAGTACGTGCGCGGTATCTCTGACTTTTCCAAGAAATATCACATCGTGACCCAATCCTAATTCTCTGACCAAACGCTCCAGACTATGACGTTCCGGACCATCCCCGGCTAGAATTAACTTGGCTGAAACAGTTTGACGAACGATATGAAAAACACGCACCACATCCTCTACCCGCTTCACCTTTCTGAAATTAGAAACGTGACTTAAAATCATTTCTCCGTCACAGGCATATTTGCGTCGCACCTCCGAGGAAGCAGCACTTGGCTCAAGGTTTGGCGCTATGAAATTGGGAATTACATGGATTTCTCGTGTCGTATCAAAATGAGTCAGCGTATCCTTCTTCAAACTTTCCGATACGGCTGTGACCGCATTGGATGCGTTGATACAAAAAGAAATTACAGGTTCAAACGAAGGATCTTTTCCTACCAAGGTAATATCGGTTCCATGCAAAGTGGTGATGAACGGAATCTCTATTCCTTGTGCTCTCAGGATCTGCTGTGCCATGTAAGCCGCGGATGCGTGTGGGATGGCGTAATGTACATGGAGTAGATCCAACTTTTCGTACTTCACCACATCCACCATTTTACTGGTCAACTCTGTTTCATAGGGCTGGTATTCGAACAAAGGATAATCACTTACGGAAACCTCATGGTAAAAGATATTCTCTCGAAAACTACCAAGTCGGACCGGTTGTGAATACGTGATAAAATGAATTTCATGCCCTTTGACAGCAAGCGCTTTACCGAGTTCGGTGCCCACCACACCACTTCCCCCAAACGTGGGATACAATACAATTCCGATCTTCATTGGACATTAAAATTACACAAAAGCATTCAGACCTGCTTTCTTGTGTAACACATCTGACAAACGGACAGCGAGCCAGGCAAATGGTATAGCTCCAATCACATCGACTGAATAGTGAACGCGCTGCATCAAAAGAAATACGGCCAGAAGTATGGCTAAAACCACGAATAAAACCTTCATTCTTGATATTAAAGTAAATATACAAATAAGCGCTACGTGACCACTGAAAAACAAGTCATTAACTATTTTTGAAGGATAGATCAACTCATTCAGAAACGGATCTTGAAGGAAGATCAGGTCGGGATGTACTTTCAGTGGTACAAGAAGCATCGTTGGAATCCGAAACAAAAGGATCAAAGCATAACTCAATATCGCGCGAGAAGCAAACGATGGATCTTTATAGTTTAGAAAACTGTACAAGATTACCGAACCATACGTAATAATGAAAATAAGAGAAGAATGTTCCTGAAGCGGAAGCCAATGATAAAAAGGATCGTTGATCACGATTCCTGATTGATTTACAATGCCTTCTCGCCAATTAAGAAACTGGGTAAAAACAAAGGCGCTAATGGCTAATATTCCTAATACAATAAAAGTAAACTTTAGCTCTCTGGACATCAATTGGCCTCTGTTACTGCTTCATAGATCACGCGCTGAATCTCTGTTCTTACATTCATATCACGGATCTTCCAGTTCCCCTGATCCGGACAAACGCGATTTGAAAGAAATACATAATTGATCCCGTATTTTGGATCAGACCAGACTAAGGTTCCAGTGAATCCACTATGACCAAAGCTCAATTGCGAAGCAGCAGAATGACATGGTCCGCCACCACTTGCCGATGGACGGTCAAATCCAGCTCCTCGTCTGTTTCCGGGACATTGTGCTTTCGTAAATTCCTCCACCACATTCGATTGAATGTATTGTATTCCACCATAAGAACCTTTGTTCAAAAACAGCTGCATCAGTGAAGCAAGGTCTGTTGCATTTGAAAACACACCGGCATGACCTCCAACACCTCCAAGCATTGCCGCCCCAGGATCATGTACATACCCATGAATCAACTGTTTTCGGAATGCCTGATCATCTTCCGTCGGCATGATTTCATTAAGATCAAATCGCTGCAACGGAAGGTATCCCATCGTTCGCAAGCCCATGGGGATGTATAATTCTTCACTCAAATAATTCTCAAACAACCTCCCTGATTCCTTTTCAAGGATCTTTTTAATGAAATAATATCCCAGATCTGAATACTCATACTTCTTTTGTCCAAGAGGCGTTTGCAGGATTTGCTCATAGATAGAATCTGTATAACTGTTTCGAATGAAAAGATCTTTTGCCACCTCCTGCGTAAATCCTTCTTTTCGTTCCTTCACATAGAGAAATGGATCAGGCGAACCGTTCTTTAAGGTTCTTTTGTAGAATGGTATCCATGGCGTCAGTCCTGCTTGATGCGCCATCATTTCCCGTATCACGATCTTCCCATATTCAGAACCAGAAGTTAATTCAGGAAGAACCTCTTCTAATTTTTTATCCAGACTAAACTTGCCATTTGATTGTAAATGCATTACTCCTGCAGTTGAACCTGCGATCTTTGAGACGGACGCAAGATCATATTGGTCGGTATTCCGGACACTGTCTTTACTTTCGTATGTCGGTTTCCCGAATGACTTTCTGTAAACGATCTTTCCTTTTACTGCCACAACGATCTGACAGCCTGGAAATGCGCCTTTCTCTATAGCGTTCGCTGCGATACGATCAATCTCATTCAATTTAACCGATGAAATTCCCAATTCCTCGGGCTGACTGAATTTCAATCTTCCTGACCAGGGAAGTTGAACTCCAAAACCAACCGGCATTTCCGAATTCAAACTTACAGGAAGCTTACCACTTGAAGGCATTGCGCCGTAGATCAGTTGAGCCGCACTATTTTGAGAAAAACGATTATTCTCATAAGCTACAACAACCGCATCAAAGCCAGTCAACGAACCAGAAGGTGCTAAATACAATGGATTACCAAACAACACCATCACCGTCGACTTGCCTTTGGGTAGTTGCTTCAATTCTTCCGCAGCCACACCCATGCCAAACTGATTTTTCGGTCGGACAGTCGTTGGATGCAGTGAGTAGATCACCACGTCAGCATTTAACTTCTCATTCTTGAGTTCTGACAATGCTTCTTTCAGCGTGAAATAATGTCTGTAAGGTACATCATCAAACAGTTCGATGCCGTCTCTAAAAAAGGACGTATGCATCCCAATACTGATGCGTAAAACCTTTTGATCCAGTTTTTTGATCGGTAAAACTGAACCTTCGTTCTTCAAAACAGTTACGGCTTTATCAAAAACCTCCTGTTTTCTCCATGTTCGTTCAGCTTGAGTTGTTGCTTTTTTATACTCAACAGGTGCAACGACATACTTGTATTTATTGCGCAAGATCTTCAGACAGCGCTGATCAATCTCGGTTTTCGACAATTTTCCTGCTTTAACCTTCTCTGCAATTTTCTGTATGGCACTAGACACATCTTGCGGACAAAGCAACACATCGCAACCCGCCTCAAACGCTTTTACAGCAACCTCGTCTTTGCCATATGCGTCAGCAACGGCTTTCATATTGAGGGCATCCGAAAAAACCAATCCCTCAAAACGCATTTTTGTAATCAGTCCATCTTTAATAATTTTCGATGACAAACTGCTCGGCGTACCACTTTTATCCAGCGCGGGAACATTCAGGTGAGCAATCATGATACTACCGGCCCCGGCGGCAATTCCTTTCTGAAAAGGCAATAGATCCACTTTTTCCAACTCTGCAATAGATCGACTAACCGTTGGCAATTCGAGATGTGAATCTTTGTCCGTATCGCCATGTCCGGGAAAATGTTTCAAACAAGACAGGATTCCTTTTGCCTCCGTGGCTTTTACGAATGCCGCAATATGGGCTGAAACCTTGTTTTGATCCTGACCGAATGAACGAAAACCGATCACAGGATTTTCGGGATCACTATTCACGTCAGCTACGGGCGCGAAATTGATGTGAATACCAAGTTCCCGACACTCTTCCGCCATGAGGGTAGCAATGTGCCGAGTGCACGACGTATCATCCGCTGCTCCAAGTGTGTAGGCGTATGGAAAACGTTCACCATCAAAGAGTCGCATGTTTGTACCCCATTCAGCATCCATACCTATGAACAAAGGAATTTTTGACGCCTCGTTGACGCTCTTCAGGGCCTTTTTAAAACTTGATCGCTCACCTTGAAAAAAGATCACTCCTCCAACTTTCTGCTCACGAACCAACTTGACAGTTTCGTTCAATTCATTCTCACCAAGATCAGGATGAGCCGAAATCATGAAAAACTGACCGATCTTTTCCTCCAAGGTCATGTTTTTCAATTGCTCAAGACTCCATTCTTCGGCATTTGCGTTTAAAGAACGTTTATTAGTTGCTTTCAAAACGGATTTTTTTGGCACCATAGCCAATCCGATCAGGGCTAAAATTGCAAAAAGAATGGAAGTTCGTTTACTGATAAAACTCATGTCACTAAATTACGGTGCATCCCCTCACACTTCACTCACGCAACGTTAATAGTTTTTAAAACAGCTTTGTGAAAATGACCTTTTGTCATGTTTTCAGATGTGGAATAATTGTTGAAAATAAGGGGCGAAAGGCAGGTTAAATGTCTTATTTTTGTTGAGATTTGAGATCACCCACCGGTATGAGCGACATCATTCAATTACTTCCTGAACACATTGCAAACCAGATAGCTGCCGGAGAGGTGATTCAGCGACCTGCATCGGTTGTGAAGGAGTTAATGGAAAACGCTATCGATGCCGGCGCGGATAAGATACAGGTAATCATTAAGGATGCCGGAAGGACTCTGATCCATCTCATCGACAATGGAAAAGGAATGTCCGAAAAAGATGCGCTGCTTTGTTTCGAGCGACACGCGACGAGTAAGGTGCGTTCTGCAGACGATCTTTTTTCACTTCAAACAAAAGGATTCCGTGGAGAAGCACTCGCTTCTGTAGCTGCCATAGCTCACGTTACGCTCAAAACAAGAACCGAAAACGCTGAAACAGGTGTCAAAGTGATCATGGAGGGCAGTAAACTTGTCTCCCGGGAAGAATGCGTTACGCCGATCGGAACTTCCTTTGAAATTAAGAACTTGTTTTTTAATGTGCCTGCACGACGAAATTTCCTAAAATCAGACAATGTCGAATTTAATCATATTATCGATGAATTCGAACGTGTAGCGCTAGCGCATCCGGAATTGAATTTCTCCCTGAAACACAATGATCAGGAGATCTATCAATTGCCCAGTGGTGTGCTTCGTAAACGAATCGTTGATGTCCTCGGAAAAAGTTTCAATGACAAATTAGTTCCTGTTGATGAACAGACGGATATTGTCAAAATCACCGGATACGTTGGTAAACCGGAATTTTCAAAAAGATCACGTGGAGAGCAATTCTTTTTCGTGAATGACCGATTTTTCAAGGATGCCTATTTCAATAATGCGGTGAACAAAGCATTTGATGGGATGGTTCAGCCCAAGATGTTCCCTTCCTATTTTCTCTATCTGGAAATTGACCCGAAGAAGATTGATGTGAATGTTCATCCGACAAAAACAGAGATCAAGTTCGAAGAGGATCGCTCTATCTATTCCATTCTGCTAAGCAGTATCCGTCAGGCGCTGGGTAAATACAACATCGCACCAACTCTAGATTTTGACAGGGAAACGAGCTTTGATCTTCCCTTATCCATGAAAGGTCAACCGGCAGTAGAACCAGTGATTTCATACGATCCGGAGTACAATCCCTTTCAATCGACTGTGAGTAAACAAAGTTCTGGTGCAATGCGATCAGATCACTCCCCTGCTTTGCGTGCTGAGGGATTTGGAAATTCGCAACCCACCCCCGAAGACTGGCAGCAGTTTTATAAGATCGAGGAAGAAAAAACCGTTGATCCGATAACTCTTGCACTTGAAGACGAAGAAGAGCAATTCAAAGGGTCGAAGTTGTTGAAAGGCAAATTTTTGTTCACTCCTTGCAAATCAGGGATCATGGTAATTCAACTCGAACGTGCCGTGGAACGTATCGTTTACGATGAATTGATGAGCGATTTCATTTCCAGACCTATTGCTTCACAGAAATTATTATTTCCGTTTACACGAGAATGTACAAATTCTGAGCTTCGGGAGTGGACCAATCACACGAACTTGATCAACCGCCTGGGATTTGAAAGCACTTTAGAAGGTTTAGAAATACAGATCCATGCCGTTCCGGCAATTATTGGGGAAGACCAGCTGCATGAGTGTCTCAACATGCTTCTGGCCAACATTTCTTTCAAGGAGATCGATAAAGGAGAAATCGCACACGAATTGATTCGTTCAATTGCTGTTAGCGCATCAAAAAACCGAACATTCAACGATCACAATGATGCACTACAAGGACTCATTGATCAGCTGTTCTCATCACCCGAGCATGTCTATTCACCTTCCGGAAAACGAATTTTAAACACATTAACCCTTGAAGAAATAGCTTCAAAATTCTAATATGTTCTCTTTTTTAAATAATATACCACAAGTCACAAAGAATCTTCTCATTCTGAATGTCCTTACCTATATTGCCGCGCTGGTTTTATCAGGAAAAGGAATCGACGCCTACTCGATGCTCGGCACACATTACCTGAATTCCCCTTTGTTTCAGCCTTTCCAGGTGATCACCTACATGTTCATGCACAGCTTGCAGGATTTCACGCACATTCTATTCAACATGCTGATTCTCGTTATGTTTGGCGCTCACCTTGAGCGTCTGTGGGGACCAAAACGCTATTTCATCTTCTATTTTGCATCTGGACTCGGAGCCTTCTTACTATACAACAGCATTGGCATGTGGGAGATATTCGAGCTGAAAAAGCATATGTCGCAACTCGGTATTGACGTTAACGTGGTAAACCATAAGATCAAGGAAGGGTTTATAGATCAGATCATGTACAATACGGAAGATGAGCACCTTGTTTTACAGCGCTATTACGATCTTTCCGTGAGTACTATGGCAGGAGCATCAGGAGCATTATTTGGCATTATGGCAGGATTTGCTGTATTGTTCCCAAATACTGAGCTCATGTTACTTTTTCCACCAATCCCGGTAAAAGCGAAATACTTAATCGGCGCTTACCTGATCTTTGAAATTTACAGCAGTCTATACGCCGTCAATGATCATGTGGCTCATTTGGCTCACGTTGGTGGTGCTATAGTGGGAATTGCGCTCGTACTGATCTGGCGAAGAACCGACCGACAAAATTTTTGGTGATGTACGGAGAGCGAACTTTTATTGACGACCTGAAATACCAGTTCCGAAATGGTGGCGCTACCATGCGACTCATCATGATCAACGTGGCTGTATTCCTCGTTATTGGCATCATTGAAGTTTTTGCCAGACTTTCCGGACCCTTGAACGAATTGGTCGTTGCAGCAGGACTTCGGGAAGTATTTGCTTTGCACCCGGATTTGGAGGGATTTCTTACGCATCCCTGGGGGCTGGTAACCAGTATTTTTGCACACTTTTCGTTCTGGCATGTTGCGATGAACATGCTGTTTCTTTACTTTTCAGGTCAACTCTTCGAGCAGCTGTTCAACAAAGAACGAATGCTGTATACATACATCGTTGGAGGCCTGTTTGGCGGCGTTTTTGAAGTTCTTGCACATCTGTTCTTTCCTGTCATGCAATTGCAGTCGACGGTTGTTGTAGGCGCTTCGGGTTCCATTATGGCGATCTTTACAGCACTGGCCTTTTACCGTCCACAATTAAAAGTGCATCTATTCGGAATCCTTCCGGTGCCTCTCATTGTTTTAGCTGCATTTTTCATTTTAAGTGATCTGTTTTCGTTAGGTATGTCGGATGGGATTGCCCATTTTGCGCATCTTGGCGGAGCAATTTTAGGTGCATTATCTGTTCAAAAGATCCATTCAAAAAACAACATTATTTCACGTTCAATTTCACTTATGAATGCTATCATTTCATTCTTTAAAAATCTTTTTGGCGGGGGAACAAAACTAAAGGTCAAAAAAGGAGGTCAAAGTCGTGGACCAGGATTCAAATCGGATGAAGACTATAATCTGGACAAGAAAAAGCGCCAGGAAAGAACAGATGCCATCCTGGACAAGATCGCGAAATCAGGATACGATTCGTTAACCAAAGCAGAGAAGGAATTCTTATTTGATCAAAGTAAAAATGGGTGATCTTCTGAAGAAAATAGTACGTTTTTCCACCTTCTTCAAGGTCGCAACGATCATTTGCTTGAGTGGTTTACTCCTTGCTTATCTCGCTCCTTTTGTACATCCGAACACCTTAAAGATCATCCCTTTCTTCGGCCTGGCCTACCCTGTCATCCTCCTTTTTACGCTGATCTTTTTGATCATCTGGGGATTGATGCGTTCAAAATGGGCAATTGTTGTTGGTATCGTTTTGCTCATCGGCGGGAAACTGCATTTCAGAATGATTGCCACCGGTTCAGACCCTGAAAATGCACCAACGGCAGAAGAATGCCTTAAAATCATGAGTTACAATGTCCGTTTGTTCGGACTCTACACGTTTGAAGAAACAGAACGTAAGAACAATCGGAATGCTATTTTCAAATACATTCAAGAAGTAAATCCTGATGTCGCTTGTTTTCAGGAATTCTATCACCAGGACAGACCAACAACGTTTTCAACGCGAGACACCTTACTGGGAATCGTTGGATTCAAAGAATACCATGAGCGCTATGCGCATAAATTAAGAGGACGACAGAATTTCGGTGTTGCCATCCTTTCCAAATACCCTGTGATTTCGAAGGGTGACATAATGTTTGATACGCAAAGCGAAAATGATTTCAATTATTGTATCTACGTTGATATTTTGAAAGGTCAGGATACTTTTAGAATTTACAATGTACACTTACAGTCCATTAAACTAAAACAGGAAGATTATTCGGTGTTTGATAAGGAAAAAATATCCTCCGAAGAATCACCATCTATGGTCAGGTTACTTGTAGATAAGCTACGTCTGGCCTATCCCAAGAGGGCTGAACAAGCACGAAAGGTAGCAGAGCATGTGGCAACAAGTCCGTATCCGACAGTTGTATGTGGTGATTTTAATGATACGCCTTTGTCCTACACTTACAATCAATTCAATAGCCTATTGAAAGATGCGTATCGCAGCACTTGTTTTGGCATTGGATCTACGTATGTCGGCAAAGTACCGGCAGGTCGCATTGATTACATTTTCTATTCGGAAGGACTTCAAGCAGCAAGATTCCGTATTCAGGAAGAAGCCTTCAGCGACCATCGGGCTATTTCATGCCATATCTACAAAGATACTTTGAAGTAAATAGCTTATTTTTGATCTTAATCCTACATAAAATCTAATGAGACATACATTTTTCATTTTAACGTTTGTGTTGTTGATCTTTTCATGTGGTCAAAAAAACGACACAAAGGTCCTCGAATCAAAAATAGAAGCAAATGACACATTATCTCTTTTATTAGGGAGTTGGACACTTACAGATGAAGTCTTTCTGAATGGAAAAAAGATCGTTTGGGCAGATCGACCTACTATGCCACAATTACAGTTCGGTACAAATTCATATTTCATGTTCGCTGATATTGTAACCGATGAAAAAATGATCAAAGAAGGGATTCCGGCCATACAAGAACGTTACAAAGGTCAGTTTTCATTTGATAATTCCAAATTGAAACTAACTCACTACGAAGGGGAATCCATTATAGGAGAGATCTTCGTAGTGAAAAAAATTGATGCGGATCATCTGGAATTGTATGAGGAAGTGAAAGGACAGACTCTATTCTTTAAACACTGAAATTCGGATGCTCATAGAGATCAAGCCATTTAATATCGATCAACGATTGATCGATCAAGCTATAGAAATACTCCGCAAAGGAGGAGTGATCATTTTTCCGACTGATACGGTTTATGCGATGGGTTGCGATCTGTACAGTAAGAAAGGCTTGCAGGAAATGGCACGGATCAAAGATGTGAAGTTGAACAAAGCGAATTTCTCCATCATTTGTCCTGACTTAAGTGATCTCTCATCGTATGTTAAACAGCTGGATCGATCAATCTTTAAACTATTAAAACAAAATCTTCCCGGACCATTTACGTTCATTCTGACGGCATCAAATGAAGTTCCGAAGCTCTTTGATTCGAACAAAAAAGAAATCGGGATTCGGATCCCTGATAATCCCATAACGCTGGAATTAGCAAAAGCATTAGGAAATCCCATAGCTGTTACCTCCCTGCATAATGAAGACGACCTAATTCAAGACTACTTTGCGGACCCTTACGCCATTTATGAAAAATACGAAGACACGGTAGACCTGATCATAGATGGAGGATTTGGTCAATTGGACGGGTCGACTGTTGTAGATTGCACTTCAGGAGCAGCGGAGATCATTCGTCAGGGAATCGGAGAATTGATCTAATCAGTCCTTGTAGGGCTTTGAAAAACGCACGATCATCATTGTACCCACAAAAGTTGGTCCCAACCACACGATCAACGGCGGTAAAAAATGTACATTGTTGACCAGAAAAGCGGTAATAGCTGCAATATAACTTCCCGACATCTTCCCTATATGATCTTTCATTAACGCATTTACGGAATAGTCTTTCTGAAGAAAATACATTCGAACATCTTTGAAACATTGCGCAGCCCCCGTACCTCCAAAAACAGCAAGTATGATCGCCACTGACCAGTTTGTCTTGAACGCGAGAACGATAGAAACCAGGAGTATGACGAAAAAAATAAGCGCGTAGCAGGCCGTAAACACTTTATTTAAAGGCTTGACGATTCGTTCTTTTCTAAACGAATTGACTTGAATACCGGAATGTACAAGGTAAAAACTGAAAAAGCCAATGAGCAACAGAAACAAGTTCTCTTTGACAATGCTTACGTATGTCGCCGTCACGAATACCACAAACATCATGACCGCATAGATCTTTCCAATCAGCGTGTGATTACGTCCGCCTTTCGGAAGCAAAAAAACTAAAAGTCCCGACAAAAGAGATAGAATCCCTGCTCCTACATGTACCATTAGCACCTGATCAACCATCCAAAAACAGCTTAAAATGAAACCTAATTTAGTACTTTCTAAAGTTATTCATCTAATTCAAGGCTTGTTGTTAATAGTTTATCGAGATCATCTTCTCATTTCAATCAATAATTAGTGAAATTAGCCCTATGGTATTAAGTAGATTCTGGCTGATCATCTTTATTAGTTCCCTGCTTTTCATTGTAGCAGGACTTTTTTTGAATAAACATTACAACATCGATTACATTCTGAATGGCAAAAAGGATGATCCTGTGCTTATTTCTGAAAAGTACGTGCATCAATTGCCTCTTTCATTGAGAGACAGTCTCAAAAACGCCGAGGAGCAAACACTGGTTGTCAATCTGAATGAACGTGATGCAGACACGACTTATGTGATGAAAAACAAAGTCGTTCAAGTCTTTACCGGTGTTCAGAAATCAGATGGATTGCTGCAGACATGCAAGAATAGTTTGTTCGATATTATCCTGCCCCTCCTCGCCTATTTAGCTTTCTTCTGCGGGATCATGCAACTACTCATCGATTCCGGTGCGACTGAAAAACTGGCTAATCGTTTGAGTCCTTTATTTGTAAAAGTTTTTCCATCTGTACCCAAAGGACATGAATCTATTTCCTACATGACCTTAAATTTCTCTGCCAATTTCCTTGGATTGGATTCCGCTGCTACACCTTTCGGACTAAAAGCGATGCAAAGTTTACAGGAGATTAACCCGCATAAAGACAAGGCCAGTGATGCACAGATCATGTTCATGTGTCTGCATGCTGCCGGACTAACACTTATTCCTACTTCGATCATTGGTTACCGCGCCGCGCAAGATGCTGCCAATCCGGCTGATGTCATGTTGCCATGTATCATTACATCCTTTATCGGCACGATCGCTGCATTAATCATCGTTGGGATTCGTCAACGCATAAATTTTAAAAGTGCAGCACTTCTTTTGGCCATATTTTCTGTCATCGCAGCCATCGTTGGCTTGTTGTTTTACGTATCGAGTCTCGACTTGATCGGCAAGAATTATTTCACTGGAAACTTCTCCGGTTTACTATTGATTGGCATTATCGCTTTTACACTGATATTCGCCTTTGTTCATGAAAAGAAATTCAAAGAAAAAGATACCACCGTGTTTGATTCATTTGTTAATGGTGCTAAAAACGGCATGCAAACAGGCGTTACCATCTTCCCCTATGTTCTCGGAATGCTTGTGGCCATCTCCGTGTTCAGGAACAGCGGACTTTTCGAAGTGATCAGCTCATGGATCTCACAGGGATTCTATTACCTGGGGGCAAGCAAGGAGATTACCGATTCCTTACCTGTAGCCATGTTGCGTCCATTCAGTTCCGGAGGTTCACGTGGTTTCATGATCGATGCCATGAATACGTTTGGCGTGGATTCATTAACTGCCAGATTGAGCTGTATTTTCCAGTGCAGTGCAGAAACAACGTTTTATGTCATCGCTGTTTATTTTGGTGCCGTCAATATTAAAAACACGCGCTACACCCTGGGAACGATGTTACTAGTGGATCTGATCTGCGTTGTTACGGCAATTGGAGTTGCACTCTGGTTTTTTTAGTCCTTATGAAAAATCCATTCAAACGAAAAAAAAATACCACACCACAAGCAATCGTTCTTCCGGAGAAGGTAACCATCAAACCCATCGATTACCCTGCTAAGATCATACTTGCTTGGGCTAAAGCGATAGAAGGCAATCTGGACATTCGTATTTGGCTCAAAGAAAATGGGTTTGAAGAATTGCTTATGGCAACGTATGCCATCGAATTGAAGGAAGAAGCGCGAAGCTGGCTCATGAAGAACGGTTATCCTCACTTAATGGCCATGATCAATGGTGCCGAAGGAAACGAAAAAGCACAAAACTGGTTGAAAGCAAACAATTTCGACATTCTCTATCACATGGCTCAAGCTATCGAAGACGAACAAGAATCCTGGCAATGGCTGGGAAAGAATGTCACCCCTGACATGTTCATTCTAACACAATCGATCAAAGCCGTTAAGGACAAGATCGAAGAGCAGCACAATGATATCCATACGTTTAGAAGGGATGGTTGAGCATTAAGTTAGTAGTTCTAACACAATACTACTGGCTCCAATCATCAAACACAACGGCGTAAATAACTTAGTATCCATTTGTGCGAAACGCGTGTGTTTGATCTTCTTGAACAACCCAACGTAATTAAAATCACCCAAAGCACGAATTAAAAAGATGACTGCAATTGACCATAGACCGTATTTCTTAAGTATTATCAAGGTTTCTGATGACGCCATTGTTTCAGGTAGAACCTGAAGTAAAACGATAAACGCAAACAGGAATAGACCAAGTGCCACAATCAATGTGGGAATCGGTCCGGGCATAGTAACTTGAGACTTCGTTTCCTTTGTTGGGATTACCGATAAAGCACCCCATTTACCTCCGAATGCCCAATATACATGAAGAATGGCTATGGCGACAAAGATGACCATAAGCAAACCTGAAATAAGTATTACCGAATAACTCATAGGACTAATTTAGGTTGGAATGTATAAACGTTCGGCAATAATCCTTGATCTGTTCTCTCACGCTTCGAAACTCAGTCAGAATTTCTTCTTCACTCCCGATGGCTTTAGCAGGATCAGGGAAATTGTGGTGGAACTTCGTTGCACTGGATGGAAAATACGGACAGTGCTCTTTTGCATTGTCGCATACCGTGATGACAAAGTCAAAATCAATAGTAATGTATTCATCTATGAGATTGGATGTGTGTCCAGAGATATCCAATCC
>Ga0172367_10004290_pt1 | contig 17860 bp, 13 predicted proteins | sample Lak10m_FD_114542 | JGI IMG/M metagenome (GOLD analysis project Ga0172367, IMG submission 114542) | Freshwater microbial communities from Kabuno Bay, South-Kivu, Congo - kab_022012_10m | ecosystem: Environmental > Aquatic > Freshwater > Lake | place: Democratic Republic of the Congo: South-Kivu...
ACGCATGTTTTGCAGAGGTACCCGCCTGGCTATTCTATGAGTCCGACTCTTTACTCACTTTCCCGGGGAATCCGTTGGGTCAGCAAATACAGGACAAAATCAGCATTTTAAGGCTTTCAGGTAATGTCGGTAACCTTAATTTTACGGGTATTAAAACCGGAGACGTGACGGGGGATGTTTTCATAGGAAAAGGTAGCCCGATTATTATCCAGTATTAATGAGCTACTCCTCGCCCTCGAAGTTGGTCTGCGCAAAATAAACGAGCGTGAACCCGCCAATTATAAGCACCAGTTTAAGCACAAAGGACAGCAGGGGGCCTGCGGCGTCCATCCAGGCGAGGAACATAAAGCGCAGTCCCACCAGGCTCAGGATGATGGACATAAATCCTACGATTACCAGGAAGAACCCGATGAAAGTTAGTAATGCTTTATTCTTTTTCATAGTCATTGTAGTTGCCGAAGCGCAAAAGTAGCAGATGAATTGGAAGGTATGGTAAACAATACGATAAAATTGACAGAATGTCCGCGCGACGCCATGCAAGGATTGCGGGGATTTATTCCTACCGAAGTCAAGGCGGCGTACCTCAACCTGCTGCTCAAGGTGGGTTTTGACACGTTGGATTTTGGAAGCTTTGTTTCGCCTAAAGCCATTCCACAGATGCAGGATACGGCGGCTGTTTTATCCAGGTTGGATTTGTCGGGGTCGGATACCCGGCTGCTGGCTATTGTGGCAAATACCAGGGGGGCCGAGCTGGCCGCGCTGCATCCGGAAATTCACTATATCGGGTATCCTTTCTCTATCTCCGAAACCTTCCAGCTTCGCAATACAAATGCCACCATTGAAGAATCGATGTTGCGGGTGGCCGAGATTCAGGATGTCTGTCTGCGGAGTGGGAAATCGCTGGTATTGTACCTCTCCATGGGCTTTGGTAATCCGTACGGAGATCCCTGGCATGTGGATATAGTGCAGCGTTGGGTGAGCCGTTTGTCGGCGATGGGTATTCGGTGGTTTCAGTTGTCGGATACCATTGGGGTGGCGACCCCGCAGAGTATCCGGTATTTATTTAGTGACTTGCTGCGTTCTTTTCCAGGCTTGGAAATAGGAGCACATTTTCACACTACGCCGATGCAATGGGAGGAGAAGCTGGTTGCAGCCTGGGAAAGTGGCTGTCGTCGCTTCGACGGTGCCTTGAAGGGGTACGGAGGTTGCCCGATGGCAAAAGACGACCTGACCGGCAACATGGCTACCGAGCAGATGGTGGATTTTTTTGGCCAGAAGGGGATAAGCACTGGGGTGCGGGCGGAGGAGTTGGCGCATGCCCTGGCATACGCGGCTACTATTTTCAAGTAGCTATCTCCGTCGAGCCGACCAGGTCGGGCTTCCCTGGATAGGGTCGGGCAAGCGCTTAGTCCATTGCTCGTAGAGGGCACCCGCGAGTTGCGCCGCTACCTTCGATTCCCGTTCCTGCGCTGCATTGGGTAATTCGGGATGGAAAAATTTTTGTACAAAATGCGTATCGAATTTGCCGCTTAGGAACGCCGGATGTTGGAATACGAACTTTCCAAACGGCAAGGTGGACGCGATTCCCTGGATTTGGTAAGCTTCCAGGGCTTCCAGCATACGCGCTGCCGCGGCCATTCGGTTGCTGCCAAACACACATAGCTTGGAGAGCATGGGGTCGTAGAAAATGGGGACTTCCATACCCTCTTCATACCCATCGTCCACGCGGATATTTGCGCCTACGGGCGGTTGGTATTTCTCTAGTTTTCCGATACTGGGTAAAAAATTTTGTTGGGGATCCTCTGCATATACGCGCAGTTCAAAGGCATGCCCCTGTATTTGCAAATCCGATTGGCGGAAAGATAGGGGCTCGCCCCGTGCGATGCGAATTTGCTGTTCTACCAGGTCAAGCCCTGTAATGAGTTCCGTGACGGGGTGTTCAACTTGCAAACGGGTGTTCATCTCCAGGAAGTAGAATTGCTGATGGGCGTCCACCAGGAATTCCACGGTGCCGGCGCCGACATAGCGGGCTGCCTGGGCTACCCGAACGGCGGCTGCCCCCATCGCCTCTCTGGTGGCGGGGTTGAGGAGGGACGACGGTGCTTCTTCGACCACCTTTTGGTGCCTGCGCTGGATACTGCATTCGCGTTCGAAGAGGTGGACCGTGTTGCCGTACTGGTCGGCGAGTATTTGGATTTCGATATGACGGGGTTCATCGATATACTTTTCGATGAACACTGCGCCATCGCCAAACGCGGCTTTTGCTTCGCTGATGGCTCGTTCCATCTGTTCCTGGAGGTCTTCGGCCGTGTACACCAGGCGCATCCCTTTTCCACCTCCTCCGGCGGAGGCTTTGATGAGGATGGGGAAGCCGGTAGAAGAGGCTATTTGAACGGCTTCTTCCAGGTCGGAAACAGCATGGTCACCGCCGGGCACCATCGGGATTCCATACGATTTTACCGCATCTTTTGCCGCGAGCTTGCTGCCCATGAGGTCGATTGAATACGGAGAGGGGCCAATGAACACGATGCCTTTTTGCTCGCAAAGGGCGGCAAAGGCGGCATTTTCACTCAAAAAGCCATAACCGGGGTGGATAGCATCTGCTCCAGTATCGAGGGCCGCTTGCAGGATGCGTTCGGACCGCAAATAGGATTGGGCAGAAGGGGCCGGCCCCAGACAGACGGCCTCGTCGGCAAAGCGCACATGGGGCGCTTGCCGGTCGGCCTCTGAATAGACGGCAACCACCGCCATACCCATTTTGCGGGCGGTGCGCATTATTCGCAACGCGATTTCTCCCCGATTGGCCACTAAAATTTTTTTCATAGAGCAGGAGATGAGGAAAAGTAAATCCAAAATCCTTTGGAGTTGTTATAAATTTGCCCCGACAAAGTCGAGCTGTGCCGTAAAGCGTCCCTTCAAATGTACGAAAGGGATTTTATTTTTGGGTGTTTTAGCGGAGGCCATTATAAAGACGGAGAATATGGGACTTAGAATCATCGAACTTAAAGTAGATGGCATGGACTGCGCCAACTGCGCTGCCAGCATCACCAAGTTCCTGGAGCGCAAAGGGATGGAAGAGGTGAGTGTCAACTTCCAGACCAAAGAGGTGCGTTTTCGTGATAATCCGAATGTTGCCCTGGAGGAGGTCAAAAAAGGGATACGCAAATTGGGCTACACTATCCTGGAACCCGGCAAACCGTTGGCCTGGTGGACGTTGTCCCGCCGCTTACTGTTTGCTGCCCTGTTTACTGCCCCCCTAATCCTAGGCCATCTTCTAATGCCGCTGGGCTGGCATATCCCTGCGTTGCACCACCCCCTGGCACAATTCGTCTGGTGCCTCCCCGTATTCGTACTGGGTTTCTTCCATTTTGGAAAAAGTGCCCTTAGCTCCCTGCGCACCGGCGTCCCTAATATGGACGTACTGATTTTTATTGGAGGTACGGCGGCATTTATCTACAGCTTGAGAGGATTATACCTGCAGGCACCCGAATATATATTTTTCGAAACCAGTGCGTCCATTTTTACCCTTGTATTGCTAGGCAACTGGATAGAAGGGCGTGCCGTTCGGCGTACTACTACGGCCATCGAAGAATTAACCCTGCTCCAGCAGCAAAATGCACGCCGTATCATGCCATCCGGCACAATCATATCCGTCCAATACGAAGAATTGGAGCCGGGGTTTTTGTTACAGGTCAACGAGGGCGATAAAATCCCTGCCGACGGGGTAGTGCGCTCCGGATGGGTAACGGTGGACGAATCCCTGCTCACCGGCGAGAGCTTGCCGGTAGAAAAACAGGTCGGTGAAAAACTAATCGGTGGCTCCCTGATTTTGCACGGGAATTTGCAAATGGAAGTAGAACAGGTAGGCCGAGGTTCGCTCATCGGACAAATGATTGAGCTGGTAAAACGCGCCCAGGAGGATAAACCTTCCATTCAGCGCTTAGCCGACCGAATCAGTGCCATATTTGTGCCGCTTGTATTGAGTATTTCCCTGTTGGCCTTCTTACTCAACCACTTCTTGCTCCATCTGGATTTCCAGCAAGCACTGATGAACAGTATAGCCATTCTCGTGATTTCCTGTCCTTGTGCGATGGGACTGGCAACCCCAACGGCGGTTATGGTAGGGGTAGGCCGTCTCGCCAAAAACGGCATATTGGTCAAAGGAGGGCAAACCCTGGAGCTGTTTGCTTCCGTGCGCAAAATAGTTTTTGATAAAACAGGTACCCTGACTTCCGGCCAGTTCAAAATTCAGGATATCCAATATACGACCCCCGAACACCATCGTTCCAATGCCCTGGTGTATTTTTTGGAGAAACACTCCTCCCATCCAATCGCCGTATCCCTGGTGGAAGAGCTGGAAAATCGCCAAAATGGGGTCGAGCTGGAGGAACTGACGGTCGTGGAGGAAAAGGGTATTGGCGTGAGCGCCCAGGATAAGGACGGCAACTTGTATAAGGTGGGCTCGAGAAGAATTTTCTCTTTTTCCGGGGAATCTCCTTCTCCGGCTTCGGTTTTTTTAACAAGAAATAATCAGCTTTTAGCTGAGTTTTATTTGGAGGATGATATTAAGGAAGATGCACCGGCAGTTATTCGGGCCCTTCAGAATCTCCAGATTGAGCCACTGATTATCAGCGGAGACCACCGCGATAAGACAGCCAGGGTAGCTACTTTACTCGGAATACATGAGTTTTTTGCCGAACAGCTGCCTGCCGACAAACTGGAGCTGGTCGAAAAGCTGGCAGCCGGACAACCGATTGCCATGGTAGGCGACGGGATAAATGACGCCCCTGCGCTGGCCAGGGCAACCGTTGGCATCTCCCTGGGCAATGCATCCCCCACCGCCATTGAGTCGGCTCAAATCATCCTGCTCAATGGTCGCCTGGACGCGCTGCTGAAAGCATACGCGATTTGTAAACACACCGTGCTGACCATAAAACAAAGCCTGGGATGGGCTTTTGCCTACAACGTGATTGCCATTCCCATGGCTGCGATGGGCTTGCTTAGTCCGATGTGGGGCGCCCTCTTCATGGCCTTCTCCGATGTGGTAGTCATCGGCAACGCCGTTCGGCTTCGCACCAAATTTATTCCTGAATTAAGTAAAAAATATTGATAATTAATAAGTTGTAGAAATGGAACAAGCGGTTACAAAAAAAATAATCAAAATAGAGGTCGGCCTGAATGAATCCAATCACCCGGTTACCATCGATTGGACAGCCGATGACCAACAGACGTCCCAAGACCTTCAAGCCAGCAAAGCGATGCTCCTTTCGCTCTTTGACCGCCACTCCCTCGAAACCCTCAAAATCGACCTCTGGACCAAAGATATGCAGGTCATGGAAATGGATCGGTTCTTTTTTCAAACCCTGCGCAGCCTCGCCGACACGTATTACCGAGCTACTCAAAATAGTTCTTTAGCTACTGATTTTCAGGGCTTTGTGCAATATTTTGGAGAAAAAACAGAAATTTTGCCAAAAAAATAGAGGCAAAATTTGACGGATTAAAATGTTTTGTATCTTTGCGCCCGGTGAGCGCACTTGGAGCAGCTCCTTTGAATCCCCCAGGGTGGAAACACAGCAAGGGTAAGAAGTCGAGCGCCCGTGGTGTGTCTCACCTTATTTTTTTCCTCCGGTGCCTCCCTCTCCATTTTATTTTGCATAAAAAAGACATTGCAATCGGCAAAATGGCTCGCTGATGCGTTATCCTAAAAAAAGGATATGGCAAAATCGACGGTATTTTTGTTCGCCCTGGCGCTGGGCATGGTGTTCCTCACCACCTCCTGCCTAAAAGACTCCTGCGACGCTACCCAGGTCTATGTGCGCTACGATCCGAAGTATATACAGCCCGCTGCCTTGCGGGCAAAGATTGTGATGGATGCGCCACAGGCGGTGACGCAGGCAGGGAAGATTTATGTTTACGGTCAGTACCTGTTTATCAATGAGCTAAAAGAGGGTATCCATATTTACGACAACCAGAATCCGGCACAGCCCCTGAATATAGGGTTCCTGAAAATCCCCGGCAATGTGGACATGGCCGTTCGCAACGGCATTTTATATGCCGATTCATACGTGGATTTACTGGCGTTTAACCTCGACAATCCGGCAGCCCCGGTATTGGTTAACCGGCTGGAAAATGTGTTCCCGCAACTGGGCTGGGACGATGTTCGGGGTTATCTGGTCGATTATATTCCATCCAAAGTAGAGGAGCAAATTCCCTGTAACGAAGCGGAAGATGACATCGTTTTTATCGGCGGGGGAATCTGGGTTCGGCGGGAAATCGCACTCACCACCCTGAGCGCTGGCCTAGGAGGTAAAGCACCCTCCACGGTGGGAATTGGGGGTTCTACCGCCCGATTCACCTTGAATGAGGACAACCTCTACACCGTCAGCGACTATGACTTGAAAGTTTTTGACCTCTCTAATCCGCTCGCTCCCCGACATGCCAGTACGGTATCCATAGGGTGGGGGATTGAAACTATTTTCCCATACCAGGACTACCTGTTCATAGGTAGCCGTACCGGGATGTATATCTACGGTCTGAAAGACCCGCTGCACCCGGTTCAGCTGTCTGTTTTCCAACACGCCAACGCTTGCGACCCTGTTTTTGTACACAACGATAAGGCCTATATTACCCTGCGCAACGGAACTACTTGCGAAAATTTTACCAACCAGCTCGAGGTGGTAGATGTACAGGATTTATTTAAGCCCGTCCTCCTATCCGTACATCCCATGCACCACCCCATTGGATTGTCGGTGGTGGACGACCTGCTGTTCATCTGCGAAGACGACCAGGGCCTCAAAGTATTTGATGCCAGTGATTCAGGTAAAATTGGTGACCGATTGCTGTCTCAGGTCAAAGAGATTCAGGCTACCGACGTCATTGCATTGGAAAAACCAAGGGTAGCTATCGTCACCGGGGAGAAGGGAATTGTGCAGTACGACTTCTCTGATCCCACTAAGCTCCGGCTACTGAGTACGATTCCCAATGGCAACAACTGAAGGCATGGCTTTTTTCAAACAGATGATACTTTTATGCCTGCTGAACCTCGGCGTTTCCCTTTCGCTTTCAGGCCAGCCCAACCAGGAATCAGCCTATTCTGGTAGCTGGTATCGGCGGATATCCCTGACCGCGGCGGCGGGATCGTCGAGTAATGGGATACTCAAGAAAGGACCTGGGGCTGAACTGGCGATAGGCCGACATCTTTCTGAAAAAATACAAATTGGGGTAGCTGGTGGCTTGGAATGGCTTGGAAATCGGCCGTATCAACGCTTCGCTCCAGCAGTGGTGGAAGGAGCCTGGTTGCTCCGTACCGGGCAGCGATGGAGCCCCTATGTGTTGGGATCTCTTGGATATGGCTTTGCCTGGAAGGACGCCGGAGGGGCGTACCGCAGCGTCCGTGGTGGATCGCGCTGGAATGTACAGGCAGGTATCACCCGGAAGCTGGGAGGCCACCATCAGTTGTTGGCCGACTTTGGACTGTTGGAACAACACGCAGAGGCAAAACGGGATAACTTTTGGTGGTGGGGAGGGCAGGACAACTACGTGCACGAATCGTTTCGGTTACACCGATGGCGGCTGCGTCTGGGTTGGGTGTTTTGAAGATAGCGACCCCTACACCCCCTCAGTGCGCCCTAAAACGCCCGTCAACGGTGCGTTTTTTGTACGTAGCGGCATGAAAAAAGCCAAGGGAGTACTCCCGCCATGGCAGCTCGCTGTAATTTGAGGCATTTCCAACGATTAGGTGCTGATTTTTTTGTACTTTGACGCAGTTAAATTACACCTAAAAATCCAAGCTGCGCGCATGATTACCTGTCAGAAAAGCCTGTTTAAGATTCCAGATGAAGTATCCTACATCAATTGCGCGTATATGTCGCCGCAGATGCGATCCGTCGAGACAATCGGTAAAGATATGCTCAGCCGAAAGAACCAGCCCTGGTATATTCGAACCGAAGATTTTTTTCAGCCGGTAGAAACGCTGAAAACCCTCTTTGCCGTCTTAATCGGCGCGCAGGAAAAAGATAGGATTTCTGTAATCCCCTCCGCTTCTTACGGGCTGGCGAGTGCAGCCCAAAATATCTCCCTGGCTCCGGGCGAGGAAATTTTGGTGACCGAAGGCCAATTTCCGAGCAACTACTACACCTGGGAGCGCATTTGCCGATCGCAGCATGGCGTGTTGCGGGTTGTGCCGGCTCCATCGGCCGGAGAAGGACGGGGTGCTCGCTGGAATGCAGCCATCCTGGAAGCCATTTCGGAAAAAACACGGGTTGTTGCCTTGCCCCATGTACACTGGACAGACGGCACGTTGTTCGATTTGGAAACAATCAGTAAGAAAGTCCATGCAAAAGGGGGACTACTCGTCATCGATGGCACACAGTCGGTCGGTGCGCTGCCATTTAATGTGGCAAAAATTCAGCCAGATGCCCTGATATGTGCGGGTTATAAATGGCTGATGGGACCTTATTCGATTGGCCTGGCTTATTATGGCGCGGCTTTTGATAATGGAAGGCCTATTGAAGAAAATTGGCTGAATAGGCTGGGGAGTGAAGATTTCACCCGGCTGATCGATTATCAGGATACCTATAAGCCGATGGCCTCCAGGTATTCGATGGGTGAACAAAGCCAGTTTGTGCTGGGACCTATGCTCAGCGCCGCGCTCGAGCAAATACTGGAATGGGGAGTGCCTGCCATCCAGGAATACACCGGGGCGTTGTTAGACCCACTTATTCCTGCGTTGAAAGACCTGGGCTGCCAGGTAGAGGCACCGGAGTGGCGGGGTAATCACCTGCTGGGCCTGCGCCTCGGTCATCGAATACAAGCGGATGTTTTGAAGCAGCAGCTAGCCGAAAACCAGGTGATGGTGTCGTTCCGGGGCGATGCCGTGCGCATTGCACCCCATGTATTTAATACGCCAGACGATATGGAAAAGCTACTCCGTTGCTTTCAGGCAGCCACGTAGCTTGCGCCCTTTCACCTGCCCATTTGGGCGAATCAGATAGGGTTCACTTGTTTTCCACGCCTGGTGTGGATAAATAACCCTCTTTTTCCACGCCTGGTGTGGAAAAGTTATCTGTGCCCTTTTCACCCCTTTACCTGACTTTTCCTATTTTTGCGGGCTATGCGATTGAAAAGCCTGGAGATTAAGGGATTCAAGAGTTTTGCCAATCAGACCCTCATTCACTTCAATGAGGACGTCATCGGCATTGTCGGACCTAATGGATCCGGCAAATCGAATATTGTCGATGCCATCCGGTGGGTTTTGGGCGAACAGAGTAGTCGGGAGCTACGCCTCGACCAAATGCTCAGCGTTATCTTTAACGGCACAAAAAAGCGTAAGGCCGCCGGCCTGGCACAGGTATCTCTCACCTTCGAAAATACCAGAAACCTGCTCCCTACGGAGTACAACGCTGTGACAATAAGTCGCTTGTTGTACCGAACAGGGGAGAGCGAATACCGCCTGAACGGCGTTCCCTGTCGCTTAAAAGATATCACCTCTCTTTTTCTGGACACCGGTATCGGTTCCAACTCGTATGCAATCATTGCCCTTGGAATGGTAGATGATATCCTCGAAGACAAAGAGGATGCACGTCGAAAGATGTTTGAACAGGCAGCGGGCGTCGCCAAGTACAAGCTACGGAAGCGGGAAACAATTAACAAGCTGAAGGGCGCTACGGAAGACCTGGATCGGGTAGAAGATTTGTTGCACGAAATCGGAGCCAACCTCCGAGCCTTGGAAAAGCAAGCCAAACGCACCCGCCGATACTTCGAACTGCGGGAGGAATACAAAAAACTGAGTATCGAATTGGCTCTCCTAAAGGTTTCGGCGCTTAAAGTGAGCCATAAAACCCTAAATACCCAGCTTGAACAGGAGCAGGACAGGTATCGCTCGTTCGATGTACAGGCGCGGCAGCTGGAAGCAGCCTTGGAGCAGGAGCGCAAAACTCATCTCGACAAAGAAAAGGTGGTGTCTGACCAGCAACGCGAATTGAATCAGTTGGTGGGTCGAATTCGCGGGATGGAAAACGACCGCAAAATGCTCCAGCAGAAACAACAGTTTCTCAACCAAAATCAACTCCGTATAAAAAACGAGGTTGCGCAGGCCGCCGCCCGTCTGCAGCAGCTTCAGGAGGATATAGACCACTACCGGGGCGAGCTGAATCTGGAAAAGCGCATTGAAGCACGTCTTGAGCTGGAACTCGACGAATCGGAATCCAACTTGACCAAAGTCCGTCAAAGTCATGGAGCCCTCAAAACGGATTTGGATGCTATTATCACCCAGCAGCAATCCCTCGAACGCGAGGTGATTGAACTTGAAAAACAGCGGGCTATCCTCCGCAATCAGATTTCCAGCCTTATACACGATTTCGAACGCCGCGACGCAGACAGGGAATTGCGCCAAAGCTCCATCGGGCAACTGCAAGAAAAAGCCGCTTCCCTGCGTGCCGACGAATCGGAGCAACAAACGATTATCGACGCGCTGGAAAAAGCGGAATCGGAGCGCCAGGAGACCCTGCACAAAGCAGAAACGGAGCTGGAGGGGCTTCAAAAGCAAATCGCTCGTATCCGCCGGGATCTGGACGCCCGCCGGAATGAATATAAGCTCACCAAAAGCATGGTGGAAAACCTGGAAGGATTTCCAGAGAGTATTCGATTTTTGAATAGTCAGAAAGCATGGAAGAAAAATGCCGATCTGCTTTCCGACCTGATTTATGTGTCGGAGGAATTTCGGGTAGCTATTGAAAACTACCTCGAGCCCTACCTAAACTACTACGTCGTACAGTCTGTCGATGAGGCCTGGCAGGCGATACAGCTATTGAGCCAAAGCCAGCAGGGGAAAGCCAACTTTTTTATTCTGGATGCCTTTAGGGAGTACATGCCTTCAATGCAGCTCTTGCCTCCCGGTACCCGCAGCGCAGTAGATTTAGTGCAGACCGACCCTATGTATCGCAACCTGTGCGCTTATTTGCTGGAGAATGTACTGGTGCTGGAGCGGGATGAGATGGATGAACAGCTTCCCGATAGCCCCTTTGTACTCCTGTCCCAGAGCGGGAGCCTGGTGAAAAGTAGGTTCTATGTTTCTGGTGGCTCGATCGGATTGTTTGAGGGGAAACGCATTGGCCGAAAAAAGAACCTTGAAATTCTGGAAAAAGAAATAAGCCGTTCGGAAAAGCAGGAAGAACAACTCAGTGCGCAGATCAATCAGCTCCAGGATCGGGTGCGCGTTTTGAAATCCCAGCGATCCGAGACCCATATCCAACAACGCAAAGCGGCCCTAAACAAGCTATCACAGGAACGGGTTGCGCTGGAAACCACCCTGGCAAATTTCGAGGGCCTTATCGCCGAAATCCTCCAGGCTATGGAAGAGATTCGTACCCGAAAAGAAGCCCTGGAAGGGCAGTTTACCTTCGTGGAGGCTGAAATTGGGCAACGCACCCAGGTGCTCGCATCGGCCAAGGAGCAAATCTCACAGACCGACAGCAGATTTCGGGCATTGGCCGAATCACTCAGTACGGTATCCGCAGCCTACAATGAAAAAAATATCGAGTTTATCCGTCAGCAGAACAAGGTCGCGGTAGTGCAACGGGAACTGAGCTATCGGGAAAAACAATTTGCCGATGCCCAGCTTACGATTCAGGATGGCCAAAAACGGGTGGAAGAGGAAACAACCGAATTAAGTGCCCTCTTCGACGCTATGGAGACCCTGGAGCACAGCTTGCAAGCCAGCTACTCAGCGCGTAAAAGCAAAGAGGCGTTGCTGACAGAAGCGGAGCAAGTCTATTACAAAGCCCGCGGAGGCATCAATGAAATGGAAGACCAGCTCCGCAAAATAAATCGACAATCCCAGGACTTGCAGGTGGCCATCAACAAACTCAAGGATGCCTTCAATGATGTGAAATTTGAAATCAGCGCCATTTCTCAACGGCTCCGTATTGAATTCGACCTGGGAATCAACGAAGTGCTGCAACAGGAACCACAGCTCCAGATGCCTGAATCTGCCTTGCAAGAGGAAGTGGATAAAATAAAAAAGCGACTGGACAACTACGGCGAAATCAACCCGATGGCCGTGGAGGCATTCGATGAGATGAAGGAGCGTTTCGATACCATAACGACCCAACGGGATGATATCCTGCATGCCAAAAGTGCCCTGGAACAAACCATTCGGGAAATTGAGGAAACAGCGACAAATCAATTCCTCGCCGCATTCGAAAATGCCCGGCTTTACTTTATCGATGTCTTTCGCAGCCTGTTTACAGAAGACGACAACTGCGATTTGATTCTGCTCGATCCACAGAACCCACTGGAGTCCAAAATCGAAATTGTGGCCAAACCCAAAGGGAAACGCCCACAAACCATCAGCCAGTTGTCTGGAGGTGAAAAAACCCTCACCGCTACCGCCCTCCTATTTGCCCTCTACTTGCTGAAGCCAGCTCCGTTCTGTATCTTCGACGAGGTGGATGCCCCCCTCGATGATGCCAACATCAATAAATTCAACCGCATTATCAAGAAATTCTCTAAAGACTCCCAGTTCATTATCGTCACCCACAACAAGCTTACCATGGCGGCCGTGGACACTATCTACGGGGTGTATATGGCCGAACAGGGCGTGTCTGGCGTTACACCCGTGAATTTCAAAGAGTTCGAATTCGTGCCTGCCTTCGATACGGCTGAAGGAGTGTAAATCCCTCCGGAAGATTCCTCCAGACACAAATATTACAAAACAATCCCCTAACTTCACCTTTCAGAAGGGTACTGCCAACCCATCTCCAGCCCGCTGTCGATGCGGCTGAAAAATCCATTAATATCATGAAGACCAGATTTGAATTAATTGAAACTCAGCACGCCCTGAATGCTTTTTTTACAGCTAATCAGGAGCTGGACTGGATGAGTTTCGATACCGAGTTTGTCGGGGAAAGAAGATTTCAGACCAGCCTGTGTTTGATTCAGGTAGGTACAAGGCACGGAAATTACCTCATTGACCCCATGGTTCTGGAAGACCTAAGCCCATTGCTGACACTCATCCAGAATCCGGATATCATCAAAATTACTCATGCCGGTGAAAACGACTATCGGCTGCTTTACAGCTTATACGGTATTCTCCCACGCAACGTGTTTGACACCCAAATTGCAGCCGGTTTTATTGGCTATAAATACCCGGTGGCATTCAAAAAGCTCGTGGAAACAGAGCTTCGCCTGCACCTAAAGAAAAGTCAAACCGTGACCGACTGGGAAAGCAGGCCTTTTAAGCCGTCCCAACTGGAATATGCCTTGGAGGATATCCTTCCTCTCCATTCCCTGTATGAGCTGCAAAAAGAAAAACTACAGCAAATGGGGCGGCTACATTGGGCGCTCGAAGAATGCGCAGCCCTTGAAACGGAGCAATACTATGCCAAAGATCCAAACCACGAGGCACTAAACAGCCAGATGATGAAAACAGCCAGCCCGCGCGAACAGGTCTTCCTGCTCCGTTTGTACGCCTGGCGCAACCAACAGGCAGAACAACGCAACCATTCCAAGGAAATGGTGCTCGCCGCAAAATATATTCCCGTAATAGTCAAAGGGATTCGATCTGGAAAAGAAGGACTACTCGACAACAGGCGTTTGCCAGACCGAATGGTTCAGGAGCATTGGCATCTGTGGAATAAAATGTTTCAACTCCCGGCTAGCGAAGAAGAATTGCGGCTTATCCAAAGTGTGTCCCCAGAGGAGGAGGAAAACCCCAGGGAGGAAATTCTCATTGAATTGCTATACCTGATCATCAAGCACCATTGTCTGGAACATGGGGTATCGTATGCCCTGGCTATGCCGCGCAACATGGTTCGGCGCATTCAGGAGGCTCCGGAACAGGCGAGTATCTGGTTTGGTAAAGGCTGGCGCACCGAATTGTTTGGAGAAAAGTTCAACCATTGGATGCAGGCGTACAAGCAACTTGGCATTCACCTTTTTGATGATCGCATTGAATTGCGGCTGGATCATGAATGAAGATCAGCGTACCCCTGCTCCCATCCTGAAGGTAGAAAACCTGTGGGTTTCTTTTTCAAACGCCCAGGGGGTTCTCCCGGCCGTGGGCGGTGTCTCCTTCGAACTGAATCGCGGGGAAATTCTCGCGCTGGTGGGGGAGTCGGGTTCCGGTAAATCCCTCACCGCGCTGAGTATTATCGGGCTGCTGCCGTCCGCGGCGACCTGGCAAGCCAATCAGCTACAGTTCCAAAATAAAGAAAACGCCTGGGTCGATTTGAAAACGAATGCCGCCCGTATGCGGGGTATGGGTATTGGTATGATTTTTCAGGATGCAGGAACCGCGCTGAACCCACTCGAAACCTGCGGCGAACAAATCGCGGAATCCCTGCGCTACCATTTCAGGCTAAGCCGGTCGGAAGCCCGCGCTCGTGCCCTTGTATGGCTGGAGCGGGTCGAATTGGGGGAAGCGGTGGCTCGTGTTTATAGCGCGTACCCACATGAGCTATCCGGCGGACAAAAGCAGCGCGTGCTCATCGCCGGAGCAATGAGTCTCGAACCCCGTGTATTGATCGCTGATGAACCCACTACTGCCCTGGATGTAACTGTACAGCAGCAGATCCTGACCATGATTAGGTCGCTCTGCGCCAGGTATGGTACCGCCGTCCTTTTTATCTCCCATGACTTAAACCTGGTCGGGAGTGTGGCGGATCGCGTCGTGGTCATGCGGCGGGGGGAGTTGCTGGAGGAAAATACTACTAGCCGGATTTTTCAGCAGCCGGCGCATCCCTATACGGCGGCCTTGTTGCGTTGCCGTCCCGGAATGGCCACCAAAGAATACCGTCTGCCCGTTCCGGAAATAATTGACGGGGAAAATATTTCCAGGCGTTTGTACCCCAGGGCGGAGGCGGTGCCGCTTTCTCCGGAGCTACTACTGGAGGTACGGGATATCGGTGTTCGGTATCCTGTGCGGAAAAGATGGCCTTGGGATTCCCAACAATACGTTCGGGCATTAGAAAATGTCCATTTTTCCCTGCATAAAGGGCAAACTATGGGAGTAGCAGGGGAATCCGGCAGTGGAAAAACCACCTTGGCCAAGGTGCTGTTGGGGCTTCAAAAGCCGGACGAAGGGCGGCTTTGGTTTGGAGGCGACGAAATTGACATGCAGTATCCATCTTCCTGGACCCGCTGGCGTCGCGCGATGCAACTCATTTTCCAAGATCCGTTTGCCTCTCTCAACCCTCGGATGCCGGTGGGTGAAGCCATCCTGGAGCCCATGCGCTACCATCAGATTGGCGCTGATGATACCGAACGCATGGAGCGGATTGCTCAAATCGTCGATCGGGTAGGTATCCACATGGACCATCTGAAGCGGATGCCCCATGCGTTTTCGGGAGGCCAACGCCAGCGAATCGGGATAGCGCGTGCGCTAGTGCTGGAACCACAGTTTTTGGTGTGCGATGAATCGGTTGCTTCGCTCGATGTGTCCGTTCAGGCGCAGACACTCAACCTGCTCAAAGATCTTCAGGAAGAAAAAGGACTCACCTACTTGTTCATTTCACACGACCTATCGGTTATCCGCTTTATGAGCGACACGGTGATGGTACTTCAAAAAGGCCTGGTGGTGGAGTCGGGCGACAGTGACCGCATTTTCAGCCATCCCAGCCATCCTTATACCAGAAGTTTACTGGATGCTGTCCCAAAATTTAAATAATCGTCGATTCGTGCAACCAAATCTTCCGTTACTTGTCCCTAGTTATAGTTCCGTTTCCCTTTAGGAAGAAGTTGAAAAAAACGCAGGAATTATTTATCTTTGAGGAGTAAAAGATTGTTTTATGAATCTTTCGAAGCGGCGTATTTTGGGTTCCAGGGTGTTGGTACTTTCCCTTTCGGTTGTAATCAGTCTGGGTGCAAATGGATACCTTATACGGGAAAAGCTATCCTGGCACAATGCACAGCCAGAAAAGCCTTCCGTGGAAATGTATGAAGAACACAGCGAGGCGGCTCCTGTCGAGCAGCTCCCGGATCTGGCGATTTTCAAGAAGCTCCTGGAGCTCGGCCGTCAGTTTATTCCTGCCAATTAATCCATTAGCTGGGGTTGTCCAGTTTTTTCTTCCAATACCTCAATAAGCCGGTTACACTCATCCAGGAGGGGTTGGCTGCTTCGTATTGTTGCACGCCGAGGTCATCTACTCCGCAAGCGCGCAACTGCTGATGGACGAATCCGGAAAATAGCGTTACCAGCTCATTGTAGGGCGTTTGTGCATAGTAATGTGGGCGCATCCAGTCGGCCCATTCGATCAGGTTTTTTTCCAGTAGGTTCAGGTGGGTTTCTACCGTTTCAACGAGTCCGAAGTGCGTCAGGTACATGCCCTTTAGCTTTCGTTGGCGCAGGAGTTCTATGGAGGCTTGCCAGTCTTCAACTTGTATATCCGGTGGTGGGCAGGGCGGGGCCAATAAACCATGGCCAATCTTGACGCCGGCTACATCGCCGGTGAAGGCGAATCCGTTCCATTCCCAGGCGATATTATGGATGGCATGCCCCGGCGTATGCCAGGCCTGAATGCTGATATCGCCAAATTGGAGTACTTCTCCGTGTTGTACCACGAGGAGTTTCTCCTCGGGAATGGGGTGCATTTCTCCCCATAAAGCATCCATTTGGTCGAGGTAGATACGACGGGCAGATTCGATGAGCCGTTCTGGTTGGAGCAAGTGGCGGGCTCCTGCGGGGTGCACGTACACGGGAGCACCGGCGCGTGCGAGTGCCCAGGCTGCGCCGGCATGGTCGAGGTGAATATGGGTAAGTAATACCGCTTTAAGGTCTGCTGGGCGGTAGCCGTGGACGGCCAGTTCGGCGACTAGGGTGGGGTAGGTACTGTGTGGGCCGGATTCGATGAGCAGCGGACCTTCACTCGATTCAAGCAAGAAGGAACCAATAGCCTGTGGTAGCCCTTTAAATTGTAAATCAATAATCTGAACCATTCTACATCGGGTATTTTAATTGAAAAACGAGGGCTTCGCATCCAGGGTGACCAGTTGATCGCTTTTTAAGCGGATTTCAAGTGCCAGTGTTTTGGGCAGTTCGTATTCGAAAAAGTAAACCATGGTGAGCCATTTTCCCTGGTAGAATTCGAATTCGGTACCTTGGGTCAGGCCATTTCGGGCGGCATGGGCAACGAGGCCTTGCTGGAGCCATTGCCAGCCTACCACTACGATGCCCGCGAATTCGAGAAAAAGGGTTGCATCAGCCAGGAACTGTTCGCTTTTTCCCTGCATGGCAATCATAATAAGGTGCATGGTCGTTTGGTGGAGTGCAGCAGCCCGTTGGGCCAGGGCTTCTCCAAAAGGGGCGGTGTCGGGGTGTTCGGCGGCAGCGGCGCAGGTTTTTTTGATATGCTGCATGAGCAGGGTAACTGCTTTTCCGTCATGGATGAAAATTTTGCGACCGAGGATGTCCATGCCGTGAATACCCGTGGTTCCTTCATAAATCGCATTTACGCGAATATCGCGGTACAGTTGTTCCAGTGGGAAATCATCGGTGTATCCGGCGCCGCCTAGTACCTGCATACCCTGGCTCACTGCCTGTATCCCCATTTCCGCGGGATAGGATTTGGCGATGGGGGTGAGCAGCTCGAGCAGCAAGTTGGCTTCGTGTGCCGCTGCTGAAAAACCACTTCGTTCAATATCTGCGTAGTAGCTACATTGGATGAGGAGGCTGAGGCTACCTTCTACGACCGCTTTCTGGAATAGGAGCATGCGGCGTACATCCGCGTGTTCGATAATAGGGATAGCGGGTAAGGAGGCGTCTTTGTTGGATGGGTGCCTGCCCTGGGTGCGTTCTTGTGCGTATTGGAGCGACGCGTAGTAGGCTGCGGAGGCGCTTCCGGTCGCCATGAGCCCGGTGGCAATG